>FSYX01000307.1_pt1 | contig 34819 bp, 25 predicted proteins | sample 1638671 | NCBI WGS metagenome assembly FSYX01 (sample SAMEA3914813, study PRJEB12502) | metagenome | biome: forest; material: soil | place: Canada | collected 2011-07-07 | depth 0.3 m
ACCGGCAGAAGATCAAGTCTGCCCAGACGACCAAGAAGATCACTCGGGCCATGGAGCTGATCTCCGCTTCGCGTATCCAGAAGGCGCAGGCGAGAGTCGCGGCTTCGACGCCGTACGCGCGCGCCATCACGCGCGCCGTGTCCGCTGTTGCTACGTACTCGAATGTCGAGCACGTGCTCACGACCGAGCCGGAGAAGATCGAACGCGCCGCGATCGTCATCTTCTCGTCAGACCGCGGCCTTGCCGGGGCGTTCAACTCGAACGTGCTCAAGGCGTCCGAACAGCTTGCCGAGCTTCTGCGCAGTCAAGGCAAAGACGTCGTGTACTTCCTGGTAGGACGCAAAGCGAGCGGGTACTTCAGCTTCCGCCGCCGCGCCTTCGAGCGGGTGTGGACGGGTGGAACCGATGCGCCCGAGTTCGAGACGGCCAAAGAGATCAGCGATGCAGTGCTCGAATCCTTCCTTCGCGATGCGTCCGATGGGGGAGTCGACGAAATCCACGTCGTCTACAACCGGTTCGTGAGCATGCTCACGCAGGAGCCCGAGATCGTTCGTCTCCTGCCCCTCGAGGTCGTCGAAGGAGTAGAGGAGCCCGGCGCGAACCAGGTGCTTCCGCTCTACGAGTTCGAGCCCGACGTTGAAACCGTGCTCGATTCGCTGCTGCCGGTCTACATCGAAAGCCGCATCTTCAACGCGATGCTCCAGTCCGCCGCCTCGAAGCACGCGGCGACCCAGAAAGCGATGAAGTCGGCGAGCGACAACGCCGACAAGCTCATCAAGGACTACACCCGGCTGGCGAACAACGCCCGCCAGTCCGAGATCACCCAACAGATTTCCGAGATCGTCGGTGGTGCCGATGCACTTGCCACCTCCGACAAGTAGTCCGGTCACGAAACACGTTTGACGTAGAACGAGAAGAGAAGACACATGACACCGACCGCAACCGACGAGACCCAGGCTGCGACCACGCAGGCCGCCGGTGCAACCGGGCGAATCGCCCGCGTCACCGGCCCCGTCGTCGACATCGAGTTCCCTCACGATTCGATCCCGGGAATCTACAACGCGCTGAAGACCACCATCACCATCGGTGCGACGACGCACGAGATCACGCTCGAGGTCGCCCAGCACCTCGGAGACGATCTGGTGCGGGCGATCGCGCTCAAGCCGACGGACGGCCTCGTCCGCGGACAAGACGTCCGCGACACGGGCGGCCCGATCTCGGTGCCGGTCGGCGACGTGACCAAGGGCAAGGTGTTCGACGTCACCGGCGAGATCCTCAACGGCAAGCCGGGCGAGAAGATCGAGATCACTGAGCGCTGGCCGATCCACCGTCAGCCGCCGCCCTTCGACCAGCTCGAGTCCAAGACCCAGCTCTTCGAGACGGGCATCAAGGTCATCGACCTGCTGACCCCGTACGTTCAGGGTGGAAAGATCGGCCTGTTCGGTGGTGCCGGTGTCGGCAAGACCGTTCTGATCCAGGAGATGATCCAGCGCGTCGCGCAGGACCACGGTGGTGTGTCCGTGTTCGCCGGTGTCGGCGAGCGCACCCGTGAGGGCAACGACCTCATCCACGAGATGGAAGAAGCGGGCGTCTTCGACAAGACCGCCCTCGTCTTCGGCCAGATGGACGAGCCGCCGGGAACGCGACTTCGTGTTGCACTGTCGGCCCTGACCATGGCGGAATACTTCCGCGATGTTCAGAACCAGGACGTGCTGCTCTTCATCGACAACATCTTCCGCTTCACGCAGGCAGGTTCCGAGGTCTCCACGCTGCTCGGACGCATGCCGTCCGCCGTGGGCTACCAGCCCAACCTCGCTGACGAGATGGGTGTGCTCCAGGAGCGCATCACTTCGACGCGCGGTCACTCGATCACCTCGCTGCAGGCGATCTACGTTCCGGCCGACGACTACACCGACCCGGCGCCCGCGACCACGTTCGCCCACCTCGACGCGACCACCGAACTTTCGCGTGAAATCGCCTCGAAGGGTCTGTACCCGGCCGTCGACCCGCTCACTTCGACCAGCCGCATCCTCGACCCCCGCTACTTGGGCGAGGACCACTACCGCGTCGCGACGACGGTCAAGCAGATTCTGCAGAAGAACAAAGAGCTGCAGGAGATCATCGCCATCCTCGGTGTGGACGAGCTCTCCGAAGAAGACAAGATCACCGTCTCGCGCGCTCGTCGCATCCAACAATTCCTCTCGCAGAGCACCTACATGGCGAAGAAGTTCACGGGCGTCGAAGGTTCGACTGTTCCGCTGAAAGACACCATCGAGTCGTTCGATGCGATCGCCAAGGGTGAGTTCGACCACGTGGCCGAGCAGGCATTCTTCAACGTCGGTCCGATCACCGACGTCGAAGAGAAGTGGGCGCAGATTCAGAAGGAGAACGGCTGAGCATGGCTTCGCCGCTGAAGGTGAGCGTTGTCGCGGCCGACCACGAGGTGTGGTCGGGCGAGGCAAGCATGGTCGTCGCCAAGACGGTCGAAGGTGAGATCGGAATTCTCGCCGGTCACGAGCCGCTCCTGGCGATTCTGGCCTCAGGTCAGGTGCGTGTGACCCTGACCGGCGGATCGTCGGTCACGGCTCAGGCAGACGAAGGATTCCTGTCGGTCGAAAATGACACCGTCACCATCGTGGCGCGTCAGGCAGAACTGGTCTAGGCGCCATGGCCGACGCGGGGGCAACGGTCGACCGACAGTTCGGGGATGTGCGCATCCCCGTGCTGATCGCCATGGCGGGATTGCCGGGTGCCGGAAAATCGACGATTGCCGAAATCCTGGGGGCCCGACTCGGAGCGACCATTGTCTCTGTCGACCCGATCGAGTCGGCGATCTTGAGCGCCGGCATAGACTCCGACCAGCCGACAGGCCTGGCCGCCTATCTCGTGGCCGAGACCATGGCGGAACAGGTTCTGCTTTCGGGTCGAAGCGTCATCGTCGACGCCGTGAACGCGGTCGAACCGGCACGGCTGCAATGGCGCGACCTGGCAGCCCGCGCCGATGTGAAACTCCGCATCATCGAAGTCGTGTGCAGCGATCAGGCACTCCACAAAGCCCGGCTCGAAAAGCGCGTGAGAAACCTTCCCGAGCTCGATGAGACCTCGTGGTATGCGGTTGAGCAGAGCGTCGAAGAGTACGACGAATGGAGAGGGCCCAGCGCGGCTCTCCCTCGTGTGACGGTCGACACCACCGCCACGCTCGGCGAGAACGTCGAAACGGCGCTCGCCTTCCTGGTGGGCTAGCGTGCTGATCCTGCTTCCTCCGTCCGAGACGAAACGGGACGGGGGAGCCGGTGATCGGCTCGACCTCGGTCTACTCAGCTTCACTTCCTTGACGAAGACGCGGCGAGCGGTCATCCGGAGCGTGACCGAACTGTCGCGCGATCGTGAGGCGAGCATCCGGGCACTCAAGCTGGGTCCGAAACAGCACGCCGAGGTGGATCGGAACCGCACCATGCGTCGGTCGCCGACCATGCCGGCGGTCGAACGCTACACCGGGGTGTTGTACGACGCACTCGACGTGTCTACGCTTTCGCGGCCAGAACGGGCGTTCGCACATCGAACGGTCGCGGTTCACTCGGCACTCTTCGGGCTGGTCGCCGCCGACGACGCCATTCCGTCGTACCGGCTGTCGTTCGACTCCCGCCTCCCGGAGACCACGCTCAAGAAAGCCTGGTCGGCACCGGTCGCGATGACTCTCGCCAAGCGGGACGGGCTGATCCTCGATCTACGATCGGAGGGATATGTCGCGCTCGGACCCCTCCCCGTGCGCGAGGATGCGCTCTACCTACGAGTACTGGCGCGCGATGCGCAGGGAACCGTTCGCGCGCTCAACCATTTCAACAAACAGGCCAAGGGACTGTTCACCCGGGCACTGATCCGGAACGGGGCGGAGCTGTCGAACACCCGGGAGTTGCTCGCATGGTCGCGCGCGCAGGGATACGACCTCGCTGTTCGTGACGGTGCACTGGAATTGGTGGTTCCCGAAGTCGTCGGCGTGCCGGGCCGCCTGATGGCCGCTCTTCGCTGACCCAGGACGGGTTGGCATCGATGGGCCTCCTTCAGGAGAACACACTGGTACGCGTCCCAAAAGTGAGATATGCTCACACTCAGGTGAAGCTCACATCACGGCTTCGCATCGGGCAATGCGAATCAGAGGAGGAGCACTGAGCCTGGCGGATGCCCCTGCGGTGACGGTCGGTCATCGGCGGGTCCGCACCGCCACACTGTCGGGCCGATGCATCGTCGCCTGTCGCGAATCCCCTCGCGCTGGAGCCGAGCGCTCGGATACGTGATCATCGTCAGCTCTGCGTGCGGTCGGGCACCTGCGGAGTCGATTTCACGAGCGAAGTCCGAAAGCTTCGGCTTTTCAAGCCGTCGTCGGCCCGACCCCCTCATCTGCCCGGAAGCAACCGACCACATGGTCGTCGACCATCCCAGTGGACTGCATCAGCGCGTACATGGTGGTTGGTCCCACAAATCGAAAGCCGAGTCGGCGCAGCTCTTTGCTCATGGCGGTCGACTCGGCTGTCACCGCGGGGATGTCGCTGAAAGCTGTGGGCCGAGCTCGCGGTTCCGTGGGCGCGAATCCCCAAAGGACGGTGGCGAGGTCGTCGTCGAGTGCGAGTGTCGCCTTCGCGTTGCCGATGGTCGCCTCGATCTTGCCGCGATGGCGAATGATCCGCTCGTTGCCAAGCAACCGCTCGACGTCGTCGTTCGTCATCGCGGCGACCTTCTGCGGTTCGAAGTCGTAGAACGCCTCGCGGAACGCAGGTCTGCGCCGAAGGATGGTGATCCACGAAAGCCCGGCCTGGAATCCTTCGAGGCACAGTTTCTCGTAGAGGGCGCGCGAGTCGCGCTGCTCGCGGCCCCATTCCTGATCGTGATAGCGCTGGTATTCGCTATCGAGAGCCCCCCAGGCGCACCGTGCTCTGCCGTCTTCTCCGATGATTGTCGATTCGCTCATGCGGCGAGCATGATCCCTTCGTGAGTGAGCAGCCAGGACTTGGTGGGGATGCCGTCACCACCGCTGTAGCCGGTGATGCGACCGGTCGATGAGAGAACTCGATGGCACCCCACGATGATCGGAACCGGATTGGCGCCGACAGCACCCCCGATGGCCCGCGCCGACCCTGGCTTGCCGATCTCCGCGCCGAGCTCACCGTACGACGTGAACTGTCCGAATTCGAGGTGGGAGAGCGCGGCCCATACGCTGCGCTGGAATTCCGTGCCCTCGAGGCGCAGCGGAAGGTCGAAGTCTTTGCGCTCGCCGGCGAAATAATCGGAGAGTTGACGAACCGCCTCGTCGAGCACGGCTGTCGTGCGTTCCGGATGGGTCTCGAGCGGAAGATGGCCATCCCGGGCGATCGACAGCGACGTGATGTTGTCGCCGTCGCTCGTCAGTTCGAGGCGGCCGATCGGACTCTCCGTGCGGATGAGGTAGGCGAATGAAGTGCTCATGTGACGACTGTAGACGCCTCCGCCGACACGCACGCGCGGAAATCGGACATTGGGGATAACTCCCCCTTCGGTGCCTGTGGACAACGTGGGAGGGGGAGCTGCGTCGGGTTAGCCTTGTCGCATGCAAGCCATTCCGAAGACGCCCGAGAGCGCTGCACGCATTCAGGAGACCGTGGCCGCAGCCTTGGCGTCGAGGCCGGTGATCGACGGTCACAACGACTGGGCGTGGGAGTGCCGGGTCGGGCGCGGATATTCGGTCGACGGACTCGATCGTGTGCTGCCGACCGACACGGACATCCCGCGATTGCGGGCCGGCGCGGTCGGCGCGCAGTTCTGGTCGGTTTTCGTCCCCGACGAGCTGCGAGGCGCCGACGCCGTGCAGGGCACTCTGGAGCAGATCGACTGGGTGTGCCGACTCATCGCTCGGTATCCCGAGACATTCGCGTTCGCGAGGACGGCGGCCGACGTCGAGTCGGCCGTATCGTCGGGTCGCATCGCATCGCTCCTCGGCGCAGAAGGAGCGCACGCGATCAACGACTCTCCAGCCGTCCTCCGCATGTATGCGCGACTCGGCGTGCGCTACCTCACACTGACCCACCTGAGCAATAGCGAGTGGGCCGACTCGGCGACCGACGCACCGCGATTCGACGGGCTGTCCGACCGAGGTCGCGCGTACATTCGCGAAATCAATCGCCTCGGCGTCCTCGTCGATCTCTCTCACGTGTCGCCGAAGACGATGCACGATGCACTCGATGTCTCCACCGCGCCCGTGATCTTCAGTCACAGCTCTTGCCGAGCCCTGGCCGACCACCCTCGCAATGTTCCCGACGACGTGCTCGCACGCCTGGCTGAGAACGGCGGCGTCATCATGGTCACGTTCGTGCCGCAGTTCCTTTCCGAGGAGTATTCGACCTGGTTCACTGGAGAGCGCGACACGCCTGCTCCCCGGGTGACCATCGCCGACGTGGCCGATCATGTAGAGCATGCGCGTGCCGTCGCCGGAATCGAGCACATCGGTCTGGGGGGTGACTTCGACGGGACGGACGAGTTTCCCGAAGGCATCGACGGGGTCGATGGCTATCCCGCGCTTCTCGCCGAGCTGGCCGGGCGCGGCTGGGATGCAACGGAGCTTTCGGCACTCACCGGGGGCAATATCCTTCGGGTGCTCCGCGCGACCGATGACGTCTTCTGCACGCCGCAACCCGGCGTGCCTGAACTCGAACTCTGACTCCTGCTCGCGTCGATTCCGGAGCCGAGCGGTCTGGGCAATCTGCCGGTCGGCTGACACCGCAGCGTCTAGCCTTGAAGGATGGCTCAGATCGAATACCGTCCTCTCGGCAATTCCGGACTCGTTGTCTCGACGATCGGGCTCGGTTGCAATAATTTCGGTCGCACGGGCACCGCATCCGAGACTCAGAGCGGGACCGATGCGGTGATCGGCGCGGCCGTCGATGCCGGAGTGACCCTGTTCGACACGGCCGATATCTACGGCGCGGAACGCGGACTGTCGGAGACGCTGATGGGTAAGGCGCTTGCCGGCAAGCGCGACGGAATCGTCCTGGCGACCAAGTTCGGCATGGACATGGCGGGAGCGAACGGACCGGATTGGGGTGTCCGCGGTTCCCGTCGCTACATCCGGCTTGCCGTCGAGGCGTCGCTGCGGCGGCTTCAGACGGACTGGATCGACCTGTACCAGTTGCACGTGCCCGACCCGGTCACGCCGATCGAGGAGACTCTCTCAACCCTCGACGACCTGATCGCCGAGGGAAAGATTCGGTATATCGGGCATTCGAACCTCGCTGGGTGGCAGATCGCCGAAGCCGAGTTCGCCGCACGGCTAGGCGGTCACCCGAAGTTCATCTCGTCGCAGAACGAGTACAGTCTGCTCGTTCGCGATGCCGAGCGGGAGGTGCTTCCGGCGGTGAACGCGTACGGTCTTGGCTTCCTGCCATTCTTTCCTCTCTACAACGGGCTTTTCACCGGTAAGTTCTCGCGTGAGGGTGGTCCGGCGGACAGCCGCATCATGATGATCCGCAAGCATCTGGCTGACAACGCTCCGTGGGATGTGATCGAGCAGTATCAGCGGTTCTGCGACGAGCGCGGGGTGACCATGCTCGAAGCGACGTTCGCATGGCTACTCGCTCAGCCCGGCCTCACGAGCGTGATCGCGGGCGCCACCAGGCCGGAGCAGATCGTCCAGAATGCAGAGGCGGCGACCGGATGGACCCCGACAGCGGGGGACATCATGACGATCTCCGCGCTGTTTGCCTAAGGGTGTCGCGGCGCGCGGTCGATTTCGCTCAGCGCGAACGCTCGCGTGCTTGCTGAGTGAGCGCTCACTCAGCTAGTCTCAACGTCGTGGTCCAGTCACGCCGAGCTCAGCCGTTGTCGCTCGAAGAACGACAAGCGATGATCGTCGACGCCGTCATCCCGCTGCTCATCGAGCATGGTCGCGTCGTCACCTCGAAGCAGATCGCAGAAGCGGCTGGCATCGCCGAAGGCACCATCTTTCGCGCGTTCGGCGACAAAGACACCCTTGTCGCAGCGGCCATCGCGAAGTACTTCGACCCCGAGCCATTGCGAGACGCGCTCCGGGCCATCGACCCTGCGCTCCCGCTCGACAACAAGATCCGCGCCATGGTCTTCCTGATGCGGGAACGGTTCTCAGCCATGTACCAGATGATCATGGCCATCGGCGGGGGAAGGCCCCCCGCACCCCACCCACCTGACGAATTTGCGTCCATCATCGCGACGGCACTCGCACCCGATTCGGCACGTCTCAACTGGCCTCCGGAGAGAGTCGCCCACATCGTGCGCCTGATCAGCTTTGCGGCATCGCTTCCTCCGCTGAACGAAGGCGTCGAGTTCAGCGTGGACGATCTCGCGAGCATCGTCCTCACCGGGATCGCCGGCGAGTTGAGGACCCCGGCCGCGCACGACCACGAACGCACCCATGACCCTCTGATCGCATCCACCATTCCGACCGCAATCACCTAGGACACACCATGCTCCTGAAACTCCTCGGACGCTTCCTGCGCCCCCACTGGCGACTCCTTGTCGGGGTCATCTTCTTTCAGCTCGCCCAATCGCTGTTGTCGCTGTGGCTCCCGACGCTCAATGCCGACATCACCGACAACGGCATCGTGAAAGGTGACACGAACTACATCATCTGGGTCGGCGCCGGAATGCTCGGGGTCACGCTCGTGCAGATCGCGTGTTCGATCACGGCCGTCTACTTCGGTGCGAAAGTCGCCATGCGTGTCGGTCGCGACCTGCGCGGAGCGATCTTCCAGAAAGTCGGTGAATTCTCCGAGCGCGAGGTGACCGCATTCGGCGCGCCGTCGCTGATCACCCGCAACACGAACGACGTGCAGCAGGTGCAGATGCTGGTGCTGATGACCTGCACCCTGCTCGTGTCCGCCCCGATCCTTGCGGTCGGCGGCGTGATCCTCGCGATGCGGCAGGGCATCCAGCTGTCCTGGCTGATCGCCGTGAGTGTGCCGATCCTGCTCATCGCCGTCAGCCTCATCATCGTCAAAATGGTGCCGTTGTTCCGCTTGATGCAGGCCCGAATCGACAAGGTCAACCGGGTGCTTCGTGAACAGCTCACCGGCATCCGCGTGGTTCGTGCGTTCGTCCGCGAAGATGTGGAGACCCGTCGGTTCACAGTGGCCAACGAGGAGGTCACCGACACCGCGCTGCGCGCAGGTCGTCTGTTCGCGCTCATGTTCCCGATCGTCATGCTCGTGCTCAACGTGTCGAGCGTCGCGGTGATCTGGTTCGGATCGTTCCTGATCCAGGACGGCACGCTGCAGATCGGTACCCTCACCGCATTCCTGCAGTATCTGATGCAGATTCTGATGGCTGTGATGATGGCGACGTTCATGGCGGTGCTGATTCCGCGCGCGTCCGTCTGTGCCGACCGCATCTCGGAGGTGCTCAACACCGAGTCGTCGGTCAAGCCGTCCGAGAACCCGGTGATGGCGCTCAACTCGCATGGCACGGTCGAGCTGGTGGATGCGAGCTTCGCCTACCCCGGTGCGGACCAGCCGGTGCTCATCGACGTCAGTTTTCTGGCGCAAGCCGGTCAGACTACGGCGATCATCGGAAGCACCGGCGCAGGCAAGACGTCGCTCGTCAATCTGATCCCCCGACTCTTCGACGCGACGAGCGGTCTCGTGCTGGTCGACGGTGTGGATGTAGCGGAACTCGACCCCGACCTGCTCTGGTCGCGAATCGGGCTGGTTCCCCAGAAGCCGTACCTGTTCTCGGGCACGGTCGCGAGCAACCTGCGCTATGGCAAACCCGACGCGACAGACGAGGAGCTGTGGCAGGCGCTGACCGTCGCCCAGGCCCGTGACTTCGTCGAGGCCATGCCAGAGAAGTTGGATGCGCCGATCGCTCAGGGTGGTACGAACGTCTCGGGCGGTCAGCGCCAGCGCCTCGCGATCGCCAGAGCGCTCGTCAAGCAGCCGGAGATCTACGTGTTCGACGACTCGTTCTCGGCCCTCGACCTGGCGACGGATGCGCGTCTCCGGCAAGCGTTGCGTAAGAACATGGCGGGGGCGACCTTCATCATCGTCGCCCAGCGCGTGTCCACCATCATCGAAGCCGACCAGATCCTGGTGATCGAAGACGGGCGCATCGTCGGCCGCGGCACACATGAAGAATTGCTCGAAATATCCGAGACGTACCAAGAGATCGTCTCGTCCCAGCTCACCGCGGAGGAAGCAGCATGAGCACCACTGAGGAGAAAGCGCCGGCACGCCCCCCGATGCCCCGACGCGGTCCCGGCGGCGGCGGTCCGTTCGGCGGCATGCAGGGACCGGTCGAGAAGGCGATGAACTTCGGCCCAAGCGCCAAACGGCTGATCGGAAGGCTCCGCCCCGAACGGGTCGGACTCGTCCTCGTCACCCTGTTCACAGTGGTGAGCGTGGTCTTCGCCGTACTCGGGCCGAAGATTCTCGGCAATGCGATCAACCTCGTACTCGCCGGGTCGATCGCGAAGGGCATGCCGAGCGGGCTGACCCAGGCGCAGGTCATCGCCGGCCTGCGGGCTCAGGGCAACAACCAGGTCGCGGACCTGCTGAGCGGCATGACCTTCACCCCCGGAATCGGCATCGACTTCGTCGCGCTGAGCACGGTGCTCATCTGGGTGCTCGCGCTCTACGTGTTCTCGTCGCTCTTCAGCTACCTGCAGGCGTACGTGCTCAACGGCATCACGCAGCGCACCGTCTACCGCCTGCGCGAGGAGGTCGAAGCGAAGATCAATCGCCTTCCGTTGAAGTATTTCGATGGGATGCAGCGTGGCGAGCTGCTGAGCCGCGTCACGAACGACATCGACAACATCTCGCAGACCCTGCAGCAGACGATGAGCCAGTTGCTCACCTCGCTGCTCACGGTGATCGGCGTCGTCGTGATGATGTTCATCGTCTCGCCTCTGCTCGCTGTGATCGCCCTCATCACCGTGCCACTGACGCTCCTGATCACTGCGGTGATCGCGAAGCGTTCGCAGAAGCTCTTCGTGGCTCAGTGGAAGCACACCGGTGAGCTGAACGGTCAGATCGAGGAGGCCTTCACCGGGCACGCGCTCGTCAAGGTGTTCGGACGCCATCGCGAGGTGGAGGAGCAGTTCCGCCTGAAGAACGAAGAGATGTACAAGGCGAGCTTCGGTGCGCAGTTCATCTCGGGCATCATCATGCCGGCCATGATGTTCGTCGGAAACCTGATGTACGTGGTCATCGCGGTGGTCGGCGGCTTGCAGGTGGCATCCGGCGCCCTTCAACTCGGCGACGTCACCGCCTTCATCCAGTATTCGCGGCAGTTCACTCAGCCGCTGACCCAGCTCGGGTCGATGGCGAACCTGCTGCAGTCGGGCGTCGCATCCTCCGAGCGGGTGTTCGAGCTGCTCGACGCCGATGAGCAGTCCGAAGACCCGGCGGAACCGAAGAGCCCCGAAGGCACGAAGGGACGCCTCGAGTTCGAGGATGTGTCGTTCCGCTACCTCGAGGAGACGCCGTTGATCGAGGACCTGTCGTTGGTTGCGCAACCCGGCCAGACCGTTGCGATCGTCGGACCCACGGGTGCCGGCAAGACGACGCTCGTGAACCTGATGATGCGGTTCTACGAGATCGACTCGGGACGGATCACACTCGACGGCGTCGACATCGCCCAGATGACGCGTCGCGATCTGCGCAGCCGCATGGGAATGGTGCTTCAGGACACCTGGCTGTTCGGCGGAACGATCCGCGACAACATCGCCTACGGTCGCCCGGATGCCACCGAGGAAGAGATTCTGGATGCGGCGCGAGCGACCTACGTGGACCGTTTCGTGCACTCGCTGCCCGACGGCTACGACACGGTGCTCGACGACGAGGGTGCGAACGTGAGCGCGGGGGAGAAGCAGCTGTTGACCATCGCTCGCGCGTTCCTCGCGAAGCCGAGCGTGCTCATCCTCGACGAGGCGACCAGCTCGGTCGACACGCGCACGGAGTTGCTGGTCCAGAAGGCGATGAGCGCATTGCGGGCCGACCGGACGAGCTTCGTCATCGCCCACCGCTTGTCGACGATCCGCGACGCGGACCTGATCCTCGTGATGGAGTCAGGGCGCATCGTAGAGCAGGGCACGCACACCGAGTTGCTCGCGGCCGGCGGCGCCTACTACAACCTGTACAACTCTCAGTTCGCCGGCGCGATCTCCGAGGACGTCTAAGGCCTCCGGCAACATATCCGTCACAAATGCCTAGTGCCGCCGGTCGCGCACTCGGCATTTGTGACAGATCGTTCGTCAGTGGCCGGTGAGTGGACCCATGAGGCGCGCGGCGACCGAGGGGCGGCGGGTGAGACGCTCTTCGGCGTCGGCGAACTGCATGCCGACGAGGCCGGCGTTCGCGCCCGCGAAACGCAGCGGCTCCGGCTCCCAGCGCGGGGAACGGTGGTTGACCCAGGCGAGTCGTGTCAACGCGGTGTCGGCACCCGTGACGAGGTCGGCCAGCGTGCGGCCGGCCAGATTGGTCGTGCTCACGCCGTCGCCGACATAGCCGCCCGCCCAGGCCTCACGGCGGTCGGCGTCGAATCCGACCGAGGCATGCCAGTCGCGGGGGACACCCAGCGGCCCACCCCATTCGTGCGTGATGCGCGCGTCACGCGCCGCCGGAAACAGGTCGACGAGCGCCTTGCGCAGGTGGTGGGTGACCCGGCCCACCCGATCGTAGGCGGGACGGATGGCGCTGCCCAGGTGATAGCGTGCGCCGCGCCCGCCGAACGCAAACCGGTTGTCGGCCGTGCGCTGTCCGTAGATCAGCAGGTGCCGGTAGTCGGTGAACGTCTGGCCGTGCTCGAGACCGATACTGTCCCAGACCGCGTCTGAGAGCGGCTCGGTCGCGATCATCAGCGAGTACAGCGGCAACACCTGTCTGCCGACCTGTGGGATGGCCGAGCCGTAGCCCTCAGTGGCGTTGACCACGGTTCCTGCGTGGACCGTCCGAGGGGTTCCGCCGACGGAGGCGCGCACGGTGCCGTTCGACCAGGAGAGTACTTCGGTGCGTTCGAAGATCGTCGCGCCGCGCTGCTCGACCACACGTGCGAGCCCGCGCACGAGCTTGGCCGGTTGGACGCGGGCGCACTCGGGAGTGAAGGTCGCAGCGATGGCGCTCGGCACCCCGAACCGCTCCGTCACCGTGTCGGTACCGAGCATCGAAACCTGGTCGACGCCGAATCGCCGTGCCTCCTCGAGCTCGGCTCGGGCGCTGTCGAGTTGCACCCGCGAGCGGACGAAAGCGACAGTGCCTCCGCGCACGAAATCGCACTCGATGCCCTCCGTCTCGGCAGCGCGCCCGACCTCGTCGACCGTGGCGACCATCGCGCGACGCAGATCGACCGCGGCGCCGAATCCGTAGCGCGCCTCGAGGGCGGTCGCCGAGAGGGGGAACAGCGCTGAGCACCATCCACCGTTGCGCCCGGACGCGCCGAAACCGGCGATGTCCTTCTCCAGCACAGCGATCGAGAGCGACGGATCGGCGGCCTGAAGGTAGTAAGCGGTCCAGAGTCCGGTGAGCCCACCGCCGACGATGCATACGTCGACCGTGATGTCATCGGTCAGCGACGATCGCGGTTCGAGGGGGTCCACCCCGGAGCCGGCGATCGCGTCCATCCACAAGCTGACGCGCCTGTACTCGCTGCTCATCTCATCCCTTCACAGCGGTCGAATACAGGAAAAGTGGGCTCAAAGCGACGCTTTGGACCCACTTTTCCTGTGCTCGCGTGGTTAGAGCCTGGTCCAGGCTTCGGAGAGGACACCGTGCAGGATCGATCCGATCTCGGCGAACTCGGCGGGGCCGATTGTCAGAGGCGGCGCCAGCTGGACGACGGGGTCGCCGCGGTCGTCGGCGCGGCAGTACAGGCCGGCGTCGAACAGCGCCTTCGAGAGGAACCCGCGCAGTAGACGCTCGGACTCGTCGTCGTCGAACGTCTCTTTCGTGGCCTTGTCCTTGACCAGTTCGATTCCGAAGAAGTAGCCGTCGCCGCGCACATCGCCCACGATCGGCAGATCGAGCAGCTTCTCGAGTTCGGCCCGGAAGAGCGGTGAGTTCTCGCGAACGCGCTCGTTGAGCTTCTCTTCTTCGAAGATGTCGAGGTTCTCCATCGCGACCGCAGCCGAGACGGGGTGACCACCGAACGTGTAGCCGTGGTAGAACGACGTGTTGCCGTGCTTGAAGGGCTCGTAGATGCGGTCGCTCACGATGGTCGCTCCGATCGGGGAGTACCCGCTCGTCATCGCCTTGGCGCAGGTGATCATGTCGGGCACGTAGCCGTACTCGTCGCAGGCGAACATGTGGCCGATGCGGCCGAACGCGCAGATGACCTCGTCGCTGACGAGCAGCACATCGTACTTGTCGCAGATCTCGCGAACGCGCTTGAAGTATCCGGGGGGAGGCGGGAAGCAGCCGCCCGAGTTCTGAACGGGCTCGAGGAAGACGGCCGCGACCGTATCGGGCCCCTCGAACTGGATCATTTCTTCGATACGGTCCGCTGCCCAGACGCCGAACGCTTCGAGGTCGTCTCCGTGCTCTGGGGCGCGGTAGAAGTTCGTGTTCGGCACGCGGAAGCCTCCGGGCGTCAACGGCTCGAACATCTCCTTCATGGCGGGGATGCCCGTGATCGCGAGGGCACCCTGAGGGGTTCCGTGGTACGCGACCGCACGCGAAATGACCTTGTGCTTGGTCGGTTTTCCTTGGAGCTTCCAGTAGTACTTGGCGAGCTTGAATGCGGTCTCGACCGCTTCTCCACCGCCGGTCGAGAAGAAGACGCGGTTCAGATCGCCTGGGGCGTAGCTGGCGAGACGGTCGGCCAACTCGATGGCATTCGGATGCGCGTACGACCAGATCGGGAAGAAGGCCAGCTGCTCGGCCTGCTTCGCGGCGACCTCGGCAAGGCGTTTGCGCCCGTGCCCGGCGTTCACCACGAACAGCCCGGACAGGCCGTCGATGTACTTCTTTCCGTGCGAGTCCCAGATGTGGTGGCCTTCGCCGCGCGTGATGATGGGCACCCCATGGCCGTCTTCCATGACGGACTGGCGCGCGAAATGCATCCAGAGGTGGTCTTTGGCCTTGGCCTGGAGTTCAGCCTCGGTGGAGGCTGTCGTCGGTGCCGCTGTTGTTGTGCTCATTTGTTACCGTGTTCCCCAGTTGTAGAACTGTTTGTGGAGTTTGAGATAGACGAACGTTTCGGTCGAGAGAACCCCCTCCAGCGTGCGGATTTCCGAATTCAGCATGGTGATGAGATCGAGATCGTTCTCGCACACCACCTCGGCGAGAATGTCGAACGTGCCGGCGGTGAGCACGACGTAGTCGACGGCGGGCATCGCTGCCAGCTTGTCGGCCACGACGCGGGTGTCGCCGCTCACACGGACGCCGATCATCGCCTGGCGGTAGAAACCGAGTTGCATCGGGTCGGTCACTGCAACGATCTGCATGACCCCGGACTCGGTGAGCTTCTGCACGCGCTGGCGCACAGCGGCCTCGCTCAGTCCGACGGCCTTGCCGATCTCTGCGTACGAGCGCCGGCCGTCGGCCTGGAGCTGCTCGATGATTGCCTTGGACACGTCGTCGATCTGCATCGGCTTGGTCGGCGTCGACGCCCGGAGGGTGCTCATGGGTCGATTCTGTCAGTGGGATTCGCCTTCGGCAAGTGATTCCGTATCTTTCTGCCCATTTGGCAGACGAAATCAGTAGACTCCGGGTCATGAGTACGCGCGAACTACGAAACTTCGTCAACGGTGAGTACGTCGAATCCCGGGCGACAGCCCGCATCGACATCGTCGACCCCGCCACCGAACAGGTCTACGCCACCTCCCCGGTCTCGACCAGCGACGATGTCGCCGACGCATACGGCGCCGCCGACCGCGCGTTCGAAATCTGGCGCAACACGACTCCGGGCGAAAGGCAGCTCGCGTTGTTCCGGATCGCGGATGCGATGGAGCAGCGTGCCGAAGAATTCGCCGACCTCGAATCGCAGGACACCGGCAAGCCTCGGGCGACGCTCGTCGACGACGAGATCTTGCTCTCCGTCGACCAGATCAGGTTCTTCGCAGGCGCGGCGCGCAACCTCGAAGGTCGTTCCGCCGGCGAGTACATGAAAGACCACACGTCGTTCATCCGCCGCGAACCCATCGGGGTCGTCGGGCAGGTTACGCCGTGGAACTACCCCCTGAACATGGCGGTCTGGAAGTTCGCGCCGGCGATCGCAGCCGGCAACACCACCGTGCTGAAGCCGTCGGACACCACGCCGCAGTCGACGCTCCTTCTCGCAGAGATCGTGGCGGAGTTCGTTCCCGCGGGAGTGGTCAACGTGATAACCGGCGACCGGACCACCGGAGCCGCGATGACGGACAACCCGATCCCGCAGATGATCTCCATCACCGGGTCGGTCCGTGCCGGAATGGAGGTGGCGCGAGCCGCATCGTTCGACCTGAAACGCGTGCACCTCGAACTCGGCGGCAAGGCGCCTGTGATCGTGTTCGACGACGCCGACATCGATCTGGCCGTCGAAGGGATCGTCGCCGCCGGCTACTTCAACGCGGGCCAGGACTGCACGGCGGCCACCCGGCTGCTCGTGCAGGAAGGCATCCACGACGAGTTCGTCGCCGCCCTCACCGCCTACGCTCGAGCGAACGCCCGGACCGGCGCTCCGAATGAGGACGGCATCCTGTTCGGTCCGGTCAACAACGCCAACCAGCTCGCCCAGGTCTCGGGCTTCATCGACAGCCTGCCCGACCATGCAACAGTGCAACTCGGTGGGCATCGCCAGGGTTCGACGGGCTACTTCTACGAAGCAACCATCGTCTCAGGGCTTCACCAGGACGACGACGCAGTGCAGCGAGAGATCTTCGGACCGGTGCAGACCGTGCAGAAGTTCACCGACGAGGCCGAGGCGCTGCGGTGGGCGAACGGCGTGCAATACGCTCTGGCATCGTCGGTCTGGACGCGCGACCACGGGCGCGCGATGCGCTTCGCGAAGAACCTCGACTTCGGCTGCGTGTGGATCAACACACACATTCCGATCGTGGCGGAGATGCCCCATGGCGGGTTCAAGCACTCCGGCTACGGCAAGGACCTCTCCATGTACGGTTTCGAAGATTACACTCGGATCAAACATGTCATGAGTTACATCGGCTCATAGACATCGGCTCAGCGGTACAGCCCGTATCGTCTGGCGTGACCGTACCCGTCCCGTCGTCAGCAGGAGGCATCGAGAGTGACCCCCGGCTTCACGCGATACGCCCCGGGCGTCGGGCGATCGCACTGGCGTTTCGTCGTGGGCCGCACATTCGTGGCCGTGTTCGAGAGCACCGTCTCGGAGCCGATCGTGGACGCCCTGTGGTGGCTTGCGGAGTCCGATCTCGCGTCGATCGAGTCGGTGGTCGGCGCCTTTCCGCTCGTCGGTGAGGACGCGGTTCGTTCGTTCGCGGTGGCCAGCATCGATGCGCATCCCGAGAACGCGGATGCCCACGTGACCGCGGTGGTGCGGGGCTCCGCGTGCGTCGACGTGTTCTCGATCGGTGGGGCGCGGCGGTTCGGTGCCGCCGGCACGCAGCCCTGGGTGCTCGCAGAATTCCGATCGGTCACCGGGCTGGTGCTGGGTGGCGACGACCACCCGACCGGCCCTGTCGCCCGTGTCTCAGTCGGGTCGCTTCCGCTCGGCGCCGGGGTCGTCGAGGGCGAGCTGCTCGTGTGGTCGCTGTCGACGATCGAGCGGGTCGTTGAGTCTGCCTCGGTTTCCGTCGAGCCTGTTCCGGGGTCCGTCGGGCTGGTCCCGGTCTCCGTCGAGCCCGTCGTGGTCTCCGCAGCCGCGCCGGACGCCGACGCCGACGCGGTCGCCGACGAAACGATCATCCGTCCCAGGAGGAGCCGTGCGGTCGACGCCGACGTGCCCGTGACCGCGGCGATCCCCCTCCCCGTCCTCGATGACAGCGTGCGGGCCGGAGGGCGCCGACCCGTCTTCGCGACGCCGCCGGACTCCCTGCTCGGCTTCCGCCTCGGCGGGGCCGACGCGATGGATCTCGACCTTCCCGTGCTGATCGGACGCAAGCCGCGATCGCCGCGTGTCACGCTCGGCGTCGAGCCTCGGCTGATCGAGGTTCCGTCGCCTGACCTGCAAGTCTCGTCGACACACGTGCAACTCGAGCAGGTCGGCGACGCGGTGGTCGTCACCGATCTCGGTTCGACCAACGGCACCTTCGTGGTGTCGCTGGGCGGCGAAACCGGTCGCCTGAAGCCGGGTGAATCGATCGTGGTGCTGCCTGGCGCCCGAGTCGACATCGGCGACGGTAATATCATCGAGATCACTCCCGCCCGGGACGAATCGTGATGACGCGCTCGTCACTCACGACAACGAGAGGATGCGCGTGACCCAGATCGGTCGCAGCAACAGACGCCACAACGTGGCGGTGCCCGGTGGTTCGGGTGCCCGCGTCGGTTTGGCATGGGCGGCTCTGAGCGACAAGGGATACCGGAGGTCGGTCAACGAGGACAGCCTGCTTGCCCGTTCACCGATCTTCGCCGTCGCCGATGGCATGGGCGGGCACACCGCCGGAGACTTCGCGAGCACCGCCGTCGTCACGCGGCTCGCCGAACAGGTCTCTGTTCCGTTCGTGCGCGAAGACGCGATCAACGACGCGCTCCGTTCGGCAGTCGACGACATGGGCAGAGGAGTGGGCCACACCGATCTGGGCACCGGCACCACGGTGACGGGTCTTGCGCTGACGCTGGTCGAGGGACTGCCGTACTGGCTGGTCTTCAACATCGGCGACTCCCGGGTGTACAGCTTTTCCGAGGGGATCCTGGAGCAGCTCACCATCGATCATTCGATCGTTCAGGAGCTGCTCGACGCCGGCGCGATCACCGCGGCCGAGGCCGAAGTGCATCCGCACAGCAACGTCATCACGCGGGCCGTCGGGTTCAACGAAGACCCGGTGCCCGACTACTGGTTCATCCCGATCGTTGCGGGCGCACGACTGCTTGTTTGCTCGGACGGCCTGACGAAGGAGCTGACGGAGCACGGGATCCGGCATTTCCTGCGCGAAGGCTCGTCGCCGCTGGATGCGGCCCAGCAGTTGATGGATGCGGCGCTCGGCAACGGCGGCCGAGACAATGTGACCGTTGTGGTCATCGATGTGCTGGAGACGCCGGAGAGCGGCGCGCGCGGCGAAGGCTCGTCTCGGAGAACTGCTCGGCGACACTGAGGTCGCGGTGGCGGCCCCGGTCAGGCCGCGGGGTCCTTCGAGATGAGCACTGTGTCCCCCGAGTTGGGGGTATGGAGTTATCCCCAGTCCGGGACGGACGGCGCAGAGACGCCTCAACGCCTGCCTAGAATAGGGCAACGTTTGCCGTTGAACCCGTGCCGGTGACGTTGACAAATCCGATACTGCCAGCACGACGCACCGCGCGCACGAGTTCATACGGGAGGCGATATGGCCAGGCGTTTGCCGTCCCAGCCCCCGAACCTTCCCGGATTCTCCTACGTTCGCGTCCTGGGATCCGGTGGCTTTGCCGACGTGTTCCTGTACGAACAGAACCTCCCGCGCCGACAGGTTGCGGTGAAGGTCATGCTGGCCGAGGTGGTCACCAGCCAGGTCAGGCAGATGTTCCAGGCCGAAGCCAACCTGATGGCACAGCTCAGCACCCATCCGTCGATCCTGACGGTCTACCAAGCGAGCGTGTCAGCCGATGGTCGCCCGTACCTCGTCATGGAGCTCTGCTCGGCGGCGATCGGACACCGATATCGCACGGAGCCGCTGCCTGTTCCCACGGTCCTCAGCATCGGCATTCGAATCGCGAGTGCGGTCGAGACAGCGCACCGGGCCGGTGTGCTGCACCGCGACATCAAGCCGTCCAACATTCTCACCACGGTATACGGCCATCCTGTTCTCAGCGATTTCGGAATCGCAGCCACTCTTGGAGAAGCGGACATCACCGAGGCCATCGGACTATCCATTCCATGGTCGGCGCCAGAAGTACTGCTCGATGAGACCTCGGGAACGATCGCGAGCGAAGTCTGGGCGCTCGGTGCCACCATCTACTCCCTGCTGGCGGGTCGTTCGCCGTTCGAAGTGCCAGGCAAAGAGAACACGTCTGCTGAGCTGATTTCGCGCATCACCCGGGGCCGTCCACAGCCGATCGATCGGCCCGATGTTCCGCCACGGCTGATCGCGGTTCTCGAACGAGCGATGTCGAAGAAACCCAATGCGCGGCAGCGCACGGCGCTCGAACTGATCCGCGAACTCCAGGCCGTCGAGACAGAGCTCGGACTCGCGCAGACGCCGATCGAGGTCGCCATGGACGATTGGGCGCTTGCAACGGCGGCCGATCCGGAGGACCGCACCCGCATCAAAGGCGTTGTCTCGGTCGACCCGGCTGTCGGGCGGCGCAAACGAGCGGGTGGGGCGACGACCGCCGGCGCTCGAGCGCCGACGAGCACCGTGGTGCGAGAGAGTCTGGGCAGCGTCGACAGTGCCCAGCCTCCCCAGGGCAGCCGATGGTCGCGTGCACTTCTGCTGTCGATCGTCGCCTGCGCCGTGCTGGTCGTGGCACTGGCTGTGACGGCGACCGTCGTTCTGGTGCGCGCGTCGTCGAGCACGGACATCCCGATGGTACGAGACCTCTCCGGACAGATCACGTCCGGCACGGTTGTCTTCACCTGGAGCAATCCGGGTCTGCAAACGGATGATGCATACCAGGTCGCCGTCGGAGATGCCCCGCCGAGCATTCAGCGTGGAACAGAATTCCGGGTCGACGCGAAGCCGGGCGAACGGGTGTGCGTCACCGTCACCGTGAACCGCGACGGCCGCACCGGTCAGCCGAGTGGACAGAAATGCGTCGAGCGGTCAGGCGGATCATGATCGGCTCCTGGCTCGCAGCACACAAATCGCTCGTCGCGACCGCGACCAGCGGCACGGCAATCGTCGCACTCGTCACCACGATGGCGGTGGTCTCCGGTGGGTACAGCGCACAGCGAATGAATCTCGGGGACGCGTCGGTGTGGGTCGCCAGCGGCGCCAAGAAGTCACTCGGGCGTGCCAACACGGAGATCAACAGCCTGAACTCCGTGGTCACCGCAACCGGCAGCACCCTCGACGTGGTGCAAGACGGCACCAACGTGCTGCTGCTCGATGCCGACAGCAACACTCTCGCGGTCGTCAACCCGGCGACCAGTGAAGCCGGCAAGAGTGTACCGCTGCCGCCGCGGAGCCCGTCGGTGCACCTCGCCGGCGACCGTGTGGTGATCAGCTCGGAGGTCACGGGCCAGGTCTGGCTGAGCACGGTGTCCGATCTCGGAAACTTCAACGCGGGAGCGGCGCCGACCCTTGACCTCGGCGGCACCGCGCTGACGACGATGGACGGAGCGGGCGTGTTCTACGCCTTCCTGCCCGACACAGGAGTGGTCCATCGCATCGACACCTCGGGCGCCGACGCGGTCAGCGCCACCGAGAAGGTGCCGCAAGCTGCCCAGGCCGCACACGACAGCATCACCACGGTCGCCGGCAACTGGGCGTTGCTCGACCCGGACAAACGCGCTCTCTACCTGCACGGACGCACGGTCGATCTGTCGGGAGTGCTCGGTCCGTCCACGAATCCGGTGCTTCAAGCGCCGAGTGTCGACGGCACCTCCGTCTCGATCGCGACCAGTGACGGACTGGTGACGGTTCCGTTCGACGGCTCGCCTCCTGTGCGCAGGACCACCAGCCAGACGGGCACGCCTGCCGCGCCCATCTCCGTCGGGGGATGCTTGTACGCGGCCTGGACAGGAGGAACGACCTGGTCATCCTGCTCTGCCACCGGCGCGGGGAAGACGGGCTCCATTGCACAGGTTCCGCCCGGCGCGAAGCTCGTATTCAAAGCCAATGGGTCGCGTGTGCTGCTGAACGACATGAAGTCCGGAGTGGCCTGGGCCGTTCAGCACGGAAACGCGCGCATCGACAACTGGGATGCCCTGGTGCAGAAGAGGAACACGCAGGAACAGGTCGACCAGAGCAAGCAGGACACCCCGCCCCAGTACGAGAAAGCGCAGCAGCCTCCGGTCGCCGTCAACGACGCTTTCGGTGCGCGTCCGGGTAGGGTGACACCGCTTCCCGTGCTGTTGAACGACTACGACCCGAACGGCGATGTGCTCGTCATCGACTCCTTCACGCCGATTCCACCGCAGCAGGGCTCGATCCAGATGGTCAACGGCAACCAGATGTTGCAGATCACATTGCCGGCCGACGCGTCAGGCCGGATCACCTTCGATTACACGATCTCCGACGGTCATGGAGGCACCGCGACCGCGACGGTCGTCGTCACTGTGCGCCTCCCGAACGAGAACTCACCGCCGGTGTGCCCGCGCACCGCAAAAGCTGTCGTGCAGGCCGGAGGACGGGTGACGGCCCAGGTTCTGGGCAATTGCTACGACCCGGACGGCGACCCGTTCTTCCTCGCATCGGCGAGTGTGCCAGGGCCCGATTCCGTCACGTTCACTCCGCAGGGCACCGTCGCTTACTCCGACAATGGGCAGGGCGGTGAGCTCAAGGACGTGACCCTCGTCGTCTCCGATTCACGCGCCGAGGGCAATGGAACATTGGCCGTGACGGTGAAACCACCGGGCTCGGTGCCGATCATCGCCGATCCGTTCGCCGTTCTCGCCTATCAGGGACAGGAAGTGACCGTCTCGCCGCTCGCGCACGTGCGCGGCGGCACCGGAATCGTGCGACTGAGCAACGTTCCGGCAAAAGCCGATGCCTCGATCACTCCTGATTTCCTGGGCGGGACGTTCCGGTTTTCCAGCGATCAGGCTGGCACCCACAACCTCGACTACGCCGTCACGGATGGTGTCATCACCGCGACAGGCACGATCCGAATCGAAGTGAAAGCGCCACCCGGAGCGAAGACCCAGCCGATCGCGGTGCAGCACACCGCGTTCATTCGCGAGCAGACCACACAGAACGTCGACGTCCTGGCCACCGATATCGACCCATCGGGCGGCGTGCTGCTCGTCACGGGCGCGACGCCGCCGCCGCCGAGTACCGGGGTCCGGGTCGAGATCCTCGGACAGCGCATCCTGCGCGTGACTCTCAACAGGCCCCTCGATGCGCCGGTGGACTTCCATTACCGGCTGAGCAACGGGCTCGCGGAGACCCAAGGCACGGTGACCGTCGTCCAGCTTCCGCCGCTGACCGTGCATCAACCCCCCATCGCCAATCCGGACAACATCTCAGTGCGAGTCGGCGACGTGGCGGACATCCCCGTGCTCGCCAACGATGTGCAGCCAGACGGTGACAAGCTCACGCTCGACCCGACGCTCGCGACTCCGTTGCCCCCCGGCGCGGGGCTCTTGTTCGCCGCCGGCAACCAGTTGCGCTATCTGGCTCCATCCAAGCCAGGCAATTTCACCGCCGTGTATCGCGTGTTCGGCGCAGACGGGCAGTGGGCGACCGCACAGGTCAACATCGCGGTGCGCGAGCGCGATCTTGCGACCAACAATCCGCCGGTGCCGAAGACCGTGACCGCCAGGGTGCTCTCCGGCGACACGGTACGCATCGTGATTCCACTTGCAGGAATCGATCCAGACGGAGACTCGGTGCAGCTCATCGGACAGGAGACCAACCCGCAGAAGGGGGCCGTGCTTGCTTCCGGCCCGGATTGGATGGACTACCAGGCGGGCGAATATTCGGCAGGGACGGACACGTTCACCTATGCCGTCGTCGACGCACTCGGAGCCCGGGCAACCGGAATCGTGCGTGTCGGGATCGCACCGAGGATCGACGGCGCTCGCAATCCTGTCGCGGTCGAGGACGACGTGACGGTGCGTCCGGGCAAGACGCTGTCCATTCAGGTGCTCGCGAACGACTCCGACCCGGATGGAAGCCCCCTCTCTGTGACGAAGGTCACCTCGCTCGACGGCAAAGCCACCGCGAAGATCGTCGGAAACATCGTCGTCGTCAAAGCACCCAAGCAGGAGGGTGTCTTCAGCTTCATCTACACCATCCAGAACGAGCGCGGAGGGACGAGCGAGAACTTCATCAGAGTGGCCGTGAGCAAGGATGCGCCCTTGGCCAGACCGGTCGTGAGCGACACGGTGCTCTCCCTGTCCGATGTGCTGGGCAAGCGAACGGTCTCGGTCAATGTGTTGGCCAACGTGTTCTTCGCCGACGGACCGGTGAGCAGCCTCAAGCTCTCGGTCGTACCCGGATACGGCGGGAACGCCGAGGTGACCGCCAACAAGCGCGTTCGGATCACCATCACGGCCAAGAGCCAGATCATTCCGTTCAAAGTCGCACACCCCGACGACGAGTCGGTCGCCTCCTACGGGTTCATCCGGGTCCCGGGCTTCGACGACGCGCTTCCGCAGCCAAGGCGCGGCGCGCCCACGATCACCGTCCCCAGCGAGAAGTCCGTCACCATCCACCTGAACGACTACATCGTCGCGGTCGGCGACCGCAAAGTGCGGTTGACGGATGCAGCGACTGTGCGGGCCACCCATGCCAACGGCGACGATCTGGTCGTGAACAGTGACACTCTGCAGTTCACCAGCGCATCGCGCTTCTTCGGCACGGCCTCCATCTCGTTCCAGGTGACGGACGGTTCGTCGGCAACGGATCCCAACGGAAACGTCGCAACTATCGTGCTCCCCATCACTGTGACGCCACGACAGAACCAGCCACCCGTTTTCACCGGAGCGCTCATCGACTTCGAACCCGGTCAGTCCAAGACGATCAACCTCGTCAAGCTGACCAGCTACCCGTATGCCAAGGACCAGAGTGAGCTCGTCTTCTCGGTACAGGATCCGAAACCTGCCGGTGTGACCCTCAGCCTGTCGGGACAGAACCTGACCATCGCCGTCGACGCGAGTACACCGAAAGGTGCTCAACCATCGATCTCGATCGGCGTGAAAGACGCGATCAATTCCGGCCAGGCCGGCCGCATCGACCTCAGCATCGTGCCGTCGACCAGGCCACTGGCCAGCCCCCAGCCCGACTCCGTGATCGCGCCGCGCGGCCAGACCACGGTCGTCGATGTGCTGGCGAACGACAACGCGACCAACCCCTTCCCCTCCAAACCGCTGAGGGTGATCGGCGTACGAGGACTCACCAGCGCGAACCTTCCAGCGGGTGTCACGATCACGCCGAGCGCCGACAAGAGCACCCTCGACGTCACCGTCTCGTCGACGGCTGCACCCGTGGACACCACACTGCAGTACGAAGTCGCGGATGCGACCGGTGATCCCGATCGCTACGCCTGGGGAACGGTGACGATCTCGGTCCAGGATCGCCCATCGCCCGTCTCGAACGTGCAAGTGACGACGTTCGGCGATCGCACGCTCACCCTGTCGTGGGTCGCCGGGGCATTCAACAACTCGCCGATCACCGGCTATGACCTGACCGTCAGACGAAGCGACAACGGTCAGGTCGTCGGCACGACGACCTGTCGAAGCACAACCTGCGCCGTGCCGACCCCGGGCAACGGGCCGACCAACGCCGTACGCATCACCGTGGCGGCGCGCAACGCGCTCGGCCTCTCCGACCCGGTTCCGTACACAGACTCGGTCTGGTCCGATCTGGTGCCCGCGGCGCCGTCCAGCGTTGCGTCCACACCGCTCGACAGCGGTCTCCGCCTGACCTGGACCAAGCCGGCAGACGTGTCGGGGGCGAGCCCGATCACCTCGTACTTGATAACCCTCGGCGGGGTTTCCGCCTCGCTCTCGGTGTCGGGTTCCGACCCCGTCGGAACCGCCTACGCATTCCCCTTCACCGGCGCCGGGTTCACCAACGGGTCGAACCTCACCTACTCGATCGCGTCGCGAAACGACTTCTACGCCGGTCGGACAACCTGGAACCAGACCGGGGGAAGCAACGTTCCCGCGGGCGCACCGATTGCGACCGGTGCGCCGCCGACTGCCGTGCCGCACGCGAGCGACGGCCGCACCGTCACCCTCAGCTGGGGCGGCATCTTCACCGACAACGGCAAAGCGATCACGGCGTACTACGCCGGCGTGTACGAGGGAGGCAATGCGCCGACCTGCACGGTCACCGGAGTCGACGTCGGTCAGCCGGTCCTGAATATCGACAGCCAGGGCCAACGCTTCCGCCGTGTGACGGACGGAACAACGATCGACTTCGGTGGTCTCACTCCCAACCACAACTACTCGTTCATCGTCTACGCGTACAACGGCCAAGGCTGCACGGCGGGTCCGGTCGTCCAGGCGACGACCCGACTCGCGCCGGGAACGCCCACCGACGCGCAGACGACCTCGCTCCCCGCTGACGACGGGACCGGACTGTTCGACTTCACGCTGAGCGGTGTGACCTATCGCGCAGGAGGTGGCACCTCGGGAAGCGTGGTCAACTATTGGCTCACCGGCACCGGCATCAGCGAGTCGGGTCAGCTCGGGCTCGACGGCGGAGTTCTCGCGCCGTCCGGAACACAGCACTACGGCGTGACGCTGACCCTCACCGTGCAGGTCTGCGACCTGTATCCGGGTGCCGATCCGATCTGCAGCGGCAAATTCTCGAAGCCGCTCGGCACCCCGGTCAGCACGCAGCTGACGGGTGCACGCTACGATCCGACGAGCCGCACCTTCAGTTGGACGGCCTGGCCGACCGGTGCGTACAACTTCGTGCGCTTCAGCTGCGACGGCGGAGCCACCGTGACCGACATGCCTGCCGTCGGTCAGACCCCTACCTGCACAGTCACGCCAACCGAGACCGACCCCACGATCATCGTCTACGTCGGAGCCGGCGGAAAACCGTTCCAACACAGCTGGAGGAGTGTCAACCTTGGATAGCCCCTCGACCGCCATACTGAAGAGCGAACCATCGACGCACGACATAGTGCCGAGCGATACGGCGCCGACGAGTGCGACTGAAAGAGGCCAGAGCATGACGATGACCCCGGAGCAGGCTTCGTGGTTCTCGAGCGTCTTCGAACGACTGGTCTCTAATGTCGACCAGGTTCTTCTCGGCAAGGCTCACATCATCCGGCTCTCTCTCACCGCCCTGTTCAGCGAAGGGCATCTGCTGCTCGAAGACTTTCCGGGGACGGGCAAGACCTCGCTGGCGCGCGCCATCGCGCAGAGCGTTCGAGGAACGAGCAATCGCGTGCAGTTCACACCTGACCTGCTCCCCGGCGACATCACCGGGGTCAATATCTATGACCAGCGCACGGGCAATTTCGAGTTCCATCGGGGTCCCGTCTTCGCCAACATCGTGCTCGCCGACGAAATCAACCGGGCGAGCCCGAAAACCCAGTCCGCTCTTCTCGAGGTGATGGAAGAAGGTCAGGTCACCGTCGACGGTGTGACACATCCTGTCGCCGGCCCCTTCATGGTCATCGCGACGCAGAACCCGATCGAGCAGGCGGGCACCTATCGACTGCCCGAAGCTCAGCTCGACCGGTTCATCATGAAGGCATCGATCGGCTACCCGGACCACGAGGCGACCATCCGCATCCTCGAAGGGTCCGAACGCAGGGCGCACGAGGTCGTCGTGCCCGAGATCGTGCCCGCCGGAACGGTAGTCGAAATGGCTGCCCTCGCCCGAGGAGTCCACGTGGACGCCTCGATCAACGACTACGTCTCCCGGCTGGTCGATGCGACCCGCACCGCGAGCGAAGTGCGGCTTGGTGCGAGTGTGCGTGGCGCGCTCGCCCTATTGCGGACGTCCAAAACTCTCGCGGCCGCCAACGGCCGCTACTACGTGACTCCCGACGACGTCAAAGCGCTCGCCGAGCCCGTTCTCGCGCACCGTCTAGTGCTCGACCCCGAAGCAGAATTCGAGGGAGTCACCGCCTCCAGCATCATCGCTCAGATCCTGATCGAGACTGCGCCGCCGATCGATCGGCCCGCCGTGTGACGAACACGCTCAACCACCCGCCGACCGAACTCAGCAACGCTCGTGCGCGCATCGTCGGAACGAGAGATGGGGTGCTCGCCGACGCCATTGTGGCCCTCGTCCGCTTCACCAGGCAGGCGGGTGCTGCGATCGCACGCGCCTGGCACTGGCTGAGCGGTGTCATCACGGCGCTCGGGTGGTCGATGATCGTGGTAGCTGCGGTGGCCCTGGTCGCCGGCTACGTCTTCGGCTGGGTCGAAGCGGTAGTGATCGGCTGGACAGCCCTGATCATGATGGTGCTGGCCTCGGCGTACCTCGCCGGGCGAAACGCCTACGACGTTCGGGTGGACCTGCCTTCGAATCGCGTCGTGGTGGGCGACAAGGCCCCCGGCGAGGTTGTCGTGGTGAATCCGACGCGGCGGCGGCTCCCCGGCGTTCGGGTAGAAGTTCCGGTCGGCCTTGCGCTCGCCGAGTTCGCGGCGCCGTCGCTTCCGAAAGGCGAAAGTCACAGCGACGTGTTCCTCGTTCCGACATCCCGCCGGGGCATCATCCCGATCGGTCCTGTGCGTACGGTGCGCGCCGACCCGGTCGGGCTCTTGCGGCGCGAGATGGTGTGGGCGGAATCGCTCGACCTCTTCGTGCATCCGAGAACCATCGCCATCCCCAGCATGAGCACCGGATTCATCCGTGACCTCGAAGGAGCGCCGACCCGCGACCTGACGGCGAGCGATGTCGCGTTCCACGCACTTCGCGAATACGTCCCGGGCGACGAGCGGCGCAACATCCACTGGAAGAGCACGGCCAAGACCGGTAGCTACATGGTGCGTCAGTACGAACAAACCCGGCGAAGCCACCTGCTGGTCGCTCTGAGCCTGTCGAAAGACGACTACGCCACGCCCGAAGAGTTCGAGCTGGCGGTCAGCGCCACCGCCTCGCTGGGCGTGCGCGCCATCCACGACTCGCGAACCGTCTCGGTTGTCGCGAGCGAAGAGACGCCCGAATTCGCCAAGCGGACCGTGCATGCGGTGCGCCGCATCAGTACCATCAACCGAGGACGTCTGCTCGATGATCTCTCCGGGGTCGAACCGGCTCACGCGGCGCTCCGGGTCACCGAACTCGCGCGCATCGCGGCTGAGGGAACGGCGGGCACCTCGATCGCCTTCCTCATCTGCGGTTCTGCCGTGACACCGTCACAGCTTCGTGCTGCCTCCGCACACTTTCCCGTGGGTGTCGACGTGGTCGCCGTGCTCTGCGACACCGGAGCGACCCCGGCCCTGCGTCGCGTCGCCGAGTTGAGCGTGCTCAGGATCGGGTACCTCGAAGACCTCCAGAAGAGCCTCGCGAAGCGGATGGCGACCTGACATGAACAGGTCCCGCGCCGGATTCGTCGTAATGAACACTCTCCTCGCACTCGTGACGACCGGACTCGCTTCCGCTGCCTTCTGGCCGATCTACCAAGACGGAGCGTTCGTGGCGATGGCGACCGTCACCGTGGCCGTCGGCGCGGCGATCGCGCTGTGCGGTGCGCTGTTCCACTGGCCGAGCATCGCCGTGGGTGGAGCGGTCGTCGCGACGTACCTCGTGCTCGGCGTTCCACTGGCGATCCCCAGCCAGGCGACGAACGGTGTGGTTCCCACGGCGACCGGTTTCTCCGACCTGGTGTCCGCAACCTGGCTGAGCTGGAAACAGCTGGTCACGATCTCCCTCCCGGTCGGTTCGTATCAGGCGTTGCTCGTACCCGCCTTCATCCTCATCCTGCTCACCATCGTCATCACCCTCACGCTCGCCTTGAGGGCGAAACGCGGTGAGCTCGGTGCGATACCTCCGGTACTCCTGCTGGTGGCCGGCATCCTGCTCGGTCCGGGTTCGACCTCGCTTCCGCTCATGCTCGCTCTCGGCCTGATGGCGATCCTCCTGGTATGGCTCATCTGGTTTCGTTGGCAACGCCGTTCGGCCGCGCTCAAACTGCTGGGCGAACACACCGGAGTTCTGGTTGAGACCCCCCGCGAAAGGCGTTTCGCCGGCGTTCGCACCATCGCAGGGGCCGCGGTGATCCTCGTGGTCGCCGGAATCGCGGGAACCGCGGCGAGCATTGTCCTTCCAACTCGCGGCGAACGCGATGTCGTGCGCACGGCGGTCGAGCAACCCTTCGACCCGCGGGCGTACGCGAGCCCTCTGAGCGGCTTTCGCAACTACCTCCAGCCGGGAGCCGCAGACACGCCGATGCTCACCGTGAGCGGGCTCCCGGTCGACGGACGGGTTCGCATCGCCACCCTCGACACATACGACGGCATCGTGTATTCGGTGGGAACCGACCAGGTCTCGAGCGCATCGGGGTCGTTCTCGCGCGTCCCATACCGGCTGTCGCAGAACGGTGTGAACGGCACTCGCGACACGCTCTCGGTGACCGTGCGCGGCTACAGCGGTGTGTGGGTGCCTGGAAACGGCCAGCTTCAGCAGATCACGTTCACGGGCCCGGACGGGCAAGCGCTGACCGACTCGTTCTACTACAACGACACAACCGGCACCGGTGCGGTGACCCGGGGCCTGCGAGATGGTGACACGTACACTCTCGACGCCCTCGTCAAGCCGGAGTTCACCATTGACCAGCTCGCCCAGGCACAGCCCGGGACGTCTTCTGTGCCCAAGCCGTCGGTGATGCCGGACGAACTGACCCAGACGCTCCAGAAATACGCGTCCGGGGTCGATGCGCCGGGCGCGAAACTGGCGGCGGCGCTCACAGGGCTCAAGACGAACGGGTACATCAGTCACGGCATAGGCGCAAACGAGCCGGCCAGCCGGTCTGGTCACGGAGCCGACCGGATCACTCAACTCCTGACCGATGTTCCGATGGTCGGAGATCAGGAACAGTACGCCGTCACGGCGGCGCTGATGGCGCGTCAACTCGGCTTTCCGGCGCGGGTCGTCATCGGATTCGTAGCTCCTGCCACCAGCGGCGCTCAATCGAACCTCACCTTCACCGGAGCCGACATCTCGGCGTGGATCGAAGTGCAGACCAGATCGAACGGGTGGGTCACCGTCGATCCGACCCCGCCGCTACGAGCGATCCCGCCGAAGCAACCGGATACGCCGAACCAGATCTCCCGGCCACAGACGAACGTGCTGCCGCCCGTCGACGACACTCAGGCGCAACGCGATCAGCCGCCGCAGGCCCAGGTGGACAACAACAATCCGAACGCGGCCGACCCCCTGCTCGCGACCATCCTCGCGATCCTCACGATCGTCGGCTGGAGCCTGCTCGCGGTGGCGATCGTGTCGGCGCCGTTCCTCGCGATCGTCGGTGCCAAATGGCGTCGACGGGCGCTGAGACGAACCGCCCCGACATCGGTCGATCGCATCAGCGGAGGGTGGCGGGAATTTGCCGACGCTGCGATCGATCACGGTTATGATCCGCCTCCTGCGGCGACGAGAAGCGAATTCGCTCGCACCATCGGGGGGTCCCGAGCCGCTGCCTTGGCATCGGTGAGCGATCGCGCCGTTTTCAGCCCCAGTATGCCGAGCTCGGCGGATGCGGACACGGTCTGGCGCGCGGTCGACGATCTGCGGCGCTCGCTCGGCAAACGTCAGTCGCGTTGGCGGAGGTTCGTCGCGCTCATCTCGCTGCGCTCCCTCGGAGTGAGCCGACGGCGAGCAGGAAGGAAACCGCGGTCGTGAAGTGCCGGATGTGTGGCAGCGAGCTGCCGGAAGGCGCGCTGTTCTGCGGAGAGTGCGGGAGCTCGGTCACGGCGACGCGCGTGCGCCCGCCGAGCGTGGCCGATTCTCGCCCGTCGGATACGAGCATCGTCGAGCCCCTGCCGAAACCGGCCGTCGTGGGTCGCTTCCCCGGCGAGACCGGGGGAGCGGAGCCTCAGACGTGGGAGCCGGTATCGGTGCGACCCGTGCCGCCCGTGTCCATAACAGGGGATGAGACACCGGCTGAACCGATCGAGCAGTCTCCAAACGCCGACATCGAATTCACCTTCGCGTTCAGCACCGGTGAGTCGGCGACGATATCCGGAAGCGGCCTCCTCGGACGACGGCCCGTCGAACAACCGGGCGAGAACATCGATCGGCTCGTGTCTCTCACCGACCCGGGACGGTCGGTGTCGAAGACGCACCTCGAGTTCGGGCTCGAAGGCGACGAACTCTGGGTGTGCGACCGTTACTCAGGGAACGGCACCATCGTGCGACCGCTCGGCGGGATCGCGCGCCAGCTGGAACCGGGTCGGCGCTACCGCGTTGCCCGCGGCACGCGGGTCGAAATCGGCGACCAGTACTTTGATGTGAGCTGATCAGCGAAGCGAGCTGATCGGCGAGCAGAGGCGGAGGCGAGCCGACCGGCGAAGCGGGGCCGCCCATCCGAGTCTCGGCGGCGGCCCCTGCATCACGGACTATCCGGCGATTGCGGAGCCGACCGTTCCAGCCGTGAGGCCGTGTGCGGCCGCGACAGCGTCGTTCGTCACAATGCCGGCGTGCGTGTTGAGGCCGAGCGCGAGCGATGCATCCGCCGATAGCGCCTCGCGCCATCCGCGGTTCGCGACCGCCCGAGCATACGGGAGGGTGGCGTTGGTGAGCGCATAGGTGGACGTGTGAGGAACCGCGCCCGGCATATTGGCCACACAGTAGAAGAGCGACTGGTGCACCGTGAAGGTGGGGTCGGTGTGGGTTGTCGGGTGCGAGTCCGCGAAGCATCCGCCCTGGTCCACAGCGATGTCGACGAGCACGCTGCCCGGCTTCATGCGTGACACGAGCTCATTGCTCACCAGTTTGGGCGCCTTCGCGCCCGGTACCAGCACGGAACCGATGACGAGGTCGGACGCCACCACTGCTTTGTCGATCTCGAAACTGTTGGACGCGATCGTCTTGATCCGGCCCGCGTACAGTGCGTCGAGCTCGCGCAGCCGGGCGATGTTCGTGTCGAGCACGGTGACTTCCGCGCCAAGACCGACTGAGACGCTCACAGCGTTGGTGCCGGCGACACCGCCGCCGAGCACTGTGACGACGGCCGGATGCGTTCCCGGAACGCCCGGCACGAGTAGACCCGGTCCGCCGTTCGGCTTCATCATCGTGTTCGCGCCGACGATGGGGGCGAGCCGTCCGGCCACCTCGCTCATCGGAGCGAGCAGGGGGAGTGCCCGGTTCGGGAGCTGCACCGTCTCGTAGGCGATCGCAGTGACGCCGGACTCGAGGAGCGCGCGCGTCAGAGATTCCTCGGCCGCCAAGTGAAGGTAGGTGAACAGCACAAGGTCCGAACGGAAGTATCGGTATTCGGACTCGATCGGCTCTTTGACCTTGAGGAGCAGCTCGGCGATCTGCCAGGTGCTCTCGGCATCGGGGAGGATCGTCGCGCCGGCAGAGCTGTATGCCTCATCGGGGATCGAGGAACCGACACCCGCTCCGGTCTCGACGAAGACCTCATGGCCGTTCGCGACGAGGTCGTGGACCCCTGCCGGGGTGATGGCCACCCGGAACTCGTTGTTCTTGATTTCGCGGGGGATCGCGACCTTCATGGTGCTCCTAACACATCTTCGATGACCGTGCGGCTCCGACCAGCGTAGACCGTCAGACCAACGATATCGACCGGCGATTGCGCATTTGGGTGCTGATTTCGTAAATATTATGTTTCCAAATCGCTGATTTCACCATTCGTTGCTGCGCTGTGCTGTGGCCTGTGCCAGTATCGAATTCACCGCAATGTCGCGGGAGAACGCGACCCGAGTGTCTTTTCTAAAAGGAGCACCACGTGAATTCGAGGCAGTTGCCCAACGACCCAATGATTCAGCGGCTCGTCCAGCATGCGAGGCAGTCGCAGGTTACCCGGCGAGGCGTTCTCGCGGGCGCCGGCGCGAGCGCCGCGGCCCTTGCGCTCGCAGCCTGTTCGACAGGCGGCGCGTCCAGCAAGCCGACAGCGGCGAAAGATCAGTCGACCACGGACAAAACGCTGACCTGGGCGAACTGGCAGGCCTACCTCGATCAGGACAAGAACGGCAAATACCCGTCGCTGCAGACGTTCGAGCAGCAGTCGGGCCTCAGCGTCAAATACGATGTCGCGGTCGACGACAACAACACTTACTACGCCAAGGTCAAAGACCAGTTGGCACTCGGCAAGGACATCGGAGCCGACACGGTGTGCCTGACCGACTGGATGGTGGCCCGCCTCATCCGATTCGGATATGTGCAGTCATTCGACGAAGCTGCGATCCCCAACAAGAAGAACCTCAGCCCATCGCTCGCGAACGCGGACTTCGATCCGAACCGCTCCAAGACGCTTCCATGGCAGAGCGGATTCGCCGGCATCTGCTGGAACAAGACGAAACTGCCGAACGGACTCAAGTCGATCAACGACCTCTGGGATTCGTCGCTCAAGGGCAAAGTCGGCGTCCTCAGCGAGATGCGCGACACGATGGGTCTCCTGATGCTCTCGCAGGGCGTCGACATCTCCAAGAGCTTCACCGACGACCAGTACATGAAGTCGATCGACCTGATCACCAAAAAGGTCAGCGACGGCCAGATCCGCAATATCAAAGGCAACTCCTACCTCAACGACCTCAAGAGCGGCGACACGCTCGCCGCGATCTGCTGGTCGGGTGACATCACCCAGCTCAACGCCGAGGCAGGCGACAACTGGGAGTTCGCGCTTCCCGACTCCGGTGGCACCCTCTGGAGCGACAATTTCGTGATCCCGATCGGGTCGCCGCGCAAAGCGAACGCCGAAAAGCTCATCAACTACTACTACGAGCCCGCCGTCGCTGCAGAAGTGGCTGCCTGGGTGAACTACATCACTCCCGTCGTGGGCGCCAAGGAGGAAGCGATCAAGATCGATCCCACCCTCGCGAACAACCAGCTCATCTTCCCCGACGCCGCGACCCTCTCGAACGCGCACATCTTCCGTTCGCTTTCTCCGGCCGAAGAGCAGAAGTATCAGACGGCGTTCCAGAAAGTGATCCTGGGCGCCTGATGGTCAGGGGAGCATTCGCCGAGTCCGGCGCCGACCTCGAG
>FSYX01000549.1_pt1 | contig 24757 bp, 15 predicted proteins | sample 1638671 | NCBI WGS metagenome assembly FSYX01 (sample SAMEA3914813, study PRJEB12502) | metagenome | biome: forest; material: soil | place: Canada | collected 2011-07-07 | depth 0.3 m
CGGGAAGACTGCCGGCCGTGCCGATCAACGCGCCCCGTGCCAGGTCGAGGTCGTCGTCCAACTCGACTGCGACGGACTGCGGTGCCGACGCCTCGGCGACCGGCCTGCCGGCCACGGTGATCGAGCGGACTGTCGTTCTCGCGCCACCGGGATGTACGTCCACCGCATCGCCGACGCGGATGGTGCCGCTCGAAAGCTGGCCGGCATACGCGCGGTAATCGCGGAACGCATCCGGATCCGCGATGCTCGGAGCCACAGCCCCTTGCGGGCGGAGCACCAGCTGAACGGGCAGCCGGAAGTCGGCGCTGCGGCCTTCGTGGTCATCCGTCGTCGGAAGGGTCTCGAGCAGCTCGAGCAGGGTTTCGCCCGTGTACCACGGAGTGCGGTCGGATCGCTCGACCACGTTGTCTCCGTCGAGCGCCGAAACGGGGACGACCCGGACATCCTGCAGGCCGAGCTCGTCGGTCACCGACAGCAGATCTGCCGTGAGTTCGGCTATCCGCTCCTCGGCGAAACCGAGCAGGTCGATCTTGTTGATGGCGACGATGACGTGCGGCACACGAAGGAGCGCGAGCACCGAGAGATGGCGGCGGGTCTGCTCGAGAACGCCTTTGCGGGCGTCCACGAGCACGATGACGGCATCGGCCGTCGTGGCGCCGGTGACCATGTTGCGCGTGTACTGAACGTGGCCGGGGCAGTCGGCGAGGATGAACGAACGGCGCCCGGTGGTGAAATACCGGTAGGCGACGTCGATCGTGATGCCCTGCTCGCGCTCGGCTCGCAGACCGTCGGTGAACAGGGCGAGGTCGATACCGCCGCTGTCGCCGCCGAAGCCGCGCTCGTTCGAGGTGCGGGTCACTGCCTCCAGCTGGTCGACGAGGATCGACTTGCTGTCGTGCAGCAGCCGCCCGACGAGAGTCGATTTGCCATCATCGACCGAGCCTGCGGTCGCGAAGCGGAACAGAGTGCCGGTGGCCGTCGGTGACGCGACCGCCGGGGAAAGCTCGGTTGTCAGCGTCATCAGAAGTAGCCCTCTCGCTTGCGGTCCTCCATGGCGGCTTCGGAGATCCGGTCGTCGGCGCGGGTGGCGCCACGCTCCGTCACCGTGGCCGCAGCGACCTCGCGAACCACGTCACCCACGGTTCGCGCATCCGACCGGACCGCTCCGGTGCAGCTCATGTCGCCCACCGTGCGGTAGCGCACCTGCACCCGCTGCACATCCTCGTGCGGCTGCGGTTCCGAAACCGGACCGACCGCGCGCCACATTCCGTCGCGGCGGTAGACATCCCGTTCGTGGGCGAAATAGAGAGGAGGAAGGTCGATGCCCTCGCGTTCGATGTAGCGCCAGACGTCCAGCTCGGTCCAGTTGCTGATCGGAAAAGCGCGCACGTGCTCACCGGGGCGGTGGCGCCCGTTGTACAGGTTCCAGAGTTCTGGTCGCTGGTTGCGGGGATCCCACTGGCCGAAGCTGTCGCGAAGCGAGAGGATGCGTTCCTTCGCCCTGGCCTTGTCCTCATCGCGTCGGGCGCCGCCGAAGACGGCATCGTGTCGGCCGGCCGCGATGGCGTCGAGCAGTGGCAGGGTCTGCAACGGATTCCTGGTGCCGTCGGTGCGCTCCTCGAGTCGCCCGTCGTCGATGTAGTCCTGCACCTGCGCGACATCAAGTCGCACGCCGAGCTTCTCGACCGTCGCGTCACGGAAAGCGAGCACCTCGGGAAAGTTGTGGCCGGTGTCGACGTGCAGCACCGGGAACGGGATGCGCCCCGGCCAGAAGGCCTTCGCGGCGAGGTGAAGCACGACGACGGAATCCTTGCCGCCCGAGAAGAGCAGCACCGGCCGCTCGAACTCGGCAACCACCTCGCGGATGATGTGGATGGACTCGCTCTCGAGAACGTCGAGGATGTCGCCGGCGCGAGACGCGACCGTCGTGTCTGTTGTGCCCGTGATGGTCCCGCTCATTCGTGCAGCCCGCATTCCGTCTTGCCGAGCCCGGCCCAGCGGCCGGAGCGGGGATCCGCCCCCGGAGCGACCCGTGCCGTGCACGGTGCGCAGCCGATCGACGGGTACCCGTCGGCCATCAGCGGATTCACCGGCACCGAGAACGCCGAGGCGTAGTCGAGAAGCTGGTCGAACGTCCATGCGGCGAGCGGGTTCACCTTGACGAGCTGGTTCTTCTCGTCCCACGCGATGATCGGCGTTGCGGCGCGGGTCGGCGCCTCCTCACGACGCACGCCGGTGAACCACAATTCGTACGGCTCGAGGGATCGGCCGAGAGGCTCGACCTTGCGCAGGGCGCAGCAGAGGTTGGGATCGCGCGCGAACAGGTCCTTGCCGTGGTCTTCGTCCTGCTCGGCGACCGTGCGCTTCGGCAGCACGTCGACGACCCGAACCGACAGCTCGCGGGCGACGGTGTCACGGGTCTCGTACGTCTGCGGAAAGTGGTACCCCGTGTCGAGGAAGAGCACATCGACCTCGGGGAGGTACTGCGACACCAGGTGCGGCAGCACGGCATCGGCCATCGAACAGGCGACGGCGGTCAGGCTGGTGTCGAAGTTGCGCGCCACCCACGCGACGACCGCGTCGGCGGGCGCGTCTCCGATCTCGAGAGCGCCGCGCTCGACGAGGGCTCGCAGTTCTTCGGCCGACCGCTTCGCGGTGCCGGTTTCGCGGGTGATCGTCACTTGAGCGCCTCCTCGTCCGCGCGATGCGCCCACGTGGCAAACGTCTCCTCGTTCTCGCGGTCCTTCAGGAACCGGAGAACGAGGCGCTCCACATAGTCGGGCAGATCGGTGGCCGTCACTTTGAGGCCGCGGATGGTGCGGCCGAGGCCGGCCTCTTCGCGGTCGTTCGACGCCAGTCCACCGCCGAGATGCACCTGAAAACCGGGAGCCTGTCCACCGTTGCCGTCCGGCAACAGCTGGCCCTTGAGGCCGATGTCAGCCGTCTGGATGCGCGCGCACGAGTTCGGGCATCCATTCACGTGCAGAGAGATCGGCGCGGGCAGTTCGATCGAAGCGAGACGTTTCTCGAGCTCTGCGACGGCATCGGCGGCAGCGGCCTTCGTCTCCACGATCGCCAGCTTGCAGAACTCGAGCCCGGTGCAGGCGATCGTCGATCGCCGGAACGCGCTCGGCCGAGCCGAAAGCCCGATCTCGTCCACGGCGGCGATCACCGTTTCCACCTTGCCCTCGGGAATGTCGAGAAGTACCAGCTTCTGGTGCGGCGTCGTGCGCAGGCGACGCGATCCGTTGCCTTCGAGGATCTCCGCCAGACGGGTCAGGGCCGATCCGGAGATACGCCCCACCACCGGAGTGACGCCGATGTAGAAGTTGCCGTCCTTCTGGCGGTGCACACCGATGTGGTCGCCGGGCGTCGTCGGGGTCGGTGCGGCCGGGCCGTCGGGAAGCGGGCGGTCCAGATACTCGTCTTCGAGCACATCCCGAAACTTCGCTGCGCCCCAGTCGGCGAGCAGGAACTTGAGACGCGCCTTGTTCCGCAGGCGTCGATAGCCGTAGTCGCGGAAGATCGAGGTCACGCCATACCAGGTCTCGGCCACACGGTCGGGGGAGACGAACGCCCCGAGGCGTTCGGCCAGCCGCGGCGTCGTGGACAGTCCACCGCCGACCCACAGGTCGTAGCCGACGCCGAGTTCGGGATGCACGACCGCGACGAACGCCACGTCGTTGATCTCGTGCACGACATCCTGGCTCGGGTGCCCCGTGATCGCCGTCTTGAACTTGCGCGGAAGGTTCGCAAGCTCCGGGTCGCCGATGTACCGCTCGGTGATCGCATCGATCGCCGGAGTCGGATCGATCAGCTCGTCGGACGCGATGCCAGCCACTGGCGAACCGAGCACCACGCGCGGAACGTCGCCGCAGGCCTCCGTCGTGCCGAGCCCGACACTCTCCAGGCGGCGCCAGATCTCGGGCACGTCTTCGACCCGGATCCAGTGCAACTGGATGTTCTGGCGGTCCGTCAGGTCTGCGGAGTCGCGTGCGAACTCGGTCGAGATGCCGCCGATGATCCGAAGCTGCTCCGTCGACAGCTGGCCGCCGTCGATGCGCACGCGGAGCATGAAGAACTTGTCCTCGAGCTCTTCCGGAGTGAGGGTCGCGGTCTTGCCGCCGTCGATGCCGGGCTTGCGCTGGGTGTACAGCCCCCACCATCGGAACCGCCCATGAAGGTCGGTCGGATCGATGCTGTCGAAACCGAGCCGCGAGTACGTGCTCTCGATCCGCTCGCGAACGCTGAGGCCGCCGTCCTCCTGCTTCCAGGCTTCGTTCCCGTTCAGCGGAGCCGTGCCATCCACTTTCCACTGCCCGTTGCTGCGCTGGCTCCCGCCGGTCAGAGGGCGGCGGGCCCCGACCACGGTCGCCGTGCTGCTGGCGCTGTCTTGCATGCGGAACTCCTCGGCGGACGTCGGCGCGAACTCATCGCGCATCGAACAGGTTCTTGGACTGAGTCCGGAAACTAGCCCACAAGACCCCTCTAGGTCGAGGTCGCCAGCAACATGACGACACACACGGCAATACGGGGAGACGGCGAGCACCCGCGTTTGACATTCCGCTGCCCCCGCGCGGTGCCGCATGCCGCCTCGTATGCTGGCTCCGTGGAGATGCGTTTCCGAGGCGAGCTCTGGTACTGGCGCGGGCCCGCGCCGTTCCATTTCGTGACCGTACCGTCAGAAGAGAGCGCCGCCATCCACGACATCGCGCCGCGGGTCACAATGGTGCGACGCAGCACCTCGGTCGGGAGGAAATCGTGACGCCAGCTGGGCCAAGCCGCACGGCGCAAAGGGTGCCGTGGATTCTCTTCTTGGTCGAACTGGTCATCACGTCTGCCGTCGTCGGCGTTCTGAGTGGGGTGCTCGTTGCGCAGCTGACGCTGATTCCGGGTGCGATATTCGGAGAGTATGACGGAATCTTCACCTGGGCCGCCGGCCTCGGCGTCACCGGAGCGGTGGAAATCGGCGCTACCGTGCTCGTGTTTTTCGCGACCGGGCTCATCGTCGGGATTCTGGGGTTGCCAATCCGACTGATCGGACCAGTAAGACGAGCGTGGCTTGGCAATGGGGAAGTCACTCTCGCCGGAGTCGCGGCCGGGGTTGTCCTCATCCTCGTGGCCTACCTGCTCGGCACCTGGTCCAGAATTCGACTGGAGCAGCACGCGTACGACGTGTTCACCCCGCATCCGTGGCTTCTGCTCGTCGGGTGGCTGCTGCTGGCGCTCTCGCTGTCACTTCTCGTCTGGCCCGCCCGATGGCTGCCGCGGCACGCCAGAGCATGGTGGGCTGAAACGCAGCTGACCAAGGGCGGATTCACGACTGCGATCCCGCCCCTATGAGCTCGGTCTGGTTGTCGGCGCCCACTGGGCGAGGTGCGCCAGCGGGCCGTTTGCGAACGATTCGCCGAGCGTCGTCAGCTGGTAGACGGCGCGCTCGGCCGTCTCGGCGTATCGGGTTCCTCTCCGTTCGCCACCGCTTCGATCCAATCGGCGGCCTCATCTGAGAGCGAGAAACCGGCGGGTCCGCTCTCTCCGACCCACCACTCGCCCGACGTGATCGACCCGCCCGCGGCCGTGATCTCGGCGACGATCTCTGCCGGTACGGCGTCGCCGTTGTTGTCTATCAGCCACTCGCGGGTCGAAGGCTTCATTTTCGGCCACCACAGCTCGATGCTCATACTCCAAGCCTGTCACTCGACGAGGATGAGTTCCAGCGACGAATTCACACCAGCGCGCGGACCTCGGCGTAGCCGTCGGGGAGGACGCCGGGGGTGGTCGGCTCGCCTCCGAAGACGCGCGTCGCACCCGGGGCATCCGACCACGCGCGCCACCCCGGTGTGCCTTCGAGCACGAGTGAGACCGCGGCGCCGTGCACCTCGGTGGCAAGAGTCTGTGGCGGGTTGTCGCCGGCGATGTAGTCCACCTTCTCCGAGTCGAGACAGTCGAACCAGAACGGCACGTCGAGGCAATGTACGGCCCAGCCGAGCTTCGGCGAGACCCACGAGAAGCGATACACCCAGGTCGGGTGCGTTCCGCGCGCCTCGGCGACGCGCACGATCGGTGCGCGGAACATGCTGTCGGTCATGAACCGGCCGAGCACGGCGGCGGTGCCCTTGCGGCGCTGTTGCTTGTTGGCTCTGAGGTAGGCCTTGCGCCGAGCGCGGTCGGTGAGCATCTTGCCGAGCACGAGGGATGCCGGAATGAAGCGCAGCTTGTTCTTCGCGGCGTCCGTCGCCATCGTGAACTCGTCGTCGGTGGCGCCGAGCACGAGCGGCTTGTCGCCGCCGATGCCGCTGCGCAGCGAGTCGAGGGTCGGCTGTGTGAGCAGGTCGTCGTCGATCATCGGGCCCCAGGGGAGTCCGTCCTTGAGCATGGCGGTGACGCCGGCCATCGGGTCCAGGTCGTCCGGGTTGGAGGCTGCTTCCTGCAGTTCGAGGATGCGCGTCTCAGACAGTGTGGCGAAGCCGTCTCGGGTGGCCTTGACGTCGGCGAGACGTGCGAGCGTGTCGGCGATCTTCTTCGCGCGTGTCTCGGTCACGTCGCCGATGGCGCCGGAGAGGCACCACACCGACTGGAACAGATGCTGCGCGGAGGGCATGCCGAGCAGCGTCAGCACGGCGCCGCCACCGGCGGACTGCCCGGAGATCGTGACCCGGGAGGGGTCGCCGCCGAAGGCCGCGATGTTGCGCTGCACCCAGTCGAGGGCGAGCAGCCAGTCACGGACTCCGCGGTTGCTCGGTGCCCCTTCGATGTAACCGAAGCCGTCGAAGCCGAGTCGGTAGGAGAGCGAGACGGTCACAACGCCGTCGCGGTTGAACGACCGGCCGTCGTACCAGGGGCTCGCGGGCGAGCCGGCCGTGTATCCGCCGCCGTGGATGTAGACGAGCACCGGCAGTGCTGTTTCGGGTGTGCCGGGAGCCGGCGTGTAGACATTGACGTTCAGGGTCGACTCGCCCGGGATCGACGGCTCCGGGATCAGCGTGATCTCGGCGAGCTGCTTGCGCTGCGGGGTCGCGCCGAGTTTCGTGGCATCCCGCACGCCGTCCCACGGGGCGATCGGCGCAGGCGCCTCGAAGCGCAGCGGCCCGACGGGCGGCTCGGCGAAGGGGATGCCCAGGAACGCGGCGGACGCGTCGCGCCACACGCCTCGGATCTGACCGGAGTCGATCGTGACGATCGGGCCGTCCGCGGTGGGTTCGATCGACTCGACGTCGGTTGCGGGGATGCTCATGCGATGGTGCTCCGTTCGGGGGCGAGGACACCGAGGGATTCGAGCAGTCGCTCGAGCTCGGAGGCCATGTCGATGGTGGGGTCTTGCAGCCACATCGTCTGCAGTCCGTCGGCGACGGCGTTGACGACAATGCCGAAGGAGGCAGTGTCGAGGTCTGTGGGGTAGCGCCCTGCGCTTTTGCCCTGCTCGATCATTCCGTCGAACAGGGTGTGCATCGCCGCACGGCGCTCGCTGAAGAACCGATGGGCCGGATGCGCGTGATCGCTTGCTTCGGCGGCCAGCCGCGTGTACAGCTCCACGAGCCCTGGAACCTCGGCGTTGTGGCGCATCACGCGAAGGAAAGCGCGGAGCGGGTCGACATCGCCTTCCGCGCGGTAAGTCTCCAGATCGAGTTCGTCCCGCTTGCGAAGGATCTCGGTGAACAGCTCGTCCTTGCTGTCGAAGTAGTGCAGCAGGCCGGCCTGGCTCAGGCCTACCGCGTCGGCGAGTTCTTTCACGGAGGCGCCGCGGTAGCCCTCACGGGCGATCACCTGAAGCGCCGTCGTGAGGATCTCCTCGCGCTTGGCGATGCCTTTCGCGTATGAACCTCGCTGTGCCATGCATCGACCATAAACCGAATGGTGCTTGCTTTTCAATACCGAGTGACATACAGTTTTCGCGAGGCTCACCGAAGAGCCCTGCCCGAAACGAAGGAACCACAATGACAACGCCGTCAGAACCTGTTGCCACCGCCGACCTCGCCTTCGTCGACGAAGCCGCCGGCAACCAAGATCCGCCCACTCCCATCAAGGGCGTTCGTCGTCTGCTGGGATGGATCATCCCCGCCAACCTCGGTGTCTTCCTCATCTGGGGCGCGGTGCCGGGTATCCTGCTGCCGCACCAGGTCACTCTGATCGACCCTGACCCCGTGCGCAAGGTCGCCAACCTCGCCATCGTCATGACGATCAGCGCGTTCGCGGCGATGCTCGCCCAGCCCATCGCCGGCCAGCTCTCCGACCGCACGCGCTCGCGATTCGGTCGGCGCGCACCCTGGATCTTCCTGGGCTCGCTCGCCGGCGGACTCTCGCTCGTCGGCCTCGCGTTCGCCAACAGCATCGTCGGTATCGCCATCGCGTGGGTGCTCGTGCAGGTCTGCTACAACTTCGCGCAGGGTCCGCTGAGCGCGGTCATGCCCGACAGGGTGCCGCTCTCCCGCCGTGGCACCTTCGCCGCGCTGTCGGGAATCGGCCTGATGGTCGGCGCCCTCGGCGGACAGATCGTCGGTTCGCTGTTCTTCAACAGCCTCGCGGTGGGGTACCTGTTCTTCGCCGCCTTCTCGCTGGTCGCCCTGACGTTGTTCATCGTCTTCAACCCCGACTACTCCAGCAAAGACCTGCCGCGTGAGTCGTTCAAGCTCAGCGACTTCCTGCGCACGTTCTGGGTGAGCCCGCGCCGGCACCCGGACTTCTTCTGGGCCTTCACGGGGCGACTCCTGCTCTACACGGGCTATTTCGCGGTGACCGGATACCAGCTGTTCATCCTCACCGACTATCTCGGTGTCGCGAAGCCGGAGACCGTCATCCCGCTGCTCGGCGTGATGAGCCTCGCCGGCATCCTGATCGCCACGGTCATCTCGGGACCCCTCTCCGACAAGCTCGGGCGACGTAAGATCTTCGTCTTCATCTCATCGGTCGTGACCGGGCTCGCCCTCATTTTCCCGTGGGTGTCCCCGACGCTTCCGGCGTGGATGATCATGACCTTCGTGTCGGGCCTCGGCTTCGGAATGTTCCAGGCGGTGGACAGCGCCCTGATGAGCGAGGTGCTGCCCTCCGCCAAGTCGTTCGCGAAGGACCTCGGCGTCGTCAACATCGCCGCGACCCTTCCGCAGACGCTCGCGCCGGCCGCGGCCGGAGCGATCGTGCTCGCGTTCGGCTACGCGGGCCTGTTCCCGGTGGGCATCGTCTTGAGCATCCTCGGCGCCTTCGCCGTCTGGCCGATCAAGGCAGTCCGCTGACGGCCGAGATCGCTCGGCGTCGCAACCAACCCGTCACTGCATGAATGGCCACGAAGAGAAAGATGAACACATGACCGACACCACCAACGGGGATGCTGCGGCATCCGTCGCAGACCTGACCCTCGAGGAGAAGGCCTCACTGACCAGCGGCGCCAGCTTCTGGTGGACCAAGGGGGTCGAGCGCGCCGGCATTCCGCCCGTGATGCTCACCGACGGTCCGCACGGCCTGCGCAAGCAGCGCGGCAGTGCCGACCACCTCGGCATCGGCGACAGCGTTCCTGCAACCTGCTTCCCACCCGCTGTGGGGCTCGGCTCATCGTGGGATACAGAGCTCGCACACCGCGTCGGTGAGGCGCTGGGCGTGGAGTCTTCGATCGAGGACGTCGCGGTGATCCTCGGCCCAGGCGTCAACATCAAACGTTCGCCGCTGTGCGGCCGGAACTTCGAGTACTTCTCGGAGGACCCGATCGTCTCCGGCGTGATGGGTGCAGCGGTCGTGCAGGGCACGCAGTCGACCGGTGTCGGCACGTCGCTGAAACACTTCGCGGCCAACAACCAGGAGAACGACCGGATGCGGTCCTCCAGCGACATCGACCCGCGTCCGCTGCGCGAGATCTACCTCCGTGGCTTCCAGCGCGTCGTCCAGGACGCCCAACCGTTCACGGTGATGTGCTCGTACAACCGGGTCAATGGCGTCTTCGCGTCGGAGAACCCGTTCCTTCTCACCCAGGTGCTGCGCGACGAGTGGGATTTCGATGGCCTCGTCGTCTCGGATTGGGGTGCGGTCAACGACCGGGTCTCTGCTCTGGCCGCCGGCATGGACCTCGAGATGCCCTCGAGCGGAGGCCGCACCGACGCCCAGATCGTGGCCGCTGTGCGCGACGGTTCACTGGATGAGGCCGTGCTGGATGCTTCGGCCGGACGCATCGCGAAGCTCGCGAGGCGCTGGCAGCAGACGCCGCGGATCGCCGGTCCGTTGAACGTCGACGCGCACCACGCGCTCGCCCGCGAGGCGGCCGGACGTTCCATCGTCCTGCTGAAGAACGAGGGCGACCTGCTCCCGTTGCAGGGTCAGAAGTCGGTGGCGCTGATCGGCGCCTTCGTCGATCAGCCCCGCTACCAGGGTGCCGGCTCGTCGATGATCAATCCCACCCGCGTCGACGTGGTCGCTGACGAGATCGTGAGCAAGGCCGGTGAGGGCTTCGTCTTCCGAGCGCCGGGATTCACCCTCAACGGAAGCGGCGACGCCGCTACTCTGCGGGCGGATGCCGTCGCCCTGGCTTCGAAGAACGATGTCGCCGTCGTGTTCCTCGGTCTGCCGGCCGCGGACGAGTCCGAGGGCTACGACCGCGAGCACATCGATCTGCCTGCCGTTCAGCTCGAGCTGCTGGATGCTGTGCTCGAGGTCAACCCGAACACGGTCGTCGTGCTCTCCAACGGTGGCGTCGTCGCGCTCCCGTTCGCGAACCGCGTGCCCGCTATCCTCGAGGGATGGCTGCTCGGCCAGGCCGGCGGCGGTGCCATCGCCGACGTGCTGTACGGCGATGTCAACCCATCCGGCAAGCTCACCGAGACCATCCCGGTTCGCCTGGAGGACACCCCCGCGTTCCTCAACTTCCCCGGAGAGGACGGTCACGTCCGCTACGGCGAGGGGCTGTTCGTCGGCTACCGCTGGTACGACGCGCGCAAGGTCGAGGTGACCTTCCCGTTCGGGCACGGTCTGTCGTACACGACCTTCGGATACGGGGATGCCACGGCATCCGTGAACGCGGACGGCGACGTCGAGGTGCGCGTGACGGTGACCAACACCGGCAAACGGTCCGGCCGAGAGGTCGTGCAGGCCTACACCGGACTGGTCTCGGCAGCCGTGCTGCGCCCTGAGCGCGAACTGAAGGCGTTCGCTCTGGTCGCGCTCGAGGCCGGCGAGAGCCGTGAAGTGCTGCTCACCATCCGGCGTGCCGATCTCGCGTACTGGAACGCCCGCGCCGACCGCTGGGTCGTCGAGGGTGGCGCGTACGCGGTGGGTGTCGCCGCCTCGAGCCGCGACCTCCGCTCGTCCACGACCGTCGAGGTCGTCGGCGACACCGTCGTCATGCCGCTGACGCGCGAGTCCTCGCTGGCCGAGGTGTTCGCGCACCCGGTCGCCGGACCGATCGTGCAACAGGCCATGGCGCAGATGGCGTCGCTCATGGAAGGCGCGGCGTCGATCATGCCGGAGGGCGTCGACATGGCGAAGATGATGGGCTCATTCCCGATCGGTCGGATCGGCATGATCGCTGGCGACAGCTTCGGCCCTGAGCAGGTCGACCAGCTCCTGGCGATGGCGAACGCCTCCGACGCGTGAGTCGGGGGAGGTCGATCACGAGGGCCGATGTTGCCTGTTGTCTTCGTCGGCGTGCGAGGATGTGAGCTTCCGACCACGTGCAAGGAGCAGTCGATGACCACCTATCAGAGCGCTCGAACTTCGACGCGCAGACTGCCGCTGCTCCAGCTGTTGCTCGGAGCAGCCGCTGCAGGCGTAGCCGGCGCACTCGTCGTCGTGGCATTCTCGCCGTTCAGTGCGGCGACGGCTGCTTTCCCCCCGCCGCTGTATGCCCTGCTCGCGGGCGCGTACAGCATCGTGCCGTTTGCGGCGCGTCGCCTTCTCGACTACAGGTGGGCGGCGACAGCTGTCGGGGTCTTGGCAGCCCTCCTCTCTGCGCCCTTCAGCCCGATCGGTTTACTTATCGTCGTTCTGTTCGTGGGGGCGGGGGCCGCGTACGATTCCGTTCTCTGGGCGTTGACCCGTGTCCGCGCAGATCGGCACGTACCGGCGTGGATGTGTGTGCTCGCTGCGCTGGTCTCCGCCCTCGTGCTCTTTCTTGTGTCGTTTCCAGTCCTATCGCCGGCCCACAGGGTCCCGATCATTCTCGCTGCCACTTTCGGAGGCCGGGTGGTCGGTCAATTGGCAGCCTTGGCATTGGCTGGTGTCGTCACTCACCTGCTGCTGCTCCGGTTCGGCGCCGACCGACCGAAGACTCGTGTCTCACGTCGTACGAGTGCTCACCGCCCCTCCGTTCGCCGATGATGCGTCGCATGGCGTTCGATCCGCTAGCGTGGAGCTACCGCATCGATCTTCGGCGTCTGCGCTGTCCGTCTGACGCATTCATGGAGTCGATTGCGCGTTTCTGGGCGACGAATCCGGGATGACCTGCTCTGAGTGAGGGGTCATTGTTGCCCAGGATGGTGATGTGTCGCACCCTAATCCGGAGGCCATGGTGAGTGATCGGCAAGACGATCTCGACGAAGATTTTGCAAACGACCTGAAGATTCCGGACCCGCTTCCGGACACCGCCGACCGACTGGCCACCGAATTCTCGTCGTTGGTTTCGTCGGGCGATCTGGTGGCGGCGAACGCTCTCGTGCGCAGATCCTGGTTCGAACTGCTCCGATCCCATGGCGACGCTCTCCGGCGAGCACTGGACGCGATCCCGCCCGATGCCCTTCGGGATCATCCACTCCTGACGATGTTGTTGGGCGTCTGCTACAACGGCGTACCGCACAAGCGGGTGAAGGCGTTGCGCTACTTCGCAACCGCGATCCGCGCCGCCCGATCCGGACGGGTGAGTCTAGACCCGGTCGACCGTGCGTTGATCCTTGTCAGTGAAAGCGCCGTCTACCGGTTGATCGGACGGCCCTCGATGGGGGTCCGCTCGGCGCGATCTGCGATCCGGATTCTCGACGCCTTGAGCGCTTCCGAACTGGAGTCCGTCAGTTCACTGCCCCGGATTTACTCGCAGGCCGGGGTCAGCCTGTATTACGCGGGCGAGTTGGACGACGCTCTTTCCGCGTTCCGGACCGGCTTGGCCGAATCGACGGACAACGGGTCCTCCGATGGGTTCGGCAACCTCGCAATGCTCGCCGGCATTCACGCCCTGCACGGCGAGCTCCACGAAGCTCGCGTGTACCTGGAGCTGGCGCACTCCTCGGAGTGGTCGGATGAGCAGCGTTCGATGTACACCGGCACCTTCTACCGGATCGCCGAAGCAGTCGCGTCCCTCGAGGAGTTCGACGCGATCACCGCGCTCGGCCACCTGTCCGCCATGATCAACGACCCGCGCACGATCGAGCATTGGATCACCGTCGCGACGACCCAAGCTCTGACGGCGCTGGTATCGGGCAGGCCAGGGGAAGGACTGTCGCGACTGGATGCCTTCGCCGCCACCCGCAGCGAAGGACGATCTTCGAGTGCGCGCGGTCGGTTGGCGTCGACCCGGGCGCTGCTCCAGCTGGCTCTCGGCGCAAGTGATGCCGCGGGAGTCATCCTCAACCGCGATGCACCCCCTGGTCCGGACCGTCACGTCGCCCAGGCACGCGTCGAGCTCGTGGTCGGTCGAAACGGCGCGGCGCTCCGGGAACTGCGCAGGATCGCTGGCGATGACCTGCCCCCGCGCACAGTGGCCGAAGCCTTGACCATCGAGGCGGCCGCACTTCTTCGTCTCTCGTCCAGCGTCGGGTCATTCGCTGTGATCGAGCATCTCGGCTCGTTGCTGGAGCACACCGGGATGCGTTTGCCGTTGGCTTTCATTCCACCCGCCGACATGGAACGGCTGCGCGCCGCTCTGGAGGAGCAGGGGTTCGGGAGTCTTTTCCACGGGCTCGGCATCCGGTCCGTTCTTCCCGGGACGGCCCCGGACACGCTCCTCAGCAAACGTGAGCTGATCGTGCTCGAGGTGCTGATGCGTCACGGTTCACCGACGAGGATCGCGTCCGAACTGGTCGTTTCGGTGAACACGGTCAAGACGCAGCTGCGGAGCATCTACCGCAAGCTCGGGGTGTCGAGCAGAGACGAAGCCATCGCGGTCGCCCTGGACCGGCACCTTCTGGCCGAACACGACGAGTAGTACCGCCCGCCTCGGGGTGATTCGGGGGTGAGTCGGGAAAACCTCCGGTGGGGCTCTTGGTAGAAAGAAGACGTTGCCTGCTTACCCGGACGAGCATCAACCGTCGTGCCCGCTCTTCCGGCCCGCTACCCGAGGCGGGCCGGCGGGCGCGTCGTCCGAAGCCTGACATCGATCCCGTCCAGCCGTGTGCGCGATCCGTCGGGCGGTGAGGGTGGAAGCCGGGGTGAACTCGGGGTGAAACCACGCGTTTTGATGGCGGTGCGTAACCGCCCTTCGCTTAGCTGAGAGGTGGCCGTGCGCTTTGACGTCCGGAGATACCGCGGGGAAGGAATTACTGTGGCGCATGGCAACACCGTGAGCACGGATTCGGACGAACGGCTCGATCGGAGCAGCTGGTTCGGTTCACGCGTGACGTCGAGCGTTCGTCGCGACGGTGGCGGAATCCGGTCGCTCTTCTGGTACATGGACGCGCCGACGCGAGGTTTCCGCGTTCTATCCGCGCTGGTTGCGATCGGAGTCGGTGCAGTCTCCGTCTTCAGTCTGGCCGGAGCCGCCAACGCGGCAACGACGGCAGTACACGAGATCACGGCCAACTGGGTGGGAGCTCCGGCGACGGCGCCTTTCGGGTCGGCGGTGACGTCCGAGTGGCACGTCAGCACGAACGATGCGACCAACCCTCAGGCGAACAACTCGGTCGACAACGTGCGATTGACGCTGGTGGTCACCAACGGCGTGTTTGCCAGCGTCCCACCGGTCTGTAAGACGACGGGTGTCACGCCGGTGTCCTCGATCTCCGCAAACGGATCGACGCTGCTCTGCAATCTCGGCACGATCACCGAGGGCACGGCGTCTGTCGTCCAGGCGCTCGTGAGAGCAACAGGACCCGTCGGGGCGAAGCTCTCCGTTTCGGGAACCGTTACCTCCGACTCGGCATCCGTCGCGGCCGGCCCGGCGGCGACATCCTCGCTCCCGATCACCGGCAGCCACGGCATGGACCTTGTATTGAGCGGCAGCCAGGCTCAGGAGATCACGATGCCCAGCCGCTTCGGCGGGAACCGCCAGACGGTCTGGGCCGATTACGGCATCGCCATGACCGCGGGAAGCATCCCCGGACCGTCAACATACACGTTCACGGTGGACATCGCCGTCTCACCAGCTGGCCAGCTTCCGGGGCTGCAGTGGGAGGGTTGCGCCCCGGTCGACGCTTCCAATCCCGCGCTCGGCATTCCGTTCTCGGCGTCCAGCTTCACCAACCGGACGAACGCTCCGACTTGCACGATCAGTGGCAGCGGCACGCACTACACGGTCACCCTGAGTGGTCTCGACTATTCCCTCCAGCATGTGCCCACGACCGACAGCCTCGGCAATGCGATCCCGGCGAATACTGTCTTCGTCGCCGCAGGACGATTGGCGTTCAGCTACACCAGCCCGGTCACGACCTCCACAGGTGTGACCTTCGGTGCAACGCCGACCCCGTTCACGTTCACCGACGGGGTCACCCAGCCCGAGACGAACCCCGGCAACGATGTCACGGCTACCACTCTCACCGTGCCGGGCATCTTTTCGAACAGCTGGCAGGGCGGCCCGACCTCGGGCAGGGCGCCCTGGGACGCGAACCTGTGGGTCGCCCCCGGCACCTCGCAGAATTCCGTGTTTCCCTACCCAGGGGCGGGAACGTCGACGAATCCAGGACCGTATTCGTTCGACAAACAGCCGCTTGTCGGGATGGCCGACAGTGTGGCCTGGACCGGATACACGGGACCCGGCGGTGCGGACCTGGCTGGTTCGTGCACCATGGTGCAGAACCCGGCGGCCTTCGTGCCCCGGTACGTCGACGCTGTTGGAGCCGACGTCAACTACACCCCGATCAACTCGGGACATTTCTGGTACCGCACCGACGCGATCAACACCAAGACCGAGACCTGCGGCGAGCCGGTTGGTGTCGCCGGCAGCCCCTGGATCGCCCTGCCGCTTCCTGCAGCGTGCGCGAGCCAGACGACGCTGATCAATCCCTGGAACTCCGATGCGCAGTGCTACGCAACCCTGCCCGCCGGCGTGACCGCCGTGAAGCTGACGTGGGACCCGGCCGTGGACAAGCAGGTGCACCACTTCCTTCGCGTATGGGGATACGTGCCACCGACCGCGCCCATCGGCGCCGAGTCGTGGACCGTCGGCGCGTTCAACGCGCCGTTCAACACGGCGACCACCTTCCCGGGCTACCCGAACCTCAACAACTACACCAACATCAGCACCAACGGCGGCGTCATCGCCGTGATCCCTGGCAGCACCTACGGGCCGAACACCAACGGCATCCGCGACGCCTTCCGCGTCCAGGGGCCGACCGGCGTCATCACCAAGACAACCCCGAGCACGACGGCCCAGCCCGGCGTGCCGGTGACATACAACCTCACGGCCGAAGCCGACCTCGCCGTGCAGACCCCGCCGAACCAGACCTTCACCGTCACCGACACCCTGCCGACCGGCATGAGCTATGTTGCGGGATCGGGCACCCCGACCCCCACACTGTCGACGAACGGTTCAGGCCAGCAGGTGCTCAGTTACACGTTCACGAATGTGTCCGCGAACACGCCCCAACCAATCAGATATCAGGCGCAGATCCCGTCCAATACGGCGGTGGCCCCTGGAACGGTGCTGACCAACGTCGCCCAGGTCGACGTGCCCGGCGACAACCGTCCCGCTGCCGTGCGGCAGGCGACCGCGAGCGTGACGGTTCCGAGCAATTCGGCGACGACTCTCGGCAAGTCGGTCGAGGCGAACACCCTCTCCTTCTACGGCGACTCGTCCGCCTGGGACCTGGTCGTGAAATCGCAGGACCCGGTGACCAACCCGTACACCGACACGATCGACATCCTGCCGAGCAAGGCCGACGGCCGCGGCACGACGATCGACGGCACTTACTCGGTCACGGGGGTAACGGCTGTGGCCGGTGCGACGGTCTACTACTCGACGGCGCCGATCGCCTCGCTGAGCAATGATCCGCGTGCTGTCTCCAATGGCGGAACCCCGGGCAGCACCACAGGTAACACGGTGGGCTGGTCGACGACAGCCGTCCCGCATCCGACCGCTGTCCGCGTGGTCGCTCCGGCCCTCACGCCGGGCGCGACGCAGAGCATCCGGATTGCGTTCACGACACCGGCCGGCACCAGCTGCACGGCTCCGTCGCCGACGGACAACAAGCCGGGCCAGGTGCTGGTGAACTCGGCGAACTCGATCGCCGGCCACACTGCGCTACCGATGCTGTCGTCGGCGAAGACGACCATCGGCGACTGCTACGCGCTCGATCTGAAGAAGTACGTGCTGACCAAGGGTGGCAATCCGGCGAACGCCGCGGACTGGCACGACGCCAACAGCACGGCGGACTATCAGCAGTACGCGGTCGGGGACACCGTTCCGTATAAGATCACCGTGACCAACAAGGGCACGGGCACCCTGACCAACATCCCGGTCACGGACGCTCTGGTTCCCGGCTGCGACTTCACCGTCGCGAGCCTGGCAGCGGGCGCGTCGGCATCGAATACGTGCTCCACGACTGCCGCCGTCGGGACGACCGTGAACGTGGCCTCCGCGTCGGTCACACCTCCGCAGGGGCCGACGCTCACACCGACCGACCCGGCCGGAATCGTCGTGCCCGACCCCTACCGGGTCGTGAAGACCTCCAACCCGGCATCAGGCACAGCGGTGGCCCCGGGGAGCACCGTTACCTATACGATCACCGTGTCAGAGCCGGCGGGCAGCGCTGCCCCCTCGCTGAACCCGTCGTTGGCGGACGACCTCTCGAAGGTGCTCGATGACGCGAGCTACAACGGGGATGCGGTCGCGACAGCCGGGACCACCTCGGTCACAGGTCAGACCCTGAACTGGTCGGCGGCATCGATCATGCCGGGACAGACGGTGACGATCACCTACTCGGTGACCGTGAAGAACCCGGATAGCGGTGACAAGGTGATGACCAACGTGGTCACCACCCCTCCCGGCTCGAACTGTGTGGTCGGCAACACGGATCCCGCCTGTTCCGTGGTCCTGAACGTGGAATCGTTCACCGTGTCCAAGGCGGTCTCCGTCGTTCAGGCGACTGAGGGACAGACGGTGACCTACTCGGTGACCGTCACGAATACGGGCAAGGCGGCCTACACGGCGGCGAACCCGGCATCCTTCACCGACTCGCTCATCGGGGTGCTGGACGACGCGACCTACAACAACGACGCCAGCAACGGCGCGACCTACGCAGCCCCGACCGTGTCGTGGTCGGGAGCGCTGGCCGTCGGAGCCAGCACGACCGTCACCTATTCGGTGACAGTGAACAGCCCGGATGCCGGTGACCACCTGCTGAAGAACGCGGTGACTCCGACCGGCCAGGGTGGCACGTGCGTCGCCGCCGGTGCGTGCACGACGTCGACTTCGATCGCGTCGTACACGGTCGCCAAGACCGCGTCGTCGTTGGCGACCTCGCCGGGAGGCGTCGTCGTCTACACCGTGACGGTCACCAACACGGGCATGGTCGGATACACCGCCGCGAGCCCAGCATCCTTCACCGACAGCCTGACCGGCGTTCTGGACGACGCGACCTACAACGGCGACGCGAACAACGGCGCAACGTACGCGGCACCGACCGTCTCCTGGTCCGGTGCGCTCGGTATCGGTGCGACCCAGACCGTCACATACTCCGTCACGGTGAACACTCCGGATGCCGGCGACCATCTGCTCAAGAACGCCGTCGTCCCGACGGGTTCGGGTGGAAGCTGTACGACACCAGCCGCCTGCGCGACCAACACGCCGGTCGGAACCTACACGGTGGCCAAGACCGCCTCCGTCGCAACAAGCACTCCGGGTTCGACCGTGACGTACACCATCGTCGTCACGAACACCGGCCAGGTGGGATATACCGCCGCCAACCCGGCGACGATCACCGACAACCTCAGCGGCGTGCTCGATGACGCGGTCTACAACAATGACGCCTCGAACGGCGCGACGTACGCGGCTCCCACGATCAGCTGGGCCGGCCCGTTGGCGATCGGCGGCACCCAGACCGTCACCTATTCGGTGACGGTGAAGAACCCCGACCGTGGCGACCACCTGTTGAAGAACACCGTGTTCACCCCGCCCGGTGTCGGCAACTGTTCGGCCGGATCCATGGACCCCGCCTGTTCGACGGTGACGCCGGTGCAGTCGTATCGAGCGGTCAAGACCAGCCCGGCCACCACGGTGACGCCCGGTCAGGTCGTTCCTTACACGATCACGATCACGAACACCGGTCAGGTGCCGTACACACTCGCCGATCCGGCGGTCTTCAGCGATGACCTGACCAGGGTCCTCGACGACGCCACCTACAACGGGGATGCCACCAGCGGGGCCGTCGTCGCCGGGAACACCCTCTCCTGGTCGGGCGCGCTGGCGGTCGGAGCGACGGTGACGGTGACGTACTCCGTCACGGTCAACACTCCGGACGTCGGCGATCACATCCTCGACAACGCGGTCGCCACGGGAGTGACCGGTAACTGCCCCGTTGGGTCGACGGATCCGTCATGTGCGGTGCAGATACCGACGCAAGCGTTCCACGTGGTGAAGACGGCGTCGTCGTCGACGACCACGCCGGGTGCGACGGTGACATACACGATCGTGGTGACCAACACGGGTCAGGTCGACTACACGGCGGCAGCACCGGCGAAGTTCACCGACGATCTGAAGAATGTGCTGGATGACGCGACCTACAACAACGACGCGACGAACGGGGCCACGTACTCCGCTCCCACATTGTCGTGGTCGGGAGCACTCGCGGTGGGTGCGACCGAGACGATCACGTACACGGTGACCGTGAAGAACCCCGACCAAGGTGACCACGTGCTCGAAAACGCGGTTCTCACTCCGCCAGGGCTCGGCGGCAACTGCACGGTCGACACGACCGACCCGGATTGCGCAGTGACCGTGCCGGTCCAGTCCTACACGACGGCGAAGGTCGCATCCACGGCGACGACGACCGAGGGATCGCGTGTCACATACACGGTGACAGTGACCAACACCGGCGCAGTCGGCTACACGGCCGCGGCACCGGCGACGTTCACGGACAACCTGACGAACGTGCTCGATGACGCCAGCTACAACAACGACGCCACGAACGGAGCGACCTACGCCGCTCCAACCCTGACGTGGGCGGGTGCGGTCCCGGTGGGCGGAACGACAACCATCAGTTACTCGGTGACGGTGACCAACCCTGACACGGGAGACCATTCCTTGAAGAACGCCGTGGTACCCACCGGTACCGGCGGAAGCTGCGCAACACCCGCCAGTTGCACGACGACGACCCCCGTGCAGTCATACTCGACGGTGAAAACCTCATCGACGACCACAACCCGGCCAGGTGGGATCGTCTCGTACACCATCACCGTGACGAACACCGGGCAGGTCGCGTACACGGCGGCGAACCCTGCCACCTTCACGGATGACCTGACGAAGGTGCTCGACGACGCGACGTACAACAACGACGCCACTAATGCGGCCGTCTACTCGGCACCCGTGCTCTCGTGGTCCGGTGTGCTGGCGGTCGGCGCCACGGCGACCATCACGTTTTCGGTGACGGTGAACAGCCCGGATTCCGGCGACAACATCCTCACGAACGCCGTCGTCACTCCGTCGGGGCTGTGCGTGTCGGGCTCGACCGATCCGAGCTGCACGGTCGTCGTCCCGGTGCAGTCCTACTCGACCGTGAAGACGGCCTCCACCACGCAGACCAAGCCGGGCTCGACCGTGACGTACACGATCCTGGTCACCAACACCGGCGCCGTGCCCTACACGGTCGCAGCCCCTGCCACGTTCAGCGACAACCTCATCGGAGTCCTGGATGACGCGACGTACAACAAGGACGCCACCGGTGGTGCGGTCTACGCGGCCCCGACCCTGTCGTGGGCGGGCGCCCTGCCCGTCGGAGGAACAGCGACCGTCACCTACTCAGTGACCGTGAAGGCCCCGGATACCGGCGACCACCTTCTCAAGAACGCGGTCGTCACCCCGACGGGACCCTGCGCAACCGGCTCGACCGACCCGACCTGCGCGACCATCGTGCCGGTGCAGTCGTACCACGTCGCCAAGAAGGCCTCGGCGAGCAAGATGACACCCGGCGGAGTCGCGACATACACGATCACCATCACCAACACCGGCCAGGTGCCGTTCACGAGCAAGCAGCCCGCGACGTTCACCGACGACCTGACGAATGTTCTCGCCGGCGCCACCTATCGCGGCGACGCTGACAACGGTGCGACGTACACCGCACCGACGATCGCCTGGGCGGGCGCCTTGGCCATCGGGCAGACCGTCAACGTGACATACAGCGTGAGGCTTCTGGCCACCGATCCGTCTGGCCAGGTTCTGCACAACGTCGTCACTACACCGAACGATCCGACGGGAATCGTCTCGAACTGTCTGGCCGGCGACACGGACACGCATTGCGCGGCCGATGTGACCGTCGACCCGCCCGCGGGTCCCCCCGCAGCGTCCGCGCCGCTCGCCCACACGGGCAGCGACCTTCTCCAACCTGTCGGCTGGGGCATCCTGCTCCTGCTCTCCGGTCTCGGACTGGCCTTCGGGCTCCAGGTCCGCCGCCGGCGGCGCAGCTAGCTCCGCCGCCGGCGAGCGTGCCCGCCCCACCCAACGGGCGGGCACGCGGCATCTCAGACAACGAAAGCGCACCTCAGTATGAGCACCCTGCAGAACCAGGCAGAGAACGTGCGACGGTGGGTCATCGGCGCGATCGCGGCAGGGCTCCTCGTCAGCTCCTTCGTCTTCGCTCCGGCGGCGACTTCCGCCACGATCTCCGCCGCGCAGGTCGTGCCAGCCGGGCTCTCGATCGCCATCAGCGACGGCGTCGCCGAAGCCTCCGCCGGATCCTCGCTGAGCTACACCGTGACAGTCACCAACCGCGGTACGGCATCGGTGACGGCCGAACTCGTGATCACGCTGCCACGCTACGCGACGTACTCGGCCGCCAAGGGAGCACACATCGATAAGACCAACGCCGCTTGGCAGTTGACCATCGCGCCCGGCACGTCCGAGAGCCGGCGAGCGACCGTCGATGTCGGCCGGATCCCAAAGGGCGAGGTACGGGTCACGACGCTCGCGACGCTTTACGCGTCGAGCGATCGTGCCCAGATCCTGATCCGCGCCGCCGACGCGAACACCATACAAGGCATCGTCGACCCAGCACACACCGTCGGGCAAAGTCCGAAAAAGGCCACGATCACACCGAACAATCCGACACTCCTCATCGTCAGCGCGGCGATCCTCGCCGTGCTTCTCGCACTTGTCGCCACGGGAATCGTTCTGCTTCGGCGCCGCAAGAGGCAGCCGAACGAGGTCGAACCGCATCGCACCAGCAACCATGACCACGCACCGGTCCCCGAGGAGCATGCGAACTAACAAGCATCAGATCGAGTTCGACGCGAGCATGTTGCGGCCCTTGTAGTAGTCGGCGTCGAGGCTGACCGGTCTGCCGCCTCGTGTGCCGCGGCGACCCTGTGGCCGTTCTGGTTGTTGGGTTCGGCGATCGCGAACATTGAGGCGAGCACGAAAATGGCCCGCTTGAGACTTGGGGTGGGCCGCTCTGTGTCGTGCCGGGTTCGGCTCAGCTCGCTTGCGCGCGGGCGTGTTCGAGGTCGTAGCGCATCTGCATCTTCAGCCACAGTTCGGCTGTGCCGATCTGGTTCGCTGATGCTCGGGGTTGACACGTACGGGCGTGCGACCCATACTTATGCGGCCACAGGCCAAAATCGTTTTATATAAAACGATTCGCGAGCAAGAACGGACAGGGAAGTCATGGCTCCGGAAGTCGGAATCAAGGATGTTGCGCTCCGCGCAGGCGTCAGCCCAGCGACAGCTTCGAACGCTCTTTCTGGCGCCCGTCCGGTGGCCGAAGGAACACGTCAACGCGTTTTCCAAGTGGCCGAAGCGCTGAACTATCGCCCCAACCTGGTAGCGCGCGGTTTGCGCAGACAGGAGACGAGAACCATTGCTCTCCTCGTCGCAGACATCGCGAACCCGTACTACCCCGCTGTCGCCCGCGCCATCCACGATCGCATCGGCGCGCATGGTTACGTGTCGTTCATCGGCAACACCGACGGTGATGCGGAGACGGAAGTCCGGGTACTCGAGGAGATGCGGTCCCGCAGCGTCGACGGCGTCATTATGGGCACGATGGCGTTGTCGCCGGAACGAATTCGCAGCGTCGTCGGACCGACGATGCCTCTTGTCCTGCTGACAGGCGAGTCGGTTGAGTCCCCACAGCACGAGATCCGCAGACTGCGTGCCGACGAAGTGGGAACCGATGACGCGATCGGAATCCGCGAAGCCGTCGAGCACCTGGGCAGCAACGGTCTCACCGAGATCGGTTACATCAGTGGCCCCCGCGATTCCATCCCGGGCATCGACCGATTGCGTCGTTTCCGTGAAGCCATGACGGCCGCAGGACTCGATGTCAACGAGGAGTGGATCGCGTACGCCGCCGGGTACACGCTCGACACCGGATATGACGCTGCCGAACGCCTCCTTTCGCGTCCCACCCGCCCGACGGCAATCATGTGCGCCAACGATCTCATCGCCATCGGTGTTATCGAAGCTGCTCGCGACCACCAACTGAACGTCCCTGCAGACCTCGCCGTGATCGGCTTCGACGATATCCCGACCGCGAAACATATCACCCCGAGGCTCTCCACGATCATCAACCCCGCAACGCTCGTCGGATACGCCTGTGCCGATGCTCTGATGCGTCGGATAGAGCACCCCGACGTCCCCTTCGAGCACACCGCTCTCGCGACCCATCTCGTCGCCCGCGCATCCGCGTAGTTCCACAACCACAGAAAGAAAGCAAGCAACCGTGACGAATACCGACGTTCCTACTGCCGTCGAACTCAGCTCGGACTACCAGTCCAAGTTCTTCAATGCGCTCTCCCCCCGCGATCTTCTGCACGACGAGGTCGTACAGCGACGCGAAACGGGGTATGACGTCGACGCGTTCGTCGAGGAAGCAAACCGGACCGACCCGGAAGACAGTGCGGCCGTTCTCAACATCGTCGACCGGATGAGCACCGCAGAACGTCTCGCCGGTTGGGACTACGTCGAGCCGGACAGCCTGGAGGAGATCGAGGCGCTGCTGGTTGAACAGGCTCGCGCGAAATCGCTTCCCGAATCAGCGTTGCGCGACAAGATCAACGCGGCCTGGCTCGGACGCATCGCCGGATGCAACGTCGGCAAACCCGTTGAATGGGGCAGCCACTGGACGGCCGAGCACATCCGCGACTACCTCATCCTTGCGGACGCATACCCGCTTCGAGACTATGTGCCGGTGCTCGACCCGATGCCGGAAGGCTTCACCCTCACGGCGTGCTGGCCGGAGACCACTCGCGGCAATGTCAAGGGGTCCGCGCGGGATGACGACATCGACTACGCGATCCTGGCGCTGCATCTTCTGGAAACGCATGGCAGTACGCTGCGTGCCGAAGACGTGGGCGACGCCTGGACACGATTGTTCCCGATCGAGCAGCTGTTCACCGCCGAGCGAGCCGCGTACGTCAACCTGGTTGACGGCTTCTCCGTTCCTGAGGTCGCCCGCCGGCGTAATCCGTACCGTGAGTGGATCGGCGC
>FSYX01000253.1_pt1 | contig 23754 bp, 20 predicted proteins | sample 1638671 | NCBI WGS metagenome assembly FSYX01 (sample SAMEA3914813, study PRJEB12502) | metagenome | biome: forest; material: soil | place: Canada | collected 2011-07-07 | depth 0.3 m
CCACGGCGACGAGCGCGATCAGCCAGAAGGCGACCTGATATGCCCCCGACGGCTCCGAGCGGTCGAGCGCAGCCGCGATCGGGGCGCCGAACCGCAAGGCCACGGCACCCACAGCTACTCCCAGTCCGGCAGCCACCTGTTGCACGGTCGACGCGAGGGTGTTGGCACCGGTCATCTCGGAACCCGGCACATCCGCGAACGCGATCGTGTTGTACGCCGTGAAACCGATGGAGCGAACCACTCCGCTGAACAGCATCAAGATCACGATCAGCACGATCGGAGTGAGCGCGGTCACCGCCGCCGTCAGCGCCATGCTCGCTGCGGCCCCGGCGGTCGACACGATCAGCACGACCCGGAAACCCCATCGGGTGAGCATCGGCGTGGTCGTCGGCTTGATGACGAGATTGCCGACGAAAAGCATCAGGACGACGGCTCCTGCCTGCAACGGGGACCAGCCGAGCGCATCCTGGAAGAAGAGCGGGAGCAGGAACGGCACAGCCGAGATCGCGAGGCGGAACAGCGAGCCGCCGGCGTGCGTCACCCGGAACGTCTCGATGCGGAACGCGCTCAGGTCGAGCAGCGGATGCGGAGTGCGCAACAGATGCCGGATGGCCAGCATCACGAGCACCGCGCCGAGCGCACCGGAGCCGATCGTCAGGGCGAGGGGAGAGTCGGCTCCGGCCAGGAGCGACCCGAACACGACGACGAATCCCAGACCCGCAAAAGTCAGCGCGAATCCCAGCCAGTCCAGCGGATGCCGTGCGAGCTCTGCCTCCGGCGGCACCAGACGGATGGCCGCGATGAACGCGACGGCTCCGAGTGGCACGTTGAGCAGGAAGATCCACTGCCACGACGCATAGGTGACGATGAGACCACCGAGAAGTGGGGCGAGCACAGGAGCTGCCAGCGCGGGCCAGGTCAGCCACGCGATCGCCCGAACGAGATCCTTCTTCTCCGTCACACGGAGCACGGTGAGTCGGCCGACCGGCACCATCATCGCGCCACCGGCACCCTGCAGCACCCGCATCACGGTGAGCTCGACCAGTCCGGTGCTTGTCGCGCACAGAACCGATGCGACCGTGAAAAGCGCGATGGCAGCAGCGAAGATGCGCCGGGCGCCGAACCGCTCGGTGAGCCACCCACTGATCGGGATCAGCACTGCGAGCGTGAGAAGGTAGGCGGTGATGGCGATGCCCACCGCCGCCGATTCGACGCCGAACGACCGGCCGATGGTCGGAGCCGCCGTGGCGAGGATCGTGCCGTCGAGGTTCTCCATGAAGAACGTGCCGGCGACAAGGAGGGTCAGTGCCAGCTGGCGCCGGCTCGTCACCGCCGTCCGCGCAACGCGAACATCAACGCCCGCCCTCGAGTCTGCGGTGCCGCTGCTCCTGTGCCCGCACGCCATAGGGATAGTCGTCGACGCGGGGAGTGCTCGCGTCAGTCAGCGCTTGCATTTCATCGTCGGTGAGCTTCACGGTTCCTGCGCCGAGATTGTCGGTGAGCTGAGCCACCGTTCGCGCGCCGAGGATGACCGAGGTGACCGCCGGCCGCCGGAGCAGCCAGGCGAGCGCGACCTGGGACCGCGGGACCCCGCGCGCGGCGGCTATCGCGCCGACGGCGTCGATGACGTCCCAGGTGCGCGGGTCGGCATTGCGCTGCTCCCACGCCTCCATGCCTCGATTCGGGTTCTCGCCGAGACGGGTCGAACCGGTCGGCGCTTGGTCGCGAACGTATTTGCCGCTCAGCCAGCCGCCGGCGAGCGGCGACCACGGAAGAAGGCCGATCCCGGCATCGAGTGCCGCGGGAACGACCTCGTGTTCGATGCCGCGCACCAGCAGGTTGTACTGGGGCTGCACTGTGACTGCCGTCGCCCATCCGTTCGACCGGGCGACGTTCACGGCCTTCGTCAGCTGCCAGCCCAGGTAGTTCGAGAAGCCGTAATACCCGATCTTGCCCTGCCCGACGGCATCGTCGAGAAACCGCAGGGTCTCCTCGATCGGGGTCACCGCATCCCACGCATGCATCTGGTAGAGGTCGATGTGGTCGACCCCGAGCCTCCGCAGCGATGCGTCGAGAGCGCGACGCAGGTGCGTGCGCGAAAGCCCGAGGTCGTTCGGCCCGGTTCCCGTGGGAAAGCGGCCTTTTGTCGCGATGACAACACGTTCGCGGTCGACTGGATGCGCAGCCAGCCAACGTCCGATGATCGATTCGGATGCACCGGCCGAATAGACGTCTGCGGTGTCGATGAAGGTGCCGCCCGCCTCGGCGTACGCGTCGAGGATCTCAAACGACGAGGTCTCGTCGGCCTCCGCACCGAAAGTCATGGTTCCGAGAGCGAGATCGGAGACCACCGTGCCGCTGGATCCCAAGGTTCGAAAGTTCATGGTTCGACGCTAATCCTCCAACGCGGATTTGGGAGCCGCGAGGGATGCCAAATGTTTCCCATCTTCCGCGCGGACGGGTCCGAGGGGCTCATTCCGCTGGATAGAGGAATCCATCGTCGATCAGGGCGCGGACCACGGGCAACAGCTCGTCGCCGAGCAACTCCTGATCCACCTCGAGAAGCTGCGCGATCGCCGCGACGATCGCGCCGACGGTCAGCTCGCCATCGCACGCGCCGACGAAGGCGACGAGCGCCGTGTCGCCCTGGATCGCGCGTCCGAACCCGCCGCCCTGCCGCAAGAGCATCGCCGTCGGTCCATCGTCGCCCGGCCAGGAATGCCGCTCCTCCGTCACGTCGCCTCCCGCCACCAGGCGAGAGGACGCGAGCACCGCATCCTCGACCCGCACCTGCCAGTCGTGCGCTTCGAGGTACGCGCCGAGATGCACACCGAGTCCGGCCTCATTCGAGCCGAGCGATCCGTGAAGACGCTCGAGGCGACGCAGCGTGGGTTCGGATGATGGCGGCCGGCGAAGCAGCACATACCCGAAGCCGACCGAGTCGACCCGGCGTTCCGCGAAATCGTCGAGCCACGCCGTGTACAGCGCGTCGAATTCCGGCGTGCCCGAACGCGTGCCCCCGTCGCGGATCCAGGTCTCCGCATACTCCGCGGCATCCTGCACCTCACGCTCGATCACCCACGCATCGAGACCGGCCGCTCCCGGCGAGTCGAGCCAGCCCGAAACCCGATCGAAGGCGTCCGACCCCGCCCGATACTCCCAGTTCGCCAGGAACTGAGCGGTACCGCCGCTCGTCAGATGCTCGCCGGCGCCGCTGACTACGGCTTGCACCAACGCATCCCCGACCATTCCACCGTCGCGGTACTCGTACGCGGGGACACCCTCTGCGCGCGGGGTGATGACGAACGGCGGATTCGACACGATGCGGTCGAAACGCTCCCCCGCAACCGGCTCGAACAGGCTTCCGAGCCGGAATTCGATGTTGTCGACGCCGTTGAGTTCGGCATTCAGCGCCGCGAGTACGAGAGCACGAGGAGAAATATCGGTCGCGACCACCCGATCGGCATGACGCGACGCATGAAGAGCCTGGATGCCGCATCCGGTACCCAGATCGAGCGCCGACGACACCGGCGATTGCAGCATCAACCCGCTCAACGTGGTCGACGCGCCCCCGACGCCGAGCACGTGGTTCTCGGGCAGCTGACGCCCGAGAGCCAGCTCTCCCAGGTCGGATGCGATCCACCATTCGGCCGCACCATGCGCGTCGACGAACGCGTACGGTCGAAGGTCGAGGAGCGGTGCGACACGGTCGTCCTCGACGGCCAGCAGCCCCAGGTCGACGGCACCGGAGACGCCGAACGAACGGAGGGCAGCGGCCGCGTCCTCGCGCGCGACGGCTCGGCCGAGCACGAACAACTCGGCGAGTGTCGCGATCGGTGACCGGCCCTGCGCCCGCTGTCGCGCCGCGAGCGCACGCTCGGCTGGGACCCGCTGGCCGCGGTGGAGAGCCGAGGCCGCGGCATCGCCCCACAGCAGCCCAAGGGCGCCGACGGTGAAACCCGCCGCCGTCAGGTCGTCGCGCAACAGGCGGGCAGCTGAAGAAGTCACCGCACCATTCAACTGCATCGGAAGAGCTCGGATCGGTGCGGAAGCCATCGCGTCCGCCAGAATGGTTGCGTGATCCGAAAGCGCGTCGTCGTGACCGGCCGTGTGCAGGGCGTCGGATTCCGCTGGAGCGCCCGGGAGGAGGCCACAGCTTTCGGCGTAACCGGTTTCGCTCGCAACCGACCGGACGGCTCCGTCGAAGCCGAAATCGAAGGCGCCCCCGATGCGGTCGAGCGGATGCTCGCCTGGCTCGCCTCAGGACCACCCGGCGCACGAGTCTCCGGCTGCAGTACGACAGACATCGAACCGGTCGGCGACGACGGTTTTCGCATCATCGCGGGACAATAGGCACATGACGACCGCGACGCTTCTTCTGCTCACCCGCCCCGCCCTCCCGTCGTCGCCCGCAGGCGACAACGGCTTCGTTCAGGTCGACGCCGACCAGCCGCATGTGAACGTCATGGATCTGGGAATCACGCGCGGCGATGGCTTCTTCGAGACGATCAGCGTCGTTCACGGCCATCCCCAGGCGCTCGAGCCGCACCTGGCGCGCCTTCAGCATTCTGCAGCGCTCATGGACATGCCGGTGCCCGACCTCGACGTCTGGCGCGTCGCTGTGCTCGCAGGGATCGAAACACACCAGCTCGACCACGGCCCGAAGGACGAACTCTTCGCGAAGCTGATCATGACCCGCGGCGTCGAAGGAACGGGCGGGCCCACCGGCTGGGTGTACGTGGATGCCGGCGAAGACTTCTCTGCGGCGCGACGCGGTATCCGTGTCGTCACGCTCGACCGAGGCTACCGCCACGATGTCGCGGAGACCTCGCCGTGGCTGCTCCAAGGAGCCAAGACCCTGTCGTACGCCACGAACCGAGCGTCGCTGCGTGAGGCTTCCCGTCGCGGTGCCGACGACGTCATCTTCGTCAGCTCGGACGGCTTCGCGCTGGAAGGGCCGACATCGAACGTGATCGTGCGCAACGGCAACCGCGTGCGAACGCCGCAGACCGATCAGGGCATCCTCGCCGGCACTACCCAGGCGAGCGTGTTCGAATTCTTCGCCGCACGAGGGGTGGAGACCTCATACGAACGCATCCCGGCTCACGAACTCGCAACCGCCGACGCCCTCTGGCTGGTGTCGAGTGTTCGCCAGGCCGCCCCGATCACGAACCTCGACGGTCTCGACTTCGACGTGGACGCGATACTCACCGCCGACCTCAACACGTATCTGCTCTCGCGAACCCACTGACCCCCGCCGGCTCGAACGGCTCAGCGTATGCCGCCGACGGAACCGCACAGACTCCGGTGTCGTGACTGACGAGCACACACCGAAGCGGTGTTCCGACCGACCTGCTCGCCTCGCTCAACGCGTTCGCCCAGACCAGGTCGAGCCCACTGAGCCGGGGCGCGCCCCGCCTCTCGCGCACGAGGATCAACTCGCCGCCGCCCTGCAGGTCCAGGGCTTCGCCCAACGAAGACAGGATCTGTTCGCACTCGGATGCGTCCGGCCGGTCTGGAAGCCCATCGATCGGGATGAGAAGCCGGTAGGGACATCGATCCGGATCGACGAATATCGCCCACAACTGATCGCGGATCGCGGCTCCGACAGTGGCGGCGACCAGCTGGAGGACATCGTCATCGGTATCGAGCACGGTGGGGGTATGGATTCTTTGCGCAGTTGTCATGCCATCAACTCTGCGTGATTTCGCAAATTGCTGCAGAAGTTGTCCACAGGCGAAGTTGCCATGTCGCAGCATCCACGTAGGCTGGACGAACTGACGGACGACGATCGCGCATGAGGAGGACGACCGTGTCGGAGTACGTGCCAACCAGCCTCGAAGTGCTGCGCCAGCAGGCGCGCGACGAACTGTCCGCCGTCATCGACTACCGGTGTCGTCGCGGCGACGACCCGTGGGACTTCATCCCCGACCTGCCGAGCGTCGACGAGCAGGTGGTCCACACGCTGCGACACGACGCGATCGAGCAGTACGAACTCGGCGAAGAGCGCGCCCGTGCCCACCATCCGGCAGGGAACCGAGCCACGCTGGTACGGTTCGAATTCCAACTGCTTCGTCAGATCGCGCTCGACCACCCCGACCTGAGCTCAGCAGTGTGGGGCCTGCTCGACCGCCTCGACCCGTCTGGCTAACGCAGGCCGGACGCATCCCGTACGGACATCCGGCACACGAAGTTGCGGCACAGGTATGCCGTGGCATGCCCGTCTGGCGCGCTCCTTCCGGCGAACAGCTCGAACCCCTCCGCCGCGAACGCAACCGCTTGACTCGCGCCGACGACGGCCACGACGCCGGTCGGCCAGGAACGGGCGGCCGCAAGCAGACCCCGGTCATCCCCTCCGGCGGTGACGACCACGAGTTGCTCGGGCTCGTCGGCCAGGGCAGACATGAGCTCGAGCGCGGCGCCGAACGCGGTCGGATTCTCGACCGCCTGGGCTGCCACGACGCGCATCCCCTCGCGCGCTGCACGCTCGTACCGCCTCTCCGCGGTCAAGGCGAACAGGGTGTGAGCGGCCGACGAGATCGCAGTGAGACCCGACGGGTACGCCCCCTCGGACGGATCGATCCTGATGGCCATCCCGTTGCCCTCGAGTACAGGATCGCTCCCTCCCGGCGTGCCGAACGGTTCCTCGCCGACCGGGCCGGCGTCGAGAGCGAGATCCACCAGATCCCGAGCAGCCGACGCGTATTGCGCATCACCCGTCGCCAGAGCGAGCGTGAGAAGGCCGTTTGCGAGTCCTCCATAGTCTTCGAGGGTCGCATTCGCATCCGAAAGAGCTCCACCGAGCGACGCACGCACCAGCGTGCCGTCTGGCCGGCGATGCCGGCCCAGCAATACGTCGGCCGTCCGACGCGCCGCATCCGTCCAATCCGAACGCTCGAAGGCGAAACCCGCGCGAGCGAGTGCGGCGACAGCCAGCCCGTTCCATCCGGTGAGCACCTTCGCATCCACGGGTGGCGGGGACAGCTCCGCGCGCTCCTCGGCCGACACGGTGTAGTACCGGCCCTCGACACGTACGCCGTCAATCACGGACTCGGAGTCCTGCGCCGACGCGAAACCACCATCGGGGCGCTCCATCACGGTGAGGAGAAACCGTGCGATCCCCTCCGCTGCTTCTGATGCCCACACCTCGTTCGACCGCTGCCACGCACTCGTGTAGGCATCGAGCAGCAACGAGTTGTCGTAGAGCATCCGTTCATAGTGCGGCTCGCCCCAGTCGCGACGTGTCGCGTAGCGAAAGAAGCCGCCGTCGATCTGGTCGCGCAACGGAGACGAGGCCATGCGCCGCAGAGTGCGTTCGCCAAGATCGACACCCCGCTCGCGGGACAGCAGAAAACGCAGCACAGGCGCGACCGGAAACTTTGGCGCGGTTCCGAAGCCACCGAACTCATCGTCCTCGAAACGGGCCAGAAGGTCCACGTCGCCATCGAGTGCTGCGTGCGACGGGAGCTCCGAGACAGCGGTCGCCGCGGAGGACGCCATCCGGATCGCCTCCACAACCTTTTCTGCGCTGTCTTCGACCTCGGCGCGACGCGACAGCCACGCATCCGAAACCGCCTCCAGCACCTGTCGGAACGAGGCGCGATCAGCGATAGCGCTCGGCGGAAAATAGGTGCCGGCATAGAAAGCCCGCCCGCGCGTCGTCGCGAAAACCGTGAGCGGCCACCCGAGGTTTCCGGTGAAAGCGCTCGCCGCCGAGAGGTAGCTCGCGTCGACCTCCGGATGCTCCTCGCGGTCCACCTTCACCGAGACGAAGTTCGCATTCAGGTACTCGGCGAGCGCCGGATCGCTGAAACTCTCGCGTGCCATGACGTGGCACCAGTGACAGGTCGCATAGCCGATCGAGATGAGCACCGGAACGTCTCTGCGCTTCGCCTCGGCGAAAGCCTCCGCACCCCACGGAAACCAGTCCACCGGATTGTCGGCGTGCGAGCGCAGGTACGGGCTGATCGAAGATGCGAGCCGATTCGCCATCCACCCAGCCTAGGTCCGGCGGCGCACGGTGGTGTGCTATCGATGCGTTTGTGCCAGCGGGTCAGGCGGCGCAGCCGTAGTAGCCCTGGTCTGCATCGAGTTCCGGCGCCCAATCCGGCCGGGGACGAGCATCGTTCAGGGCGACCCAGTGTCCATCGACGAGGTCGTAGGTCCAGCGGGGGCCGTCGGCGACGAAGCGGCCGAGCGCTTCGACGAGCGTGTCGACATCCGACAGCCGCGAGCCAACGCCGAAACTCGCGCGCACCGCTGGACCGGTGATCCCGAGACGTTCGAGCAGCGGATGCGCGCAGAACTTGCCGTCGCGCACTCCGATTCCCGACTCGGCCGACAGCGCCGTCGCCAGCAGGCGCGAATCCACACCATCGACTGTGAAACTGACCACGCCGACCGAATCCGTGGCGTCCGGGAAAATACTGTGGATGCGCACGCCGGGCACGCTGCTGAGGCCAGAGACGAGTCGCTCGCGGAGCGCGCTCTCATGCGCCTGCCACTCGCCGATGTCGAGCGCGGACAGCTCCTGGATCGCTCGTGTGAGCGCTGCGACCCCGAGCACGTTCGGCGAACCGGCCTCATGACGTGCCGGTCCGGTTCGCCAGGTGGTCGAGTCGAGGGTCACGTTGGTGACCGCGCCACCCCCGCGAAGATACGGATCACCGAAGTCGAGCCAGTCACGGCGGCCGACCAGCACACCGGCGCCGAACGGCGCATACGTCTTGTGCCCGGAGAAGGCGAGATAGTCGACCCCCTCGAATGCGATCGCGACCCGGCGGTGCGGTACCAGTTGGGCCCCATCCACCGCGAGACGCGTTCCGAACCGGTGCGCGAGAGACGCAAGTCGGCGGAGAGGCAATGTCTCCCCGGTGACATTGCTCGCCCCGGTGACCGCGAGAAGGGCCGCCGGACGCGCGGCAAGTTCGGCATCCAGACGTTGCAAGGTCTCTTCGATCGTGTCAGCGGCCTTCACGACGCGCTCAGACCCGTTCACCCACGGCAGCAGATTGGCGTGATGCTCGATGTCGAGAACGACGGTGTCGCCCGGCACGACCGACGCGAGCAGGTTGAGCGAATCGGTCGTGTTTCGGGTGAAGATGACGAGGTCATCCTGTCGGGCTCCCACAAAATCGCCGACCACTCGACGGGCGTGCTCATAGGCGGCTGTCGAAATCTGGGATGCGTATCCGGCGCCCCGGTGCACGCTCGCGTAAAGGGGAAGCACTTCGGTCACATGCTTGGCCACGGCCTCGAGTGCCGGGGAGCTGGCCGCGTAGTCGAGGTTCACGTAGCGGGTCTCGCTCCCGTCGACCAGAGGCACCCGAAGGTCGCCGCCGATCACCGGGAGCAGAGGACAGTCCGCGGTGCTCATCGCCCACCCAGGTATCGCGCGATCGACTCGGTCTCTTCGACACTCAAACGGATCAGAGGAAGGGCGCGTGCCACGGCGAGGTCGATGCGTTCCTGCAGGTCGAGGCTCGAAACCTGGTAGTTCGTGAAGTCCGAATCGTTCGCGTAGACGCCGATCGGAAGGGTCAGGGCCTGGAAGAACCCGAACAGCGGACGGAACTGGTGCTCGATGATGAGAGCGTGGCGATCGGAGCCGCCCGTCGCGGCGAGGAGCACCGGTTTGTCGACGAGTGCATACTGACCGACGAAGTCGAAGAGGTGCTTGAAAAGCCCGGTGAACGAGGCACGATAGACCGGGCTCGCGACGATGAGCAGGTCGGCGTTCTCGATGCGCTGCAATTCGGCTTCGACAGAATCGGGAAGCTGGTCGCGGCGCAGGGCTCCGGCAAACTCCGGGCCGATCTCAGTGACCTCGATGAGGTGGGCGTCGATCTGGAGTTCGCGGCCGAAGGCGGCGAGGATCTCCTTGACGAGCGTGGTCGTCTTGGAAGGCGTGTGCAGGCTGCCGGAGACGGCAACGACGCGCAGTGGTCGGGCGGTCGAAGGCTGAGACATGACTCGACGGTAGACCCCGCCGGTTTGCGAGGCCACCCCGCACGACACACAACGTAAAGGAGCGGCCTGCCCGCCCCGGCGCATTGCACAGGTTGCGAACGGCTGCACAGGGTACGAACGGCTGCACAGGTTGCGAACGGCTGCACAGGGTACGAACGGCTGCACAGGGTACGAACGGCTGCACAGGTTCGGACCTGTGCACCGGTTCAGAACCTATGCAGGCGGCGAATCGCGCCTCCTCCACAGGAGGTGGCCCCGCGCGCGCTTTGCACAGATCCCGGGCAGGACGCCGACAGTGCCAGGCGCGCTGGGATCGTTGAAGTATGCAGACAGCGCGAGACCTTGCGGACAGCCGACCCCATGCGCTGATCCGGACCGCCGACCTTGTCGAGAACGGCACAACGATGCGCACGATCAGATCCGCCGTGCGCGATGGTTTTCTCGTCAGGATCTACCGTGGTGCCTACATGAACAGGGCGCAGTGGGAGGCTTCCTCACCCGAAGAGAAGTATCGCCACTTCGTGCGCGCCGTCGTGGGGGCTTCGACGCGGCCGATGGTTCTCTCCCACTACTCGGCGGCGGTGCTGCACAAGCTCCCGATCGTCACCAGCTGGCCACCGCGGGTCCATGTGCTCACGCCCGAAGCGACCGGGGGAAGCGTGAAGACATCCGTCTACTCACACGCCCAGCCCACGGACCCTCGTCTCGTCGAAATCGACGGTCTGGTCGCGACAAGCCTCACTCGAACAGTCGTCGACCTCGCCTGCGTCAGCGCATTCGTCGATGCGGTTTCCGTTGTCGACGCGGCGCTCCGGCTCGGTTCGACATCCGAGGACCCTAGCCGGGTGGGCACCAGCAGAGAGGCGCTGCTCGGGGAACTTGATCGGCTGATGCCACGTCCTGGGAGCACGCGAGCGCGCAAGGCCATCGAATTCGGCGATGCTCGATCCGAGAGCGTCGGCGAATCGCTCAGTCGGGCGCGGATGCACGAACTCGGTTTCGTGGCGCCCGACCTGCAAAAGTGCTTCCGAACGGCGCACGGTGCGTACACGGTCGACTTCCGCTGGCCATCGGCAGGGATCATCGGCGAGTTCGATGGCCGTGCGAAGTACTTTCGCGACGACCTCACGTCGGGCCTCGCACCCGACGATGTTCTGTGGCGCGAAAAGCGGCGTGAAGATGCGATCAGAGGTGCGTCCGGCGATCGGTTCGTGCGCTGGACATGGGCCGATGCGATCGACAGACAGACATTCGCGCGCCTTCTCGGAGCGGGTGGAGTTCCGCGATGAGACGGCCGATTGCAGAGGAAACGAGCGGGTGCATAGGTTGCAACCCATGCACCCGTTCGAAAGCTAAGCAGCGACTGGGGGTACGGGGGTACGCGACGGGACGGGACGCGACGGGACGGGCTCAGGAGGGCTGGTCGAGGGCCCGCAGGCGGAAGGACGAGTTCGCGTAGTAGGCGGCGATGAGCACCCAGCCCACGCAGGCGACGGCGGCTATGCCCGCGCGCTCCGGTGGCGACGCGAGCGCGCCCACCAAGGAGATGAAACCGAGAGCAGCCGCGACGCCGGCGATTATGAAGCCGACCAAGGGGCGGTTGGTCGCGCGCCACCAGGCCCGCGGTGCCTTGACGTCTTCGCCCGGCCCTCGGAACGTCCGCACTCCGATGCCGACGTACAGGAGGTTGAGCACCACCACGACCACGACGTCGAACTCCTGCGCAACGCGCGGATAGATCACCAAGGCGTTCAGCACGAAGACGATCGCCTCGCCCGCGATGATGTAGATGGCCTTGTTGATCCCAGAGGTTATGCGCACGACGCGAGCCTATCGCCACGCCCACCCACCGTTCAGTTGACCTCGTCGGGGTGCGAGGCGACCCGGCCCTCTCGCTCCAGCGACGAGATCGCGGCAACCTCGGCGGCGGTCAGCTCGAAGTCGAAGACGTCGAAGTTCTCGGCCATCCGCTCGCGACGGTTCGACTTGGGGAACACGATGTTGCCGGTCTGCAGGTGCCATCGGATGACGACCTGGGCGGGCGTCTTGCCGTGCGCGTCGGCAGGTGTCGTCACCTCGGGCACCTCGAACAACGGGTATTTGCCTTGACCGAGCGGGCCCCACGCCTCGATCTGGATGCCGTGAGCGCGGGCAAGCGCCGTGACCGACGGCTGCTGGTGCGCGGGGTGCAGTTCGATCTGGTTGACGGCGGGCACGACATCCGTTTCGGCCAGCAGTTTCTCGAGGTGTGGCACGAGGAAGTTGGAGACACCGATCGCGCGAGCCCGACCTGTGGCGGCGATCTTCTCGAGCGACTTCCACGCCTGCACGAAGGTGTCGCGCTGCGGCGTGGGCCAGTGGATGAGTTAGAGGTCTACGTAGTCGAGTCCCAGCTTGCCGAGGCTCTCGTCGAAGGCTGCCTCGGCATCGGTCTGACGGTCGTTCCACAGCTTGGTCGTGATGAACAGTTCATCGCGGGCGATCCCGGATGACGCGATGGCTTCTCCGACACCCGACTCGTTGCCGTAGATCGCTGCTGTGTCGATGTGGCGGTAGCCGACCTCGAGCGCGTCGGTCACGATCCGAGTGGTCTCGGCCGGATCGACCTTGAACACGCCGAAACCGAGTTGCGGAATGGCGGTGCCGTTGTTGAGGGTGACGGTGGGGACGACGGAAACACTGTTCGAAGAGGTCATTCCTCCACGTTATGCCGTGTCGAAGCGTGCCACCAATTCGCGCTTGAGCACCTTGCCGCTCGGCCCCAGCGGCAGGACTTCGAGCACTTCGATGCGACGCGGAAACTTGTAGGCGGCGACGTGTTCCTGGGCGAACGCGATCAGGTCTGCCGGGTCGACCGTAGAGCCGGGCATGAGCGTCACGGCGGCCATGATCTCCTGCCCGTGGGTCTCATGACTGACACCGAAGACGGCGACCATGGCGACGGCCGGATGCGTTGACAGCACCTCTTCGACCTCGCGCGGGTACACGTTGTAGCCGTTGCGCACGATCATGTCTTTCTTGCGGTCGACGATGGTGATGTAGTCGTCGTCGCTTTTCGTTCCGAGGTCGCCGGTTCGGAACCATCCGTCGATCACCGCTTCGGCGTTCGCCTCGGGGAGGTGCAGGTACCCTTTCATCAGGTTGTGCCCGCGAACCACGATCTCGCCGAGCTCGCCGCGCGGAAGCAGTTCGATGTGGTCGTCGATCTCGGCATCCGCGATCTCCACATCGACACCCCAGATGGGCTGACCGACCGTGCCGACCCGCGTCGGTTTGCCGCGGTGGTTGAACGACGCGACCGGCGACGTCTCGGTGAGCCCGTAGCCTTCGTGCACATCGATGCCGTACACCTCTTTCATCCGCTCGATCACCGCGACCGGGATGGCCGCGCCACCCGACATCCCGTACCGCAACGGCGGGCGCTCAGGGTTCGACTTGGCCGCTTCGAGCAGGGCGATGTACATCGTCGGCACCCCGGTCATGACCGTGCACTGGTGCGCGTTCAGCAGGGTGAGCGCCGTCGCGCCGTCGAATCTGGGCACCAGTACGATGGCCGCGCCGACGCGGAAGCCCAGGTTCATCACGCAGGTCTGCCCGAAGGTGTGGAACAGCGGAAGGCATCCGAGGATGCGGTCCTCCGGCATCACATCGAGCGCCCCGGCAGCGAGCGTGTTGACCTGCTCCACCAGGGAGAAGTGGCAGCCTTCGGCGCCTTTGGGCCTGCCGGTCGTGCCGCTCGTGTACAGAATCGTCGCGGTGTCGAACGGACTGCGCGGAACGTAGGTCTCGACGGGGTCGGCGGAACGCGCCTCGTCTTCGAGTCGAGCGAACGGAGCCTGGGCGAGCATCTCGTCGGGGACAAGCACCGTCAGCGTCTCGATGCCCGCCATCGCCGCGCCTTTCGCACCCTCGGCAAGTAGGGGCGCAGCACAGATCAGCAGTCGTGCCCCGCTGTCACGCAGCACATATGCGATCTCTTCGCCCTTGAGGAGCGCATGCACCGGCACGATGATGGCTCCGAGGGACAGGATCGCGTAGTAGGTCCGAGGAAAGTCGGGAACGTTGGGAATGAGAACGGCAACCGCGTCGCCCGGCCCGATTCCACGATCGCGGAGGGCACCGGCATACTGGCGCGTCTGATCCCATAGTTCGCGATAGGTGGTCTTCTGGTCAGCGAAGATCAGCGCCACGTTTTCGGGCATCCTGGTGGCCGTCTCAGCGAGGATCGACGCGACCGACATCGTCGCATATCCCGTATTCGTCATATTCTCATGTCTCCATCGACTCGAGTAGCGCTGGGATGAACGCTACGCCCCGCTGCGACCCGCGACAATTCCCTCCTTCACGTCACGTCGCGCTCCCAGCGGTCGGCCGACCTCCGCAATTAGGCCGACGTCCTCCAATTAGGCCGACGTCCAGCAATTAGAATGGAAGGCTCATGTCTTCCATGGTCTCCCCCGCCCGTCTCCACTTTCCGCCCGAGCTTCCGGTCAGCCAGAAGCGGGAGGAGATCTCGCGCGCCATCCGCGACAACCAGGTGGTCATCGTCGCCGGTGAAACGGGGTCGGGTAAGACCACGCAGCTGCCGAAAATCTGCCTCGAACTGGGCCGCGAGAGCATCGGGCACACGCAGCCGAGGCGTCTGGCCGCCCGCACCATCGCCGAACGCATCGCTGAGGAGCTCGGCGAGGAGGTCGGCGGACTCGTCGGATACCAGGTGCGTTTCACCGATCGCGTCGGCGCCGCGACCCGCATCAAGCTGATGACCGACGGCATCCTGCTCAACGAGATGCATCGCGATCGGATGCTCCGCAAGTACGACACGATCATCATCGACGAGGCCCACGAACGCAGCCTCAACATCGACTTCTTGATCGGCTACCTGCGCGAACTTCTGCCGAAACGGCCCGATCTCAAGGTGATCGTCACGTCGGCGACGATCGATCCGCAGAGTTTCGCCCGACATTTCGCGTCGGCGGACGGCACCCCGGCACCGATCGTCGAGGTGTCGGGTCGCACGTTCCCGGTGGAGATCCGGTACCGCCCGCTGGTCGGCGAGATCGAAGAAGACGAGGACGGCGAGAGGAGCGAGTCGACCGACAAAGACTACGTTCAGGGCATCAACGACGCACTCGACGAGCTCGCACGTGAATCGAACGGTGACGTGCTCGTCTTCCTGTCCGGGGAGAACGAGATCCGGGATGCCGCTGATGCGATTCGCGGACGCAATCTTCCCTTCACCGAGGTGCTCCCCCTCTACGGTCGCCTGTCGAGCGCCGAACAGCACCGCGTCTTCCAGCCGTCGCAGCTGGCCGGGGTTCGCCGACGGATCGTCCTCGCCACGAACGTCGCCGAAACGAGTCTCACGGTTCCCGGCATCAAGTACGTCGTGGATGCCGGAACAGCGCGCATCAGTCGGTACAGCGTGCGTGCCAAGATTCAGCGCCTGCCGATCGAGGCCATTTCGCAGGCGTCGGCGAACCAGCGTTCTGGGCGCTCCGGGCGCACCAGCGATGGCATCGCCATCCGCCTCTACTCGCAAGACGACTTCGAGAAGCGACCCGAGTTCACAGAACCCGAGATTCTGCGAACCAACCTGGCCGCGGTCATCCTGCAGATGATTTCGCTCGGCCTCGGCGACATCGCCGCCTTCCCGTTTCTGACGCCTCCGGATTCTCGCGGAATCAAAGACGGTCTGGACCTTCTGAGCGAGTTGAACGCGATCGTGCGTACGAAGGACGGCGATCCTGCTCTCACCCGAGTCGGCCGCCAGCTCGCCCAATTGCCGATCGACCCCCGCTTCGCGCGCATGGTCGTCGAATCGAAGCGGAATGGCACGAGCCGCGAAGTGATGGCCATCGTCGCGGGGTTGACCATCCAGGATCCGCGCGAGCGCCCGGTGGAACGACGTGGTTCCGCGGATGAGGCCCACGCCCGATTCGCCGATCCGACCAGCGACTTCCTGACCCTTCTGAACCTCTGGAACTACCTGGAGGAGAAACAGAAGGAACTGTCGTCGAGCGCATTCCGACGGTTGTGCAAGGCCGAATACCTGAACTTCTTGCGTGTGCGCGAATGGCAGGACGTCTACCGTCAGCTGCGGCAGCTCGCCAAACCGCTCGGCCTGACCATCGGCGAGCCGAGCGTCAATCCGGAGGGCATCCACAAATCCCTTCTCGCCGGCCTGCTCTCCCACATCGGTTTGAAGGATGCCACCGGCGGCGGCACGAGCCGCCCGAACACCCCAAAAGGCGGCCCGAAGTCCAGCCGCGGATCCGAATACATCGGCGCGCGTCAAGCCAAGTTCGTGATCTTCCCCGGCTCGACGCTCGCGAAGAAGCAGCCGAACGCGCTGATGAGCGCGGAGCTGGTCGAAACGAGTCGGCTGTTTGCGCGGATGAATGCGGCCATCGATCCGGCGTGGTCGGAGCCCATCGCCGGCGACCTGTGCAAGCGGAATTACAGCGAGCCGCACTGGGAGAAGGGCCAGGGCGCCGTCGTCGCGTACGAGCGGGTCACGCTGTACGGCGTCCCGATCATTCCGAGGCGACGTGTGCAGTACGCGCGCATCGACCAGGAGCTGTCCCGCGAACTGTTCATCCGCCACGCGCTCGTCGAAGGCGAATGGGATTCGAAGCAGGCCTTCGACCGGGCCAACCGAGCGCTTCGCGAGGAGCTGCGCGAGCTCGAGGAGCGCACTCGTCGACGAGACATCCTCAACGACGACGAAGCGGTGTTCGACTTCTACGATCGCCGGATCCCGGCGGATGTGGTGTCGACGCGCAGCTTCGAAGGATGGTGGCGGAAAGCTCGCGGGGAGACGCCCGATCTGCTCACGATGACGCAGGAGGCGTTGCTCGCCGACGATTCGACGCCGATCGACGAGGACGCCTTTCCGCCGGTCTGGCGCCAGGGCGACCAACGGCTGACGTTGCGATATCGGTTCGAGCCCGGTGCCGAAGACGACGGGGTCACGGTGCAGATCCCCCTGCCGCTTTTGGCCGGACTCGTGTCGGACGGTTTCGATTGGCAGGTGCCAGGGCTGCGACACGAGCTCGTGACCGCCATGATCAAATCGCTGCCCAAGTCGATTCGCCGACTGGTGGTGCCGGCGGCGGACTGGGCCAAGCGGCTGCTCGGCGAACTCGAAGATGCGTCAGGGATGCGTGCACACGAGGGCGAACGCCCGTCGGCATCGCTCGCCGATACGCTCGCCGCGCTCATCAGCAGGCTCACCAGCTCCCGGGTCACCGGGTCGGAGTTCGACCTCACGCGCGTGCCCGCTCACCTCAAGCCGACCTTCGAGGTGATCGGCGACCGGGGCCGCACGGTGGCCTCCGGCAAAGACCTGGCGTCACTCCAGGACCGTCTCCGGAGTCGTGCCAGGGACTCGGTGGCACGCGTCGCCGAGGCACGAACTCCGAACGCACTCGAACGCTCTGGGCTCACGACCTGGGATTTCGACGAACTCCCGAGGTTTCTCGACACACAACAGAAGGGTCCGGGCGGGTCGGTCAACGTGATCCGCGCCTACCCGGCACTCGTCGACGACGGGTCGAGCGCGAGCATCCGGCTGATGGGCACGCAGGCCGACCAGGCCGCCGCCATGCCGGCGGGGGCGCGCCGCCTGCTTCTCGCCGCGGTGCCGTCACCGGTCGCGTATGTGCAACAGCACCTCACCTCCACCGAGAAGCTGACACTCGCCGCGAGTCCGTATCCGAACACGAAGGCCCTGTTCGACGATTGCCTTCTGGCCGTCGTCGACAGTGTTCTGTACCGCATGAAACCCGACGGTCAGGTCTTCATGCGAGCCGAATTCGAGGCGGTGCGCGACCGGGTCTCGGCGATCGTGATGGATTCGATGTTCGAGACGGTCGCCCTCGTCACCCGCATCCTGACGGCGGCGCGCGCCGCTGACAAAGCGATCTCGGGCGCCACCAGCCTGACGTTCCTTTCGGCGCTCAACGACGCGAAAGGACAGCTCGCGGGACTCGTGTACCCCGGATTCGTGTCGGCGACCGGGCTCGAGCAGCTTCGCCACCTTCCGCGGTACCTCAACGGCATCGGCCAGAGGATGGCGGCGCTCCCGACCAATCCGGCTCGCGATCGGGCGTGGATGACGCAGGTCGAGACGGCGACGGCGATGTACACGGACGCGGGCGGACGTATTCCGCTCGCGCCCGGCACATCCCCGACGCTCGTTCATGCCCGCTGGATGCTCGAAGAATTCCGCATGAGCCTGTTCGCGCAGTCGCTCGGCACCGCCGAGACCGTGTCGGTTCAGCGCATCCGCAAGGCGCTCGGCGGCTGAGGGCGCGGCCAGCGACCGCTCAGAGCACCTTGGAGAGGAACGCCTTCGTGCGCTGATGCTGCGGGTTCGACAGCACTTCGCGCGGGTTGCCGGACTCGACGACCACGCCTCCGTCCATGAACACCAGCGAATCGGCGACTTCGCGCGCGAAACCCATCTCGTGGGTGACCACGATCATCGTCATGCCGGTCTTGGCCAACCCCTTCATCACGTCGAGCACCTCACCGACGAGCTCAGGGTCGAGCGCGGAGGTCGGCTCGTCGAAGAGCATCAGCTTCGGCTCCATGGCGAGAGCCCTCGCGATTGCGACACGCTGCTGCTGACCACCCGAAAGGTGCGCCGGATAGTGATCGCCCTTGTTGCCTAGTCCGACACGCGTCAGCAATTCCTCTGCCCGCGCAACCGCTTTCGCCCTTTGCACCCCCTTGACGCGGATGGGTGCCTCGATCACGTTCTCGAGAGCGGTCATATGCGGAAACAGATTGAAGCGCTGGAACACCATGCCGATCTCGCGCCGCTGCAGTGCGGCCTCCTTCGGCTTGAGTTCGTAGAGCTTGTCGCCCTTCTGCCGGTAGCCGACGAGCTGGCCATCGACCGAAAGCCGCCCGGCATCGATGCGCTCCAGGTGGTTGATGCATCGAAGGAACGTCGACTTGCCCGATCCGCTTGGACCGACGATGCACAGCACCTCCCCCGGCTGCACCGTGAGTGAGATGCTCTTGAGCACCTGATTGGAGCCGTAGCTCTTCGACACACCGTTCGCTTCAACGATCGGCGTGACGTTCGCTGCTGCCTCGCTCAATGCTTTCCTCCCAGATCGGTTCCGGTCACCCCGTCGACCGCGGGCAACACCGGCGGCATCACGGGCGGCGGTTCCTCGGTCTTGTTCGGCCTGCGGGCGCCGATGCCGCGCGAGAACCGTTTCTCAAGGAAGTATTGGCCCACCATCAGCACCGACGTGATCGCCAGGTACCAGACCGACGCCACGACGAGCAGCGGGATTGGCGCGAAAAGCGTCGTCGAAATATCCCTCGACCGCGAAAAGAGTTCCAGACTGAACGGCACCGCCGTGACGAGCGACGTGGTCTTCAGCATTGAAATGACCTCGTTTCCCGTCGGCGGGATGATGATGCGCATCGACTGCGGAATGACGATTCGCCACATCGTCTTGGTCCAGCTCATTCCCAGAGCGGTCGCCGCCTCTTCCTGTCCGCGATCGACCGAGATGATGCCGGCACGAATGATCTCAGCGAGGTAGGCGGCCTCGTTGAGCCCCAGACCGATGACGGCGAGGGCGAAGAAACTCAGTGTGCCCTGCGTCGGCAGCTCGGCAAGAGGATGCAGGAAGGGCAGCCCGATCATCAGCGTGGGATAGATGACCGAGAGCAGGCCCCAGAACACGAGCTGCACGTAGACCGGGGTGCCGCGGAAGATCCACAGATAGAACCAGGCCACGCTTTTGAACACAGGGTTGTCGGAGAGCCGCATGACCGCGAGGACGAGGGCGAGCACGATGGCGATGGCCATCGAGTAGACGGTCAGCAGCAGAGTGATGCCGGCCGCCTGCGAGATGCGCTCATCGAAGATGTACTTGGCGAAGACATCCCACTGGAAAGCCGACCGGTGGGCCGCGTCCCAGACGAACGCGAGCAAGTACACGATCAGGATGATCGCGATGACGGTGCGCCACGGATGCCGCAGCCGGACCGCTTTGATGGGCACCGACGCTTCAGGGTCGTGGTGCGGCAACGGGGTGGCCCCCGTTGCCGCACTGTCGTGACCGGGGCTGGTCATTGTCAGCCCTTGGACGCCGCGTTGATCGTGATCGGGGTGAGCGCGCCGTCGGCGATTCCCCATTTGTCGAGGATGCGCTTGTACGTGCCGTCGTCGACGAGCGACTGCGTAGCCTTCTGCACCGCTTCTACGAGCTTCGAGCCCTTGTTGATCGCGAATCCGTACGGCGCGACCTCAAAGGTCTTGCTCGCGGGCTTGACTTTGCCGGCGGACTTCGCGATCGCATACTCAGTGACGGGCGAGTCGGCGCTCATCGCGTCGGCCTGACCGAGCACGACAGCATTCGTGGCCTGGTCCTGACCGTCGAACTTGAGGATCTGGATGGCGGCCTTGCCGGCGTCGGTGCACGCTTTCGACTTGGCGGGGACCTCGGTCTGCTCTTCGATCGTGCCGGTTTCGACGGCGACCTTCAAGCCACACGCGTTATTGGGATCGACCGTCTTGCCCGTGGCGGCAGCCCACAGGATGCCGGCCGAGTAGTAGTTGACGAAGTCGACCTGCTTCTCGCGCTCGACCGTGTCGGTGAACGACGAAACGCCCACATCGTATTTGCCACCCACGATGTTGGGAAGGATCGTGTCGAATCCGGCGATGTTGTATGTCGCCGTGACACCGAGCTTCTTGGCGACCGCGTTGAACAGGTCGATGTCCCATCCGACAGCATTGCCGTTCGCGTCTTTCGACTCGTTCGGCGGGTAGGTGGCGTCGACACCGACCTGGAGTGTTCCGGCCTTGACGACCGAGTCCGGAAGAAGCGCTGCTGCGGCGGCATCCTTCGTGATGGCTCCGGAACTCGTCGTCGAACCCGACGAGGGCGTCGTGTTGTTGACGCATCCGGTGAGGGCGAGGGCGGCAACGGCGACGAGGATCGTCGGGGCCACGAATCGGTTACGCATTGTCTATGTTCCTTCTCTCAGGTACGACGGATGTGCAGGTTCAGGCGGTGCATGCGCTGAGTCCAGTTAGTGGAGCTTACCTCAGCCCCGGCGCTGACAATCACCCTGATTCACGCGTCAGACGCAACTTTTCGCAGAGAATTCCGACAGAATTCGCGATTACTTGCATTCGGCACGCCAAATAGGTGACGAACTGTGAAGATTTCGCCTTGTGGCGCACAACCACTCGAACTATCGTCGATGAATGCCCTCACAGCTTGACGATTTCGCCTCCACCGCGATCGTCGTCCACTCCAGTCCGGACGACCCCTTGGCGGCACCGCTCGTCGACGAATTGTCACGCGAATACGACGAACGCTACGGGCTGAACGACGGCATCCCCTCGTCGGCCGAGCTATCGCGATACCCCGCCGAACGCTTCCACGAATCGACCGGCGGAGTGTTCCTTCTACTCCTCGTAGACGGTGCGCCGGTCGCCGGCGGTGCCTTCATGCGCGTCGATCACGAGAGCGTCGAAGTGAAGCGCGTCTGGACCCATTCCGGCCATCGCCGCAAGGGCCTCGCGCGTCGCGTCATGGGTGAGCTCGAGGCCGAAGCGAGGTCGCGTGGTGTGAAGCGCATCGAGCTGACCACCGGTGCACGACAGCCCGAGGCAGTCGCTCTCTACCTCTCTCTCGGATATCGTCCGCTGTTCGATGTCGACGCGGACTACGAGGAGATCGGCTACCTCGCGTTCGAGAAGCTGCTCACCGACCCAGCCTGAACCTCAGCCCCAGCCCCCAGCGCCGGCTCTGAGAGGAATCGTCGCCGAGACTGCCGGGACGAGCTCAGCGGCGGCGAGACCGGATGCGATCAGCGCGTCGATTCGATCGGCAAGCGGTCCGGTCCCGGCCCCCGTCGGACTGACCGCATTGGCGCCGAGCAGATCGATCGCGTGGAGCGCCTCGATGGCAACGATCTCCGCCACCAGACTCGCCGACCGTTCCAACAACTGCAGGGCCAGCGGCGCCAGTGAGGCATGGTCTTCCACCCCAGACAACGTGGTGACTCCGAGGGTTGCCGGGGCAGCCAGGTGCCGTACCTCGGCGAGCGCGGCCGCCGCCGAATACGCGAGCAGGCCAGGAACCCGCGTGCGCCCGGCCTTCCGTGCGTCGGCGAGCAACCCGGACAGCGTAGAGATCCGCCGCTCGCTCGCCGACGCGACATGAGCAAGCGCGACCCGCAGGTTCTCGAAAGCGAGCGCTAACGGCACCGCCTGAAAATTGCCCCCCGAAATCATCCGACCCGATGCGACATCGACGAGTGGATTGTCTGACCGCGCGTCGAGTTCACGGGCGATTTCGACGCTCGCTCGCTCGATCGCCTCCCGGGCAGCGCCGTTCACCTGAGGCGCGGTGCGGAACGCGATCGGATCCTGCACGGTGACCGATCGGTCGGATGCTGTGACGGCGCTTCCAGCGAGCGCGTCGCGGATCGCGGCCGACGAGGCGCGCTGGCCGTCACCGCCCCGGGCATCCGCGATTTCAGTGCTGAAAGCGCTCAGATTTGCTGCAGGACCAGCCGAAGCAATCGCCTCGAGTGACAGCGCGACAGCCAGATCGACTCCGGACACGACCGTGGACAGCGACGCGACCGTGAGCGCGCCGACGCCGATCGAGTATGCGTTCGAACTGAGAACTGCGAGGCCCTCGTGCGGTTGGAGCACGATGGGGCACAGTCCCGCGGCCGCGAGCGCTTCACCGCCCGTCACCACAACCCCGTCGACGAACGCACGGCCATCGCCCGTCACAACCGCAGCGATCTCGGCGAGCAGTGTCAGGTCAGCCGCCCCGACCGATCCGCGCGCAGGAACGACCGGGTAGATGTGCGCGTTGAGCAGGTCGGCATACGCCCGTGCGAGCTCGACCTGCACGCCCGAACCGCCGCGCGTGAACCCGGCGAGTCGTGATGCGATGATGGCGCGCACCTCACGCTCCCCCAACGCATCCCCCACCCCGCCACGATGATTTGCGATGATGCGGCGCTGAAACTCGAGCAGATCATCATCGCTTACACGGTCGTCCCGACCCGCGCCGAGTCGCGTGTTCAGCCCGTAGACCGGCCTGCCGTCTGCGATCGCCGCCTCGACCACCGCGCGGGAGGCGACGATCCGACGCTCAGCCCGCGGACCGATCTCGACCCGCGCGCCGTTCGCGATCGCGACGATGTCGGCGACGGTCGGCGGCTCGCTGTCGAACGTGACCACCGCATCCGACACTAGAACTCCCGAAGGTTCGCCCGCAGCCCGGTGCCGCCGAACCCGGTGCGGATCAGACCTCGGCGACGCAGTGCGGGTACGAGAGCATCGAGTGTGCGGTGCACGTGAGCCGGATGAACCTGGCCGGTGAACAAGAACCCGTCGCCACCGACCGCCTGACCGAGCTCGCCCAGATGGTCAGCCACCTCGTCGGCTGTCCCGATGATCGCCAGGCCATCCTTTCGGGCTCGGATCTGCAAGATCTCCCGCAGCGTCGCTCCGGCGGGCGCGGATTTCACGAAGTTGTCGAGCGTGCCCTGATTGCTGTTGGTGGTGAGTTCGGGCAGCTGCTCATCCAGGTCGAACGCCTTGAAGTCGACCCCAGAAAGATACGAGATCGACTGCAGCGCTTCGTCGATCGCCGACTGCGTCAGTTCCGCCCGCGTCGCCCTGATGGATGCCGTCTCTTCAGCATTCGCCGTCACGATCGGGTTGACCACGAAAAGGACTTTCACCGCATCCGGATCGCGCCCGTTGAGTGCGGCGAC
>FSYX01000142.1_pt1 | contig 22817 bp, 18 predicted proteins | sample 1638671 | NCBI WGS metagenome assembly FSYX01 (sample SAMEA3914813, study PRJEB12502) | metagenome | biome: forest; material: soil | place: Canada | collected 2011-07-07 | depth 0.3 m
GCATCATCGTGCTCACGACATTCGACCTCGACGAAGCGGCCGCGCGAGCGATTCGCGGCGGCGCGAGCGGCTTCGTGCTGAAAGATGCCGAACCTGAGTTCCTGCTCGCCGCCATCCGGACGGTGCATGCGGGCAGCGCGGTGATCGCGGCGGGTGCGACCAGAGAACTGTTCCAGTACTTCTCCGATGTGGAACCGCGCAAAGAGCAGCCCGACGAGTTCGGCGCTCTGACGGCGCGGGAACGGGAGATCTTCGTGCTCGCCGCTCGTGGTCTGAGCAACGCCGAGATCGCTTCATCCGAGTATCTCAGTGAGGCAACCGTCAAGACACACATCAGTCGCATCCTGTCGAAGCTGGGGCTGCGCGACCGGGTTCAACTCGTCGTGTTCGCCTTCGAACACGGACTGACATCGTGGGAATCATCCTGACGATGTAGGCCGCGTGGGCCTAACGCCGGATTCGGTGACGCCTGCATGGACGTAGCGTCGGAGCATGGACATCAACAACACGGATACGGGTTTGGTCGCACGAGTGGCGAACGCCACCAAATCGTACGGATCGGGCTCGAGCAGCGTGCACGCTCTCGATGACGTCTCCATCGGCATCCGGGCCGGTCAGTTCACCGCGATCATGGGTCCGAGCGGGTCGGGCAAATCGACTCTGATGCATGTGATGGCGGGACTCGACTCGGTGAGTGGCGGTCGGGTCTGGCTGGGAGACACCGAGATAACCGAGCTCGGGGATGCGCAGCTCACCGTGTTGCGCCGGCGCCGGGTCGGCTTTGTGTTCCAGTCGTTCAACCTCGTACCGACCCTCGACGTGGCCGGGAACATCCTGTTGCCTTTCGAGCTCGATGGGCGCAAGCCGACCGCAGAAGAGAAAGGGTGGATCGATCACCTGATCGAGTCCCTGGGTCTCGGCAATCGGCTCACCCACCGGCCGCACGAACTGTCAGGTGGTCAGCAACAGCGTGTGGCAATCGCCCGGGCACTCGGCACACGACCCGACCTGATCTTCGCCGATGAACCGACCGGCAACCTGGATTCGCGTACAGGTCGCGAAGTTCTCGCGCTCCTGGCCGCGGCGAGCGTCTCATACGGACAGAGCATCGCGATGGTCACCCACGATCCGATCGCTGCGAGCTACGCCGACCGAATCATCTTCCTCGCCGACGGCCGCGTTGTGCACGAGCGGGAGCGTTCCACGCCGGAAGAGATCTCCGGCTACATGCTCGGTATGGAGCAGCGGGCGTGAGCGGCGCGATCACCGCGGTCAGGTCGAATGCGCGCGAGCACCGCGCCAGCATCCTGGTCTCCGCTCTCAGTTCCGCTTTCGGCGTCGCGTTGCTCGCCGCGACCGGTGTGCTGTCCACATACATCAACCACGACCGTGTCAGTGAGCACGGCTCTGTGAGACTCGCGCTCACGATCGTCGCAACAGTGTTCATCGTGATCGCGGTCTACGTCGGTGCCATCGTCACCACGAACACTTTCGCCACGATCGTCGCGGGGCGAACGAGAACGATCGCCCTGTTGCGACTGATCGGTTCGAGTTCGCGGGCGCAGCGCCGATCAGTGGCCGGCGAAGGCCTGGTCGTCGGCGTGCTCGGCGGTGTCGGGGGAGCAGCGCTGGGCATAACCCTCACGATCGTCGCCGTGCGCATCTTCGTCGCGGTCGGAATGCTGCCCGACCTCTCCTACCCGGTCATCGATCCGCTGTTCCTGGTTCCCGTGGTCATCGTGGTGGTGACGACCTGGCTCGCCTCGTGGGTGGGCAGCAGGCGTGTTCTCTCTGTAACGCCGATCCAGGCGATCGGGGCCGCGCAAGAGCCGACAGGTGACGAGATCCGTCGCCGGCCGGTGCGCAATGTGCTCTCGTTCACGCTGATCGGTGTCGGCGGCGTGCTTCTCGCCGGTGGTGTGGTCCTCGGGCTCGTCTCGCAACTCGGCGTTCTCGTCGGTCTGGTGGGCGGCGTGCTGTCGTTCACGGGTATCGTGCTCGCGGCACACCTGTTCATGCCTCCACTCCTCCGAGCGATCGGAAAGCTCTTCGGTCGATCGGCGCCCGCGCGGCTTGCCGCCGCGAACGCCGTTCGCAATCCGGAGCGGAGCACGCGCACCACCATCGGCGTCGTGATCGGTGTCACTCTCATCACCATGTTCGTCGTCGCATCGTCGTCGTATCAACGCATGATCGCGCTGGCCCAGCAGAGTAATCCGCAGCTGTACCAAGGGGTCGACACCGTGCTCTCGGTAACGGTGGTCGTCTTCTCGGTGCTGATCGGATTCTCAGCGGTGATCGCGGCGATCGGAGTGGTGAACAACCTGTCGCTGAGCGTGCTGCAGCGCACCCGCGAACTCGGTCTCCTGCGCGCCCTGGGGTTCAGCGCAGGCCAGGTGCGACGGCTCATTCTCTCGGAAAGCGCACAACTCACCGTGGCCGCAGTGGTCGCCGGGCTCGTGCTCGGAACGGTGTACGGATGGGCGGGCGCCCAATCGCTGCTCGGGTCGATTCCTGGCAGCGGGCTCGTCGTTCCGGTGGTGCCGTGGGGCCTTCTGGTTGCGGCCGCTCTCGGCGCTGCGGCGCTGGCCATCGTGGCTTCGGTGACGCCGACACGCCGCGCCACGCGTGTCTCACCGGTCGTCGCTCTGGCGGTCGACTGACGCCTCGGGCTGTATTCTTCTGCGAGCATGCCCATTGGCTCGGAGTTGGCTGAGTGCGGTCCGTGGGTCAGCTAGCCACAAGCTGCGCAGACGATAATGGAGGCCGCCCGAAAGAGAAGGACGTGACGTAGGTTGCTGCACTGGATCATGACGCTGCGCATCGACCAGCGCACGTTCTTGACGACGATCGACATCGTGAGCGCCGTCGTCGCGCTCTATCTCGTGGTTCGTCGACCCACCCGCCGCTGGATCGTGACCGCGCTCGTCGCGGTGCTCGGAGGAGCCGCCCTCGGCTGGCTCACGTGCTGGATCGCGGTCGATCTTCTCGACGTGTTCGGGGTGGACCTGACGCCGATCACCCGGATGTGGGTGATGCTGGCCTTCGCAGGCATCGCTCTCGCCATCGTGAACCTGTGGCGCTCGCGCTGGTGGCGCAAGACGGTGGCGATCATCGCCATCCCGCTGTTCCTTCTCACAGGTGCTGCGGGCATCAACGTGGACTTCGGCGCCTACCGCAACTTGAACGACGTCATCGGTGTGAACCCGTACGCGGCACTCGACCTGAAACATGAGACCGGGGCCGTCGAAAAGATCGGCACCGATTACACGCGCGGTTGGACCGCGCCCGCGAAAATGCCGACCCACGGAACGATCGGGTCCGTAGACATCCCCGGAACGGTGTCGCACTTCGGCGCCCGGGCCGCGGTCGTCTACCTGCCCCCGGCGGCGCTCACCGCCAAACCGCCGGCTCTTCCGGTGATCATCGCCTTCGCTGGGCAGCCGGGCGCGCCAGTCGACATGTTCGTCTCGGGCAACCTCGGCGCGCTGGTCGATCAGTATGCCGCAAAGCACAATGGGATCGCCCCTATCGTCGTCGCGCCGGACCAGCTCAGCACCCCCGACCACAACCCGATGTGTGTCGACTCCGCGCTCGGCAACTCCGCGACCTACATCATGACCGACGTCATCGGATGGGTGAAGTCGCATCTACGGGTCAGCAGCGACAAGGATGCGTGGGCGACAGCCGGGTATTCACAGGGCGCGACCTGTGCGGTGCAATTCACTGCGGCCCATCCCGATGTGTTCGGCGCCGCCCTCGCTGTGTCCAGTGAGGCAGGTCCGACGATCGGAGCCGACACGGTTCGCCGCGGTTTCGGCGGATCCACCGCCGCGTTCCACGCCGCCCAGCCGGCCGCATTGCTCTCGCGGAATGCCCCATATCCGGGCACACTGATGATCTTCTCAGCCGGCGCGAACGACAAGAAGTACCTGAAATTCGCCAACAAACTGGCGGCCGATGCCCTGGCGGCAGGAGTCGACGCCCAGCTGATCACCTCGCCGCACTCCGCTCACGACTGGAACACCGTGCGATATTCGCTCGCGACAGGGTTTCCTCTGATCGTGAGTCACATGGGCCTGTCAGGATGAGCGATGTGACACCTCTGGAGAACCCCGGCGCTGGGCGTCGTGGGGCGGACAAGACACGCGGCGCGTTGGGGTGGACCGCACGCGCGGCCGCCGCTCATCCGTTCACCACCGGTGTCGTTGCCGCGATCTTCACGATCGCTGTCGTCACGGGGCCGGTGTTCGGCCCGCATTCCTCCGTGCGTGCCTGGGTGGGCACGGGCTTCGAACCGATCACACAAGATGGCCGTTGGTGGACGCCGATCACGAGCGTGTTCTTCACCAACAGTCTGCTCGAGCTCATCACCGTGCTCATCCTGGCCGCGGTGCTGATCGGAGTGTCCGAGCAGCTGATGGGCACGTGGCGTACGGCGCTGGCATTCTTCGCGACCACCATCGTCGGCACCTTCGCTGGAACGGGACTGCAGACACTCGGCACGAGAGGCGGCGAACTGTGGTCGCACAATGTGATCGAGTTGATCACACTCGATCCGCTCACCGCGATCGGGGGGACGATCATGGCGGCGAGCGGCTTTGCCAGCGTGCTCTGGCGTCGCCGTATCCGCGTCATCACGATTCTGGTGTCGCTGGTCTTCCTGCTCTACTCGGGTCAGCCATCCGACCTCTACCGCATCCTGGCGGTCTTCGCCGGGCTCGGTCTCGGCGTGCTCCTGCGCCCGGGCCGGCTCACGCACGGCTGGACCCGCAGTTCACACCACGAAGTTCGTGTGCTGCTCACCTCGACCGTGGCCATCACTGCCATCGGACCGGTGATCGCTCTGCTCTCGCAGTCGCGGTTCGGGCCGCTTGCGCCGATCGGGCTGCTGTTCACCAGTGACGTTCCGAACGTGGGCGACGTGATCGACCGTTGTCAGGCTTTCGCCGTCACGAGCACATGCGTGCAGGACATCACACTCGAGCGCATCAACGGAGTCGGACCGATCCTCGTGTCGGTCATCCCGTTGCTGGTGCTTCTCGTCGCGGCGTACGGACTGCTGCGCGGGCGCAGGTTCGCCGTCTGGCTCGCCGTCGCAGTCAATGTGCTCCTCGCCGTGCTCTCTGCTTTCTACTTCGGTCTGCTGCCCATCGCCGGCCAGGCTTTCCGGCCGCACTTCAGTTGGCGCTACGGCGAGCTGTCGATCGCTCTCGCTGCCTCAGCCGTGCTCCCGCTCATCATCGCGGTGCTCCTCATCGTGTTGCGGCGGCATTTCCCCGTGCTCGCCTCGGCTCGGCTGGTGGGCCGCTACATCCTGACTGTGGTGATCGCCGGGCTTGCCCTCGCGGGGATCTACGTGCTCGCAGGATGGATGCTGCGCGAGACGGGTTTCACCAAACCTCTCGGATTCGAAGACCTCCTCGACGACGTGGTCGAGCGTTTCATCCCCGTCAGCTTCCTTCGGCATGAGCCCGCCGGCTATCTGCCCACGTCACCCCTCGGCGCCTTCTTCTACCACAGCGTCGGCCCTGCTTTCTGGCTCGTCGTCATCCTGGCCGCGATCCCGGTGATCCGGGATGACGCCACACGCAACCGTGGTGGCGATGCCGCTCGCGCTCGTGAAGTGCTCGCCCACGGCGGTGACGCGATTTCGTTCATGTCCACGTGGCCCGGCAATTCGTACTGGTTCGACCCGGTCGACGATGTGGCCGTCGCCTATCGAGTCATCGGGCGGATCGCACTGACGACGGGTGGCCCATTCGGTGCCGTCGCACCGCACGACGCGTCGATCGGGCGATTCGCCCGCTTCTGCGACGACCACGGCTGGGTGCCTGTGTTCTACAGCGTCGACAACGCCAAAGCCGGTCTGTTCCAATCGATGGGATGGGAGACCATGGTGGTCGCGGAAGAAACCGTGATCCGCCCCCAGCAGTGGGATACCGCCGGCAAGAAGTGGCAAGACGTCCGTACGTCGATCAACCGGGCACAGCGGGCCGGTATTCGAGCGGAATGGACGACATACGGCGACCTCCCGTTGACCACGGTGATCCAACTCTCCGACATCTCGGAAGAATGGGTCGCCGAGAAGGACTTGCCCGAGATGGGCTTTACCCTCGGAGGCCTCGACGAACTTCGCGACCCGGCCGTTCGTCTCATGCTCGCCGTCGACGAGTCTGGGCGCATCGAAGGCATCACCAGTTGGCTGCCCGCCTACCGTAAAGGCAAGATCGTCGGCTGGACGCTCGACTTCATGCGCCGGCGCCCGGGCAGCATCAACGGTGTGATGGAGTTCCTCATCGCGGAGGCTGCCGTTCGAATGCAAGACGAGGGCGTCGAGTTCATGAGCCTCTCTGCTGCGCCGCTCGCCCACACTGCTCGTGCCACTGAGAATGGCGAGCGCACGGTCATGGATCGCGTGCTCAGCTACATGAGCGCTTCACTCGAACCGGTCTATGGGTTTCGCTCGCTGCTGAACTTCAAACGCAAGTTCCAGCCCGAATTCCACCCGCTGATCATGGCGTATCCCGATCCGGTCGTGCTGCCGGCCATCGGCGTCGCGCTCGTGCGCGCGTATCTGCCTGGCGTTTCGGTGCGGCACGCAGCGAGTCTGGCGCGGGGTCGTGGATGACGCCGACGGGTGCAGGTGGTAGCGTTGTTTGTGTGTACGGCCTGCTCCTCCTTAGCTGCCGCGACGAGTCCTAATCTGAGGCCTCCCTCGTCGCGGAGTTCGTCGTTGGCTCACAACAACTTGCGAGGAGAACAGAGACCATGAAGAACAATCAGGCGCCGAGCGCCATGCCGATCCATAAGTACGTCCCGTATCACCAGCAGTTCGGGGTGAAACTGCCCGATCGTACCTGGCCGGATGCGACCATCACGAAGGCCCCCCGTTGGTGCGCAGTCGACCTGCGCGACGGCAATCAAGCGCTCATCGACCCGATGAGCCCCGAACGCAAACGCATCATGTTCGACCTGCTGGTGCGCATGGGTTACAAAGAGATCGAGGTCGGCTTTCCGAGTGCCAGCCAGACCGATTTCGACTTCGTACGCAGCCTCATCGAAGAGAACGCAATTCCCGACGATGTCACCATCCAGGTTCTGACCCAGGCTCGAGACCACCTCATCAGACGCACCTACGAGTCGCTCGTCGGTGCCAAGCAGGCCATCGTGCACCTGTACAACTCGACCAGCGTGCTGCAGCGTGACGTGGTGTTCCGCACCGACAAGCAGGGCATCATCGACATTGCGCTGCATGGGGCGCGCGTCTGCCGCGAGATGGAATCGATGGTGTCCGGCACAACCATCTACTACGAGTACTCGCCCGAGAGCTACACCGGCACAGAGCTCGAATTCGCCGTCGACATCTGCAACCAGGTTCTCGAGATCTTCGAGCCGACGCCCGAACGCCAAGTGATCATCAACCTTCCGTCGACCGTGGAAATGGCCACACCCAACGTCTACGCCGATTCGATCGAGTGGATGTCGCGTCACCTGGCGCACCGCGAGAACGTCATCCTGTCACTGCATCCCCACAACGACCGCGGCACCGCGATCGCGGCCGCTGAGCTCGGCTACATGGCCGGCGCCGACCGCATCGAGGGGTGCCTGTTCGGCAACGGGGAGCGCACCGGAAACGTCGACCTGGTCGCCCTGGGCATCAACCTGTTCACGCAGGGCATCGATCCCCAGATCGACTTCAGCGACATCGACGCCATCAAACGCACCGCCGAGCACTGCAACCAGTTGCCCGTGCACGAGCGCAGCCCGTGGGCTGGCGACCTGGTGTTCACCGCCTTCAGCGGTTCGCACCAAGACGCTATCAAGAAGGGGTTCGAGGCGATGGCGGCAGACGCTGCGGCGCAAGGCAAAAGCGTCGACGACCTTCTGTGGGCCGTTCCCTACCTGCCGATCGACCCGAAAGATCTCGGGCGGAGCTACGAGGCGGTCATTCGGGTCAACTCACAGTCCGGCAAAGGCGGAGTCGCATACCTTTTGAAGACCGACCACGCGCTCGACCTGCCGCGCAAACTGCAGATCGAGTTCTCGGGGGTCGTGCAGGCCAAGACCGATGCCGAGGGTGGCGAAGTCACCAGCGAACAGATCTGGGACATCTTCAAAGACGAGTACCTGCCGGCGCCCGCCGACGGGGCGCACAGCAAATGGGGCCGGTTCGAACTCGCCAGCATGAGCACGACGAGCGACCTGGGTGGCGACGTCGAGCTCACGGTGACCCTGCGCGACGGTGACACGGTTGCCCGCGCCATCGGTCACGGCAACGGTCCGATCGCGGCATTCCTCGACATCCTCAACCATCGCGGGGTCGACGTGCACCTGTACGACTATTCGCAGCACACGCTGTCGGCCAGTGAGTCGGCCCACGCTGCGGCGTACGTCGAGCTCGAGGTCGACGGACGCCGCCTGTGGGGCGTCGGGATCGACGCCGACACGTCGACGGCATCCCTCAAAGCCGTCGTCTCCGCAGTGAACCGCGCCGTGCGCACCCATGCGCCCGAGCTCGTCTCCGCCGGCGCCGCGAGCGCCTAGCGCCCGCACTCGCTCGTCCGCTCCCGCTCGCTCGCACTCGCTCGCGCGTCCGCCGAGCACAGGAAAAGTGGGGTCATTCAACGCGAATGACCCCACTTTTCCTGTGCTGGATCGTGTGGTCCGGTGGTGGATGGAGCGGACGGGTCAGTCGTCGGGGTGCGCGATGCGATACGTCGGCTTGGTGTTCGTAGAGAGTGTGTCGCGACGGCGCGGTAGGCGTGGCCAGCGCGGTCGCGGAATGCGGCTCAGCGTGCGCTGCTCCGGAAGGCTCCATCCGAAACGAACCGCGAGCAGCCGGATGACGGTTGTCACCACGACGCAGACGATGGCGGCGATCGTGATCGGCACATGCAGGTCGACCAGGATGACGAGGGTCACCGTGCCCGCACCCGCGGCTACCGCGTACAGCGAACCGACATGCATCAGCGCGATCGGAAGGGTCAGCAGTACGTCGCGCATGATCGACCCGCCCACAGCGGACACGACGCCCACGAAGATCGCCGGGATCTCGGGCAAGCCGAACGAAAGTGCTTTCGTCGCGCCGATCGCGCCGAACAGTCCGATGGTCAGCGCATCCAGAAACGTGATCAACGGATCCAGGCGTCGGAACACCCGCGCGAGCAGCATTCCGAGAAGCGCAGACACGACCGTGATCGGCAGGTACCAGTTCGTAGCCAGCGCAACCGGTGGGGTGACGAGCAGCAGATCGCGCAACAACCCGCCTCCGACACCCGTCGCAACGCCGATGATCGCGATCCCCAGAAGGTCGAGACGGCGGTCGCGGAAACCGGATGCGAACATCGCCCCCTGCAGGCTTCCGACGCCGACCGCCACCAGGTCGACCCAGAGGGGCATCGTGAAGGCCGTTGCGCTCATACGACACTTGTACCACGTCGGACCGAGACCATTTCACGCCGAGCCGCGCGTCCGTGTCGGCTCCTTGCACGCCGAGCCGCCGCCCGTATGACAGTGCTACGAGAGATACTTGACTGGTGCCCGTTTACCGTGATGAAGCCGTCGTGCTGCGCACCCACAAGCTGGGCGAAGCCGACCGCATCGTCACGATGCTCACGCGTCAGCACGGCAAGGTGCGTGCCGTCGCGAAAGGCGTGCGGCGCACCGCATCCAAGTTCGGCGCGCGCCTCGAACCGTTCATGGTCGCCGACGTGCAGTTGTACGAAGGACGCAGCCTCGACGTGATCACCCAGGCCGAATCGATCGGATCATACGGGGCGGCAATCGCCGACGACTACGCGAGCTACACCGCGGCCAACGCCATGGTCGAGACCGCAGACCGGGTCACTGAAGCGGAAGGGTCGCTGCAGCAATACCTGCTGTTGGTCGGGGCGCTCCGGTCGCTTTCCCGAAAAGAGCACGGTGCCGCGCTTACGCTCGACTCCTACTTGTTGCGTGCGCTGTCGATGGCAGGATGGGCGCCCAGCTTTCTCGACTGCTCACGCTGCGGCGCGGCCGGACCGCACTCCGCAGTCGTCGTCCAACTCGGCGGCGTGGTGTGCGACGACTGTGCGCCACAAGGTGCGCCACGGCTCGACGCGAAGACCATCGGCTTGCTCGGAGCCCTGCTCACGGGCGATTGGGAACAGGCCGACGCATCGGATGACTCAACGCGGTCGAAAGCGAGTGGCGTCGTCGCCGCTTACACCCAATGGCACCTCGAACGCGGGCTTCGGTCGTTGCAGCACGTGTCGCGAGAACGGCGCGAGACGGCGGTCCCGGCCGGAGCGGACGATCCCGAGCAGGATTGGGTCGGCACCACTGTCGAACGACCGAGAGCGAGCGGATGACGCCGAAACCGTACACGCACAAAGACGCGGTTGAGTTTCGGCCGCTCGACTGGACGGGCGTCTACCCGCCCGACATCCCGAGAGCTGCTGTGCCCGCGCATGTCGCCATCGTGATGGACGGGAACGGACGCTGGGCCAACGCGCGAGGGCTCACCCGCATCGAAGGGCATCGCGCTGGAGAGGCGTCGCTGCTCGATGTGGTTGCCGGCGCCATCCAGATCGGTGTTCGCCACCTCAGCGTGTACGCGTTTTCGACCGAGAACTGGAAGCGTTCGCCCGATGAGGTGCGTTTTCTAATGGGCTTCAACCGCGATGTGCTGCACCGGCGGCGCGATCAGCTCAATGAGTGGGGCGTACGGGTGCGGTGGGCGGGCCGCAAGCCCCGGCTCTGGTCGTCCGTCATCAAAGAGTTGCAGTTCGCGGAGCGACTGACAGCGGGCAACGATGTTCTCACTCTGACGATGTGCGTCAACTACGGCGGGCGCACCGAGATCGCGGATGCGGTTCGCGGCATCGCCGACGAGGTCGCGGCAGGCCGGCTCAAAGCATCCGCCATCACCGAACGCACCATTCAGCGGCATCTGTACACTTCGGACCTTCCCGATGTCGACCTGTTCGTGCGCAGCTCGGGGGAGCAGCGCACCAGCAACTTCATGCTGTGGCAGAGTGCATACGCCGAGATGGTTTTCCTCGATACGCTCTGGCCTGACTTCACCCGTGCCGATCTGTGGGAGGCGATCGGGCTGTACGCGTCGCGCAGCCGGCGCTTCGGCGGGGCGGTCGACGCGCCATCCGTATGACGCATGCGTGAGCGTTTGTGGAGGAGCGTAGGTTTGGTTCGCGTCCGATTCTTGCGGGAATGAACTTTTCGTCCGCTCGGTTGCTGATCATGTGAGCGAAGCCATCAAAGTAGACATCTGGTCCGATATCGCATGCCCGTGGTGTTACATCGGCAAGCGCAAATTCGAAGCGGGCAGCGGTCTGTTCGCCGGCGCCGGAGACGAACGCGATGTGGTCGTCGAGTACCACAGCTTCGAGCTCGCGCCCGATACCCCCGTCGATTTCGATGGAAGCGAGGTGGACTTCCTGGCCAGTCACAAAGGCATTCCTGCAGAGCAGGTCGCGCCGATGCTGGAGCGTGTGACCGGAATCGCGTCGTCGGTCGGACTCGACTACGACTACGACATCCTGAAGCACACCAACACGATCAAGGCGCACGAGCTGCTGCACTTCGCCAAGTCACAGGGCAAACAGCTCGAAATGTCGGAACGTCTGTTCAGCGCCTACTTCACCGAGGGCCGTCACATCGGTCGCGTCTCGGACCTTGCCGACCTGGCCGCGGACGTCGGCCTCGACCGCGATGACGTGGTGCGCGCACTCGAGTCGGAAGAGTTCCTGAGCGACGTGCGGGCCGACCAATCGCTCGCCACCGAATACGGCATCCAGGGCGTGCCGTTCTTCGTGATCGATGGTCGCTACGGCGTGTCCGGCGCCCAGGACGCGCAAACCTTCGCGCAGGTGCTCGAGCAGGTCTGGACCGAAAAGGCCGAGGTGCCCGCGTGAGCACCGTAGCCGGCGCGCTCGGTACGCCAGACGCCGCACTTTCGCTCGGTAGTGCAACCCCAGAGGCCGATGCGTCGGCTGAGTCGTCTGCCCCTTCAGCTCCTCGTCCTGTGGCCTTCTCGCTAACGCCTCTGGGGGACCCATCCGCGGCCGCCTGCGAAGGCGACGTCTGCATCCTCCCCGCCTGACCTCAGCTTCAGAGGTGAGGGGTCCCGTTTGGTTTTAATGTGCACGTTTTGCCCGACCGAACGGGACCCCGCGTCGCGTCACGGTTTAGGGCCGCTGTCACGCGACTGACGGCGACTCGACCAGAGCCAGCAATGTGCGCACTTGTCAACCGAACGATTCGCCACCGAAGGTGCTCGACCTCGTAGAGTCGGTCGAGGTCATGGTTGTACTGGTCTCGGTCGGTTCGATGATGGTCGCCGTCGTACTCCACAACGACACGGGCCTCGCGATACACGAGATCGCCGAAGGCCACGAACCCTCCGCGCTCGTCGAGAATGGCACCGTTGACCTCGGGCTCGGGGAGTCCTGAGCGACCCAGAAGAAGGCGCAGATGCGTCTCCATAGGGGAGTCGGTACGTGGACGCGATAGTTCGAACGCCTGGCGCAGCCGGTGGATGCCGGGACTCCCGGTCCATGTGGCGAGCGCGTGTTCGAGTTCTGCCGGTGTAGCGAATGGAGCAACGCGCCGCACGAGGAAGTCGGTGACAGCGACAAGGTCGTCGAGAGGTAGAAGGAGGGCCAACTCGCGCCACACTTCAAGCGGCAGCGGTACCGTAAGCCCGTTCTTCATGATGAGTGACCCTTGATCGATCCTCAACTTGTGGCCGACAACGCCTTTGAGCTTGATCGCTCTGTAGGGTGCAACCACGCTCAGGTGGATCAAGTCCGAATGACGCGATTGAGATGGCAGCGGAAAACCGTGGATGAGGGCCGCGGTTGTGTGACTGAAGAAGTGGCGACAGTCCATTCGCGCTTGAAGGACTCGAAGCCGATTCAGATAGGTCGGTTCATCCTCGTTGTCGGCCGCAATCCGCAGACCATGAAAGGGCGCGTGCAAATCGCCGCGCCGGAGTCGCTCACGTGACACCCCGAGGGACGCTGCCGTCGACGTCGTGAACGGTCTTGCGCGAAGCGGTGGGGGCAACTCGGCGGGTCTAGGCATCCGGACATACTTCCACGACCGCCGCCCCCGCCGCGGGATCTGTCCACAGCCCACGCGTCCCGGCCTCGCACCCGCCCGCTCACATCAGCCGAGGGGTCCTGCTTCGTCGGCCTCAATGCGGTACGGGCGACACTTCCGGACCCATCGAAAGGCAGCAGGTACGGGTACGAGGCAGCAGGCACGGGGACGAGGGGGAGCTACTCGGGGTCGGTGATGTCGGCGACGGTGGCCTCGAAAGCGGCGATGAGCGCGTCGGCGTCGACGAACAGCGAGAAACCGTGCTCTCCGGCACCGAGGGCGAGTTCTCGGCCGACGATCGTCGCGTCGGCGTAGACGGGCCATGCAGTCGTGCTGCCGAACGGGGTGATCGTGCCCCGCTCGTAGCCGGTCGCATCGAAGGCGACGGCCGCGTCGGGCAGCTGCAGCTTGTTCACTCCGACGAGGGTGCGCAGCTTCGGCCAGGAGATCTTGCGACCACCCGGCACCAGCGCGAAGAGGAATGTTCCGTCGCTTCGCTTGACGACGAGGGTTTTCACGATTCCGGATGGCTCAAGGCCGAGCAGAGCCGCGGCCTCTTCAAGGCTGCGGGCGGCGGGCCGCTCGACGATTCGGATGCCGACTCCACGAGCGGCGGCGTCGGCCTCGGCTCTGGCGCGCCCGCTGAGGCCCTGTTCGTCGAATCTATCCACAGCCTCGAGGTCCTGAGTCATTTCCGCAGTCGCTTTCTGGGACAATTGGATGAGATGTCTTCAACAGCAACGATAAGCCACACCCCCCAGCTGACCATTGGTCCGCTGGCGCTCGATGTGCCCGTCGTGCTCGCGCCGATGGCCGGAATCACCAATACGGCGTTTCGCAGGTTGTGCCGCGAGTTCGGTGCGGGGCTCTACGTGAGTGAGATGATCACGTCGCGAGCGCTCGTCGAACGCACTCCCGAGTCGATGCGACTGATCACCCACCATGAGTCAGAGACTCCCCGATCCATTCAGCTTTATGGGGTCGACCCCAAGACGGTCTCCGAGGCGGTCACGATGCTGGTCGCAGAGGATCGCGCCGACCACATCGATCTGAATTTCGGATGCCCGGTGCCGAAGGTGACGCGCAAGGGCGGGGGAGCGGCTCTGCCCTGGAAGTCTGGGCTGTTCCGTGAGATCGTCGAAGGAGCAGTGCGGGCCGCAGGGCCGATTCCGCTCACGGTGAAGATGCGCAAGGGCATCGACAGCGACCATTTGACGTATCTCGAGGCTGCGAAAGCCGCTGAGGGTGCTGGAGTGGCCTCCATTGCTCTCCACGCTCGCACGGCGGCGGAGTTCTATTCGGGCCAAGCGGACTGGTCCGCGATTGCAAAGCTGAAGCAGACGATCACCGGAACGCCGGTGCTGGGCAACGGCGACATCTGGTCGTCGGCGGATGCGATTCGCATGGTCGAGGAGACTGGATGCGACGGTGTCGTGGTCGGACGCGGCTGCCTCGGCCGGCCCTGGCTGTTCGGCGACCTGGCGGCTGCATTTCGTGCCAGAGCGGGCGAACTCGACCCTGAGACGGCCGCCGAGATCCAGGCTCATCCGACGCTCGGACAGGTCGCGGCAACCTTCCGCCGACACGCAGAGCTTCTTGTCGAATTCTTCGACAGCGAAGAGCGCGGATGCCGTGACATCCGTAAGCACGTGGCCTGGTACTTCAAGGGATATCCGGTCGGCGGCGATCTCCGGGCCAGTCTTGCCACGGTCGACAGTCTTCAACATCTCGACGATCTACTCGGCACGCTCGACTGGAGTCAGCCGTATCCGGGTGAGGGGGCCGAGGGTCCTCGCGGCCGGGCGGGTACTCCCAAGAACCCGTCCCTTCCCGACGGATGGCTCGCGAGCCGCGAACTCGACGGCTACCAGAGGGTCGAACTTGCCGAAGCCGAACTCGACAACAGTGGAGGGTAACCGGTGACCGATACCCGTCACGCCCCACCGGGATCGTCGGCCGGCGGCTTGGAGCGCGCTATGCCAACCGCTGGCCCCAGCGCCCCGCGTTATGCCCCCGAAGATCGTGAGCGATGGCTTCCCGAGGAGCATTCCAGCCGACGCAGCGACTTTGCGCGTGATCGCGCGCGCCTGCTGCACTCGTCCGCTCTTCGTCGGCTCGCGGCGAAGACTCAGGTACTCAGTCCGACTGCCGGTCTCGATTTCGCCCGCAATCGACTGACGCATTCCCTCGAGGTCGCGCAGGTCGGAAGGGAGCTGGCGACGAGTCTCGGGCTCGACCCCGACATCGTCGACACCGCGTGCCTCGCGCACGACATCGGTCATCCTCCGTTCGGACACAATGGCGAGCGCGCCCTGAACACCTGGGCGCACGACGTCGGCGGATTCGAGGGAAACGCGCAGACCCTTCGTCTGCTCACCCGACTCGAGCCGAAAGTCTTCGGTGACGACGGCAGCGTGTATGGACTGAACCTGACACGGGCGAGTCTGGACGCGAGCTGCAAATACCCATGGCCCTCGTCCTCGTCTGTCGCCGATCCGAGCGGGCGCGCCAAGTTCGGGTTCTACTCCGACGACGCACCGGCCTTCGAATGGATGCGCGCGGGTGCTCCCGAGCGGGTGCGCTGCATCGAGGCGCAGGTCATGGACCTCTCCGACGACATCGCATACTCCGTGCATGACTTCGAAGATGCCGTGGTGAACGGCTACATCGACGTTCAAGCGCTCGGGCGCAGGGTGGATCACGACGAGCTGGTCGCATCGATGTACGAATGGATCGGAGGTGAGTTCGGCAACGACGAACTGATCGCGGCATTCGACCGACTCGACACGCTCGATGTGTGGCTCGACGATTGGGACTCGAGTCGACGATCGCAGGCCAAGCTGAAGAATCTCACCAGTCAACTCATCGGACGATTCTCGGGCGCGGCGACGCGCGCCACGCGAGAGGCGTCGACGAGCGAGAACCTCATCCGCTTCGGCGCCGATGTGGTGGTGCCGGCAGAGATCCAGGCCGAGATCGCCGTGCTCAAGGGGATCGTGGCCACTTTTGTGATGTCGCGCAATACACGCCAGCCCATCTACGCCCAGCAACGACAGGTGCTGACAACTTTGGCGGACGTGCTGCTAACGCGAGGGCCGAGCGAGCTTGATGCCGGTTTCGCTGGGGACTGGCAGGCAGCATCCGATGACACCGCTCGCAAGCGCGTGGTCGTCGATCAGGTCGCGAGCCTCACCGACCAGTCGGCGCTCTCGTGGTACGAACGGCTGGTGCAGCATTAGTCGCAGGATCGGTCGTCGATCAGCGGGCGGTAGTGGGCCTTGTGCCCTCGGTCACGGTGCTGGATGCTGAGAGTCACAGCCAACAGGAGGAAACGATGAGCGCCCCAAAACCGCCGGTCACCGGCGACGAGCCCATCGAAGGGTCGAGCGCTGACGCGAAGGCTGACGCGAAGGCTGACGCCTCCGCGACCGACGTGGGGAGTGCCCCTGCGACTGACGAGGCGAGTGCCCCTGCGAGCGCGACCGTTCCGCCGTCGCCGGAGACGCCTCCTGCGACCTCGACAGAGCCGCCGGCCGCACATCAGGCGGCGCCGCCCGCGCGGACGATCACCGAAGTGTTCGCCGACCGGCTCGACAACGATGGCTTCTTCTCTGCACTCTTCGACTTCACGTTCACGCGATATGTGACCCGCAAACTGGCCGGTCCCGTGTATGTCGTCGGTCTCGTGCTGATCGGACTGAGCACGATTCTGGCCCTCATCTACTGGCTGACGCAGGCGATTGCGACCCATTCGTTCCTGGGCGCGTTCGTCTTCTTGTTTGGCCTCATCATCACCGTCGTCGGCACGGCTCTTGCGATCCTCCTTCTGCGCGTGGGCATCGAAGTGTTCGTCGCCATCATCGCGATCGCCGAGAACACCCGACCGCGTCGTAAGTCCGGCTCCTGATCGGGACAACCCGGACGATGATGTCGGCGGCTTCACTAGAATCTGACTATGGCCGGCCGCATTCGACAAAGTGACATCGAAGAGGTCAAAGCCCGCACCAACATCGCTGACATCGTCGGCGACTACGTCAGTCTGCGATCAGCGGGCGTCGGCTCGTTGAAGGGTCTCTGCCCCTTCCACGATGAGCGGAGCCCCAGCTTTCATGTGCGCCCCCAGGTCGGCATGTACCACTGCTTCGGATGCGGCGAGAGCGGCGACGTCTACTCCTTTCTGCAGAAGATGGATCACGTGTCGTTCACCGAAGCGGTCGAACGCCTCGCCGGCCGCGTCGGTCTCACCCTTCACTACGAAGACGGGGGCGGTGCCCCCGACCACGGCAACAGAGCCCGCATTCTCGCTGCGAACTCAGCGGCCGAAGAGTTCTTCGCCGACTAGCTCGCGACGCCTGAGGCCGACGTCGGCAGGCGGTTTCTGGGTGAGCGCGGTTTCGATGCCGCTGCGGCATCCCATTTCGGCATCGGATTCGCGCCGAAGAGCTGGGATGAGCTCACCAAGCATCTGCGCGGCCGTGGCTTCAGCCAGGACGAGCTGGCAGCAGCGGGCCTCGTTTCAGCAGGCGATCGCGGCGTCTACGACCGTTTCCGCGGCCGACTGGTGTGGCCCATCCGAGACGTGACCGGTCAGACGATCGGCTTCGGCGCTCGCAAACTGCTCGACGACGACAACGGCCCCAAATATTTGAACACCCCAGAGACGCCGGTTTACCACAAAGCCCAAGTGCTCTACGGGCTCGACCTGGCTAAGCGAGAGATCGCGCGCAGCCGACAGGTCGTGGTCGTCGAGGGCTACACAGACGTGATGGCCTGTCATCTCGCGGGCATCACTACGGCCGTCGCAACCTGCGGCACGTCGTTCGGTGTCGACCACATCAAAGTGCTACGTCGGGTGTTGGGTGACGATTCCGGTCTGGGGGAGGTCGTCTTCACGTTCGACCCGGATGCCGCCGGGCAAAAGGCCGCGGAGCGCGCGTTCGCCGAGGAGCAGCGGTTCGCTGCCCAGACGTACGTGGCTGTCGGCCCTGAAGGCCTCGACCCGTGTGACCTGCGTCTCGCCAAAGGCGACGATGCCGTGCGGCGCATGATCGACACCAAAAAGCCGATGTTCGAATTCATGATCAAGCGGGTTCTTGCGCAGTACAACCTGGAAACGGTGGAAGGACGGGTGGCCGCGTTGCGAGCCGCCGCACCCGTTGTAGCGGAGATCCGCGATCCGTCGCTGCGCCCCGGGTACTCTCGCGAACTGGCGAGGATGCTGGGCGTTGAGCTCGGCGACGTGTCGCGCGCGGTGTCGTCGGCGCGGTCGAGCGGATCTTCAGGGTCGAGCGGGTCGAGCGGGTCGAGCGGGTCGAGCGGGTCTGGCGGGTCTGGCGGTGCCAACGGTGCCATGAGATCGGGCCAGCGGGGCCAGTCGACCCATCCCGGCAATCCCGACCAATTCGGCCAACCCGGCCAGCAGGGTTCCCGCAGTTCCACGGGTGGTCCAGCCGAGTCCGATGCACAGCAGCAACGACCGCCGCAGGGCCCGTCGCTGGTGCAGCTCCCGACCGACCACGCCACGCGGCTCGAACGCGACGCTCTCATGGCGATATTGCAGTTTCCGGCGATGGTCGGCCAAGACTTGGCCAGACGGGCAACGCAGACCGCGTTCTCGAACAGCAGCCTCGCCGTGGTGCGCGACGGTATCGCGACCACTCTTGACGCCATGGAAGCGCCGGGTTGGCTTTCGCGCATCGCGGATGAAGTGCCCGGCCCGTTCTCAACACTGGTGATGGAACTGGGTGTCGCGCCGATCCCGGAACGGTCGGAGAAGGAACTCACTGCCTACGTACGCGGTGTCACGAGCGCGCTGATCGAACGTGACCTGCTTCGACGCAAAGCGGACCTGCTCGGACGCCTGCAGCGGGCCGATCCGGCCGAGCGTGAGGCCTACACCGCTCTGCAGCGCGAGCTGGTACAGATCGAAGCGGATCGACGCAAGCTTCGCGACGAATAGTTGCGTCCGCGTAAAGATCTCGCTACGAATCATCGAATCGCGTGATCCGCACGCTGGAATTGTGTTAGTAAGAGTCATCACAGTTCAGCGGTTCGCACAGCGCTGTCCGCTGCACTGAATGTCCCACACCAGGAAGGTATTCGGATATGAAATCCGCCCACATCAGCGGTAGACGCATTCTGGCCGTGACCGCCGCATTCGCGGCGACGGCTTTGGTGCTTGCCGGCTGCGCCGGTGGCTCGAACGGTTCGAGCTCCGGCAGTTCCAGCACGATCACCGTCGGAACGACCGACAAGATCACATCGATCGACCCCGCCGGCTCGTACGACAACGGATCGTTCGCCGTCATGAACCAGGTCTACCCGTTCCTCATGAACACGCCGTACGGCAGCCCCGACGTGAAGCCTGACATCGCAGCGTCCGCGTCGTTCACGTCGCCGACCGAGTACACGGTCAAGCTGAAGCCGGGACTCAAGTTTGTGAATGGTCACGACTTGACTTCAACGGACGTCAAGTTCACGTTCGACCGTCAGCAGAAGATCAACGACCCCAACGGTCCAGCGTCGCTGCTCGGCAACCTGGCCAGCACCGATGCCGTCGACCCGACCACTGTGGTCTTCCACCTGAAGGTGCCGAACGACCAGACTTTCGCGCAGGTGCTCTCGAGCCCGGCTGGTCCGATCGTCGACCACCAGGTCTTCTCGGCCGACAAGGTGACTCCCGACAACACGATCGTCAAGGGTCACGCGTTCGCCGGTCAGTACGACATCACGACCTACGACTTCAACAACCTGATCGCATACAAGGCGAACCCCGACTACAAGGGTCTCCTCGGCAAGCCTGCGACGGACAAGGTCAACGTCAAGTACTACACCGACCCGTCGAACCTGAAGCTCGACGTTCAGAAGGGCTCCATCGACGTCGCATTCCGTAGCCTGTCGGCCACGGACATCGACAGCTTGCGTTCTGACAAGAGCGTCAAGGTCGTCGACGGTCCCGGTGGCGAGATCCGCTACATCGTGTTCAACTTCAACACGATGCCGTACGGTGCAACGACGCCGCAGGCGGATGCGAACAAGGCGTTGGCAGTACGTCACGCAGCGGCCGACCTGCTCGACCGTGCAACGATCGCCAAGCAGGTCTACAAGAACACCTACACGCCGCTCTACTCGTTCGTGCCTTCCGGTCTTACGGGTGCCACGACGGTGCTCAAAGACCTGTACGGCGACGGCAACGGTGGTCCGAGCCTCGACAAGGCGAAGGCTGCACTTCAGGCTGCCGGTGTCGCGACTCCGATCACGCTGAACCTGCAGTACAACACGGACCACTACGGCCCGTCGTCTTCTGACGAGTACGCCTTGGTCAAGGCTCAGCTCGAGACGGGTGGGCTGTTCAAGGTCAACCTGCAGTCGACCGAGTACGTGCAGTACAGCAAGGATCGTGTCAAGGATGTATACCCCGCGTACCAGCTCGGCTGGTTCCCGGACTACTCCGACGCCGACAACTATCTGTCGCCGTTCTTCTCGAAGGACAACTTCCTCGCGAACCACTACGACAACCCGGCGGTCCAGTCGCTCATCACCCAGCAGTTGGGTACGACCGATCCCGCAGCACGCACGAAGCTGATCGAAGAGATCCAGGCCAAGGTCGGGGCCGACTTGTCCACCCTGCCGTTGCTGCAGGGCGCTCAGGTGGCCGTGGTGGGTAAGAACGTGTCGGGCACCGACAAGACGCTCGACGCATCGTTCAAGTTCCGCTACGCGGCTCTGTCGAAGGGCTAGAAGCCCGGAGGATAGAATCTCCTCACCGAGATCGGGGGCGGCTCGCGCAAGCGAGTCGCCCCTTCGCTCGCGGTTTTCTCACGATTGGTAGTTATGACAGCGACTGTCACAGGCTCTGGCGCCACAGCACCCGCCAGCCCCATAAGCAAACAGAAAAGTCGTGGATCCGGGGGAGGTTTGGCGCGGTACATCGTCGTACGTGCGCTGTTGATCATCCCCACGATCTTCATCCTGGTCACCCTGGTGTTCTTCATCATGCGAGCGACCGGCGACCCCATCACGGCGGCACTCGGCGGCAAACTCACACCGGATCAGCTGGCGGAGCGCATCCACCAGGCTGGTTACGACCGCCCGCTTTTCATCCAGTATTTCGAGTACCTCGGCCAGGTTTTCACAGGCAACTTCGGCACGACGTTGAGCGACAATCAGCCGGTCATCCAGGTATTGCTGACTTACGGCGCCGCAACGCTCGAGCTCGCCTTCTACGCCCTCATCGTCGCGTTCATCGTCGGCATCCCGCTCGGGATGGTGGCGGCTTATTTTCGGGACAAGGGTCAGGACGCCTCGTTGCGGGTGTTCGCGATCCTCTGTTACGCCACGCCCGTATTCTTCGCTGGTCTGTTGCTGAAACTCGTCTTCTCGATCTGGCTGAACTGGCTGCCTGTCGCCGGTCGCGCATCCACCAGTTCCGAGCTGCAGATGCAGACCCTGCCCGGCAAGACGGGCATCTATCTGATCGACGCATTCCAAACCGGTGATCCTGCCGTCGTCGGCGACGTGCTGTTGCACGCGATCCTTCCTGCGATCACACTCGGTCTTCTGACGGCAGGCGTGTTCCTTCGGCTCGTTCGCACCAACGTCATCGGCACCCTGTCGACCGACTATGTGGATGCAGCCCGCTCGCGCGGGGTGAGCGAGTACCGTCTCGTTCGCAAGCATGCCTACAAGCCCGCCCTCATCCCGATCATCACGGTCATCGGGCTGCAGATCGCCATCCTGCTCGGCGGCGCCGTGCTGACGGAGACGACCTTCGAGTGGAAGGGCCTCGGTTTCGAACTGGTTCACTATCTGCAGGCACGCGACTTCGTCGCCGTGCAGGGGATGGTGGCTCTGCTCGCCGTGATCGTCGCACTCACGAACTTTGTCGTGGACATCATCGCCGCGCTGATCGACCCGAGGGTGAGGTACTGACATGTCGACCGAATCAGCCACGCCGCCGGAAACGCCCGTCACGCGCGCACCGAAGCGGAGCATCCTCGATCGCATCCCCGTGGTTCACCAACTGCGACAGAGCGTCGGGCTGCAGCGGGGGATGCTTGTAGCAGGCCTCATTGTGACCGGAATCTTCGTGCTCGTCGCCATCTTCGCGCCGCTGATCGCGCCATACGGATTCGCCCAGTTGAGCAATGCGCAGGGTTCGTTCGGCGCGCAGCAGCCGCCGAGTCCCGCGCATATCTGGGGCACGACCGTGGGCGGCTACGACGTCTACTCACGCGTGATCTGGGGCACCCAGACGGCGCTTCTCGTGATCATCGTCGCGGTCATCCTGTCGATCTTCGTCGGCATCTTCCTCGGACTCGTCTCCGGCTATCTCGGAGGCTGGCTCGACAGGGTGCTCGTCGTGATCCTCGACGCGGTGTACGCGTTCCCATCGCTGCTGCTCGCGATCGTCGTCGCGATCGCGATCAGCGGTGGTCAGTCGAGTCTCTGGGGTGGCATCATGGCTGCGGCGATCTCGATCACCGTGGTCTACATCCCGCAATATTTTCGTGTCATCCGCGCGGAGGCCGTTCGTATCAAGGCGGAAGCGTACGTCGAGTCCGCGAAGGTGATCGGCGCGAGCAATACGCGGATCATGTTCCGACATGTTCTGCGCAACTCCACCCGCACTCTTCCGCTGATCTTCACGCTGAATTCGTCGGAGGCGATCCTCACGCTCGCCGGCCTCGGCTTCCTCGGGTTCGGCATCGAAC
>FSYX01000206.1_pt1 | contig 22091 bp, 15 predicted proteins | sample 1638671 | NCBI WGS metagenome assembly FSYX01 (sample SAMEA3914813, study PRJEB12502) | metagenome | biome: forest; material: soil | place: Canada | collected 2011-07-07 | depth 0.3 m
GCGCTGACGGCGTCCTGCTGTTTTCCGTCGATCGTGTATCGATCGACCGCGAGGTTGTCGGGGAAGGCGTAGTACTGGCGGAACTGTTGGAGCTGACGGAACGACGGGCTCACCTGAGCCGGGTCGATGATACGGATCTGAGCCGTCGTCTGCGCGTCTTGCCGAAGCGCGCCGGGCTCTGCCGTCGTCTTGGCGTTGTAAGGGATCACGTCGATGTTGGAGAGCCCGTATGCATCGCGAGTGCTGTTGATGCTGCGCTGGATGTACTGCGATTCGAGCGTTTTCTGGCTGGGATCGACCTGGAATCGCTGCACGACCCACGGGTAGATGGCACCGACCACCAGTGCCGCGATGATCAGCAGCGCTGTTCCCACCAGCGGAAAACGCCAGCGCCCGATGAACGCCGTCAAGACGAAGAGGATGGCGACGAAGACGGCGATGCCGGCGAGGATGGCCCGCCCTGGAATTGTCGCGTTCACGTCGGTGTAGGCGGCGCCGTTCACCATGTCGTTGACGTTTGAATCGGTCACGGTCGCATAGCGGTCGAGCCAGATGCTCACACCCTGCAGAAGCAGATAGACCGCCGCGATCACGGAGATCTGCACGCGTGCTGCCTTGGAGATGCGCACCTCGCGGCCGCTGATCCGGATGGAGCCGTACAGATAGCAGGTCGCGAGCGTTGCGAAGAGGGAGATGATCACCACGGCGGACGCGAAACCGACCAGGCCGCGATAGAACGGCAGGTCGAACAAGTAGAACGAGATGTCGAGGTGGAACTGAGGGTCGGTCTTGCCCGACGCCGTTCCATTGATCCACATGAGGGCCGTCTGCCAGCGGCTGCCCGTCGACACGCCGGCGAAGATTCCGAAGACGACAGGAATGCCGTACATTGCGAGGCGCCTCAGCGGCTCGACCACCTGTTGGTATCGATCGAGTTGGGTGTTCAGCTTGGCGTAGACGGGCCGTAGCCGGTAGGCGAGCTGAATGGCGAGCCACAACGGCAACGCCATTCCCAGAAAACCGATGAAGAACAGGATGCCGGCGGCGAACCACTGGGTGGTCAGCACGTTGAGATAGCCGAGCTGCTGATACCAGAGCACATCCGCATAGAGTCCGGCGAACACGAAGAAGGCGATCACCAATGCGACGATCACACCCAGCGTGATCCAGATTGCCGCCCGCCGGCGCCCGGCCGGTCGCCCTGCTGCTGCTGTTGAACTCACGTGGGGCCCTCTTGCTCTGCGTGGAAAGGTCAGAATCCCATCCTAGGCGCGGCACGCTTGGAGAAAGCTGCGCTGACGCAGCCTGTGGAAAGAGTCCTTACGAAGCCGGACAGCTGGCGAGCGTGGAGGTGCTCGAATTGCTGCTCGCCGCCTTCATCACGGCCAACGAATCGTCGAGTGTCTTGACGGCGAAGACCTTCAGGCCGGCTGGAATGTGACCTGTCACTTCGTCGCAGTTCGTCTCGGGAGCGAGGAACCAGGTCGCACCGGCACTCCGTGCGGCATACATCTTCTGCCGGATGCCGCCGATCGGACCGATATTGCCTTCGTTGTCGATCGTTCCCGTGCCTGCCACTCGTTCGCCGCCGTTCAGCTGTCCGGGCGTGAGCTTGTCGATGATGCCCAGTGCGAACATCTGCCCGGCACTGGGGCCGCCGACGTTGTTGAGTTGGATGAGCACTTCGAACGGAAACGTGTAATCCATTCCGGCACCGATGCCGACGACGACTGCAGAACCGCTCTTCTCCGGCGTGATCACGATCGTTTGGGCACTGCCCTTTCGTGCGATCCCCAGCTGCACGGGCGTTCCCGCGCCGTTCGCGGCGAGCAGATCCCGCAGCGTTTGAACGCCGGGAACCGGCTTTCCGTCGACTGTCAGGATCTCGTCACCGACCTCGAGCTTTCCAACCGCGGGCGTGCCCGGGATCACCTGCTTGACGACGACGGCCTCCGGATAGTGATAGCCCAGTTCGTTGAGTGCGGCAGCGATCGCGTCCTGCTGCGAGTCGACCATCATCTGCGCGTTCTCTTTGTTGCTCTGTTCGGTGGTCGTTCCTGGCGGGAACACGGCATCCACCGGGAGTACCGCCTTGCTCGGTGCGAACCATGCGGAAGCGACCTCGAGCCAGCTCGGGAGTGAATCGGGGTTGCCGACAACGGACACGGTGAGAAGGTCGAGCGAGCCCGCGGTGGGATAGGTCGTCTTGCTCGGGATCGAGATCAGAGGCTTCGCGTCCTTCGACGGAGCACTGCCCACCGGTTGATCGTCGCCCAAGGTGTTGAACACGGGGCCGGGCTGTTCGATCACGTACGGTGCGGGAGAGAGCGCGAGCACCAGTGTCAGAACGAACGCCCCGGCGATGAACACCCATCCGACGATGACGCTGCGCTTGGGTCCGATGCGTTCCGGACCGGCAGGCGTTTCCGGCTGCAGATCGTCGTCTGTGAAGAGTGCCACCGCTGTCCTTTCCCGATGTTCGCGACAGGCGGACACCCCAGCCCCTGAGCCTAGGCCAATTCCCATCCTGGTGACGGGATCACGGGCTAGCGTAGATTCTGCGCCTGAAAGGTTGCCAACACGAAAGAGGCGAAGCGATGGCCGACGAACCCAACAACGACCAGGACGACGAATTCCGCGACATGCTGCGTGAATTCCTCTCCGGGAATTCGTCCATCGACGCCAGCCGACTCGCGGGCGCCGCCGGTCTGCCCAACGACCCGGCGAGCATCCAGCAGCTCCTCGGGCAACTGCAGAACGCTATCCGCAACAGCGGAGACGGCATCAACTGGGATCTCGCGCTCGAACAGGCGAAGACCCTGGCGGGAACCGATGCGAAATCCGTCGCCACCGAAGACCGCGCCTCGCTCGAACAGGCCTTCCACGTGGCAGCACTGTGGCTGGACAATGTGACCAGCGTGGCCGAGTTGACCACGGAGCCGCAGCTCATCGGCCGGGTCGAGTGGGCGCGCCAGACGATGCCGCTCTGGACACAGCTCGCGGAGCCCGTCGCTCTCAGCATCTCGGATGCGCTCACCCGCGTGCTCACCGAACAAGCTCCCGAAGAGATGCAGGGGATGCTGGCCAACGCCGGGCAGATCATGCGGTCGATCGGCGGCGCACTGTTCGCCATGCAACTCGGACAGGTCGTGGGTCAGCTGTCGAAAGAGGTCGTTTCCGGCGGTGACATCGGCATTCCCCTCCTCGAGGACGGGCATGCGGCACTGCTCCCCCAGAATGTCTCAGAATTCGGCGCGGGCCTCGACATCCCGGACGACCAGGTGCAGTTGTATCTCGCGGTGAGGGAGCTCGCCCATGCGCGGCTCTTCCGTCACGCCAAGTGGCTGAGGCTTCAGCTGCTCACGTCGATCACCGAGTTCGCGAAGGGCATCACGATCGACACCGAGCGACTCGAGGAGCTCGCCGAGAGTTTCGATCCGTCGAATCCCGAAGAGTTGCGTGAAGCAATGGTCAGCGGTGCGTTGATCCCGCCGAAATCGGAGGCTCAGCAGGCCGCGCTCGGCCGTCTCGAGACCGTCCTCGCACTCGTCGAAGGGTGGGTCGACGTAGTGACCGCCGAAGCGACCACCTTGTTGCCGAAGGCGGATGCGATCGCTGAGACTGTGCGCCGGCGACGTGCCTCCGGCGGGCCCGCCGAGTCGGCTTTCGCCACGCTGGTCGGTCTGGAATTGCGACCACGCCGCCTGCGCGAGGCCGCAGCGATGTGGCGGGCCGTGACAGACGCCGCGGGCGCCGACGCGCGTGACCGGCTGTGGTCGCATCCCGACCTGATGCCGACCGCCGCGGACCTCGACGATCCTTCGGCCCTGGTCGCGCGGCTCACGGCGGAGGCAAGTGGAATCGAACCTGAATTCGATGCGGTCGACCAGGCTTTGGAAGACCTGCTGCGCGGCGATACGGAACGCCCGACCGAGGAGTAACGCGCAGTTGCCTGTGGAGAACTTCTGCGGGACATATGCTCGTGGCGGCATGATTCCAGGATGACGCTTCAACTCGATCCGCGATTTCCCCGAGTGTGGCGCTCGCCGACCGAGCTGCAGTTCGGCGTCGAACGTCGGATGCTCGTGCTTCACGATGTGACGAACGCAGAGGAGCGGCTCATCGCGGCACTCGAAGCGGGGGTGACGCGGGGTGGCCTGGCCGCCCTTGCTCGCAATGCCGGCGCATCCGTCGACGAAGTCGATGTGCTTCTCCTGAGGTTGCGGCCTGTTCTCCGAGAGCGCTCCGGCGCCAAGAGGGTCGCCCCTCGGGCGATAGCGGTGGATGGCCACGGGCCGACCGCGGCGCGGATCGCCCACCTTCTGGGAGCATCCGGATTTCACGTGACGAGCGACATCGCGGATGTCGACAGAGTCTCGGCCGCAGTCGTCGTCGCGAACTTCGCGGTTCGCCCCGACCGCTATGCGCGATGGCTCCGACGTGACGTGCCGCATCTCGCTGTCGTCTTCGGCGACCGCAGCGCGACGATCGGACCACTCGTCGAACCCGGCGCCGGACCCTGTCTGGGCTGCTGCGACCGAGTTCGCACCGAGGCCGATCCGGCCTGGCTCGCACTGGCCACCCAGTTGAGTCCGCGCGAGTCGCACGTGCAGACCCCGCTCGTCAGTACCGCGGTCGCCGCACTGGCCGCTCGAATGCTCGTCACCCGAATGTCAACCGGCTCGCGCCGTTTCCAGTCGGCCGGAGTCCGGTACGACGCGGCGAGCGGCGCTACGACCGTCGTCGAGTTCCGCCAGCACGAGGAGTGCGGGTGCCGAGCTCCGCGAGGAAGCGCGACGGCTCTCGCGGACCGCGCTGCTGGCCGCCGTCCGCCCAACTGAGATTCAGCCGGCGGCGGGCACGGGTGATCCCCACATAGAGGAGCCTGCGTTCCTCGTCGACCTGCTCGAACGATTTCGCGTAGCTGATCGGCACCAAGCCTTCGCTGAGCCCGATCAGATAGACGGAATCCCATTCGAGACCCTTGGCCGAATGGAGTGTGGCCAAGGTCACTGCCGAGACCGTCGGCTCGTGCTGCCCGGCCTGACGCTCCATGAGCTCGTCGGTGAATGCACGGAATGTCGTTCCGGCGGGCTGCTGGTCGACGAGACCCATGATGGCGTTGAGCGACTCCCACCGGTCGCGAACGGCTCCACGGCCATCCGGCGGATCCTGACTCCAGCCGAGCGAACGCAGCACATCGCTCACGGACTTGAACAAGGGTTCGCCTGCAACAGCCACCGATGCCGCACGCAGCGACATGACAGCCTGACGCACCTCGGGCAGGTCGAAGAATCTCTTCGAGCCGCGGATCTGATAGCTGACACCCACGTCGCCGAGCGCGGTCTCGAGCGCGGCGGCTTGCACGTTCACCCGATACAGAATGGCAATGTCTTCCGGTTTGTCGCCGGAGGCTAACTGGGCCGCCACCGATTGGGCGACCGCACGCGCTTCGGCGAAGTCGCTGACGAATCGGGCGGGATCCGGCGTGTGCGGCGCTGCAGCGACCCGTTCAGCCCCGCCGGCACCGTGCTCGGTAGCCGCGTGAAGTGTGAGCGCTCCCGGGCGGCCTCGCATCAAGCGATTGGCGGCATCGACCACACCGGGTGTGGAGCGGTAGTTCTGTTCGAGCCGCACAACGGTGGCGTCATCGTATCGGCGATCGAAATCGAGCAGGAAGTCGCTGCGCGCACCTGCGAACGAATAGATCGTCTGGCTTGCATCACCGACCACGCACAGGTCGCGGCGCCCACCGAGCCACAAGTCCAGCAGCTGCTGCTGCAACGGCGACACATCCTGGTATTCGTCGACCACGAAGAACCGGTACTGCTCACGCACCTGCATCGCGACGGCGGGTTCGATTTCGATCATTCCGGCGCACGCGAGCAGAACATCTTCGAAATCGAACTGGCGACGTTCGTCTTTGAGGTCTTCGTAGGCCTGCTGCACGAGCACGACCTGCTCCGCTGTCAGCGACCCCGGAAGGGCGCGTGAGCTCAGCCTGCGCTCGTATTGTTCGATGCTCAGCCCGGAGACTTTTCGCCATTCGATCTCCGCCGCCACGTCGCGGAGGGTTGCCGTGTCGAGCCTCAAACGCAGACGTTCGGCAGCGTGACCCAGTAGGCGCGCTTTGCCGTCGAGAAGCGAAGGAAGCTGGCCCCCGACAACCTGCGGCCAGAAGAAGTTCAGTTGGCTCAACGCCGCAGCATGAAACGTGCGCGCCGTGACGCCGCCGGCTCCCAGCTGACGCAGCCGGCCGCGGAGTTCCGATGCGGCCCGGTTGGTGAAGGTCAGTGCCATGACACGATTGGGCGCATACGCACCGGTTGCGACCCCGTACGCGATCCGATGGGTGATCGCCCTCGTCTTTCCGGTTCCGGCTCCGGCCAGAATGCAGACCGGACCCAGAAGCGCTTCGGCGGCGACCCGTTGCTGGTCGTCGAGTCCCGCGAGGAGTTGTTCCGGCGTCATCGTTCGGCAGCGACGACCGCGGGCGCGACCGGTGGTTCGTCGAGGGTGCCGCCATACCAGTCTTCGATGATTGCCCTCGCGATCGACGTTCTCCCGGGCAGGATCACGAGTTCGCGGTTCGCCCACAATTCGTCGCGGCTGAACCAGCGCAGCTCGAGGATCTCGTCACCATCGGGGTCAAGGGCCGCCGGGTCCTGTCCTGGTGCGAGGCGGGCCGTGAAACCGACCATCACCGAGGCGGGAAACGGCCAGGGCTGCGAACCGAGGTATTCGGCATCGACGACGCGAACGCCCGCCTCTTCGAAGATCTCGCGCTCGACGGCCGTTTCGAACGATTCGCCCGGCTCCACGAATCCTGCGAGGAGCGAGAAGCGGGTGTTCTCCCACATGGCGTTCGAACCCAAAAGCAGCCGGTCGTCGTCATCGAGCACACTCACGATCACGGCAGGATCGGTGCGCGGAAACACCTCTGTCTCGTCGACGAAGCATCTGCGCACCCATCCGCCGTGCGCGACGACGGTCGGCGTTCCGCAACGCGGACAGTGTGTATGGGAATCGTGCCAGTTGGCGATCGCGAGCGCCTCGGTGAAAAGGCCGGCGTCGCGGTCGTCGAGCGCAAGACCGACCGTGCGCAGGTTCGCCCAGCGCGTTTCGTCCGGTTCCAGCTCGAGCGCAGCCGCATCCGACAGAACCGACAGCACGATCGCGGTGCCGACAGGCTCGTGGGGTGTCGCGACCAGGGTACGCCCGAGGTAGACGCGTACCAGCGCCGAGGTGACCCGCTCGACGGGCAGCAGGTCGAGAGCCGCCGTGATGTCGGGGAGAGCCCCGCCCCATCCGTCTGCTTCCGGATGCGCCGCCATTGCGCTCTCTTCGGTGAGCAGAGCCCGGCCTTTCCACAAGACGAGGATGCGGGTGGTGGGCGCTTCCCACAGTTCGTCGAACAGCGCGGGTCGCGAGCGCGCCTCGTGATCGCGATCGACGGCCTGCCTCGACAGTGGAAGGTCGCCAAGTGCGGAACGCGACATCGGAGTCCTCTCACGATTCTCAGGTGGCGCTCGTTTCGAACGCGAACAGCGGGGAAGGCGTGGCGAACGGCGGGTGCCGGGAATGTCCACTTAACCTAGGGGTTATGGCCCGATCCCATCTCACTCTAGCCGCGCTGGCCACCTCCGCCGTCGCCGGATTCGAGGTATCGGGGGCGCGCAGCTTCAGTGCTGGCGGTTCCGGTGACTTCGATTCCGCGCTGCTCAGCGGGCGTGACGGCAGCACCCGCATCATCCGTGTGCCTACCTCCCAGTCGGCCGAGTCGGAGCAGAGCGCCGATCTGGTGGCCTTGCGCGCATTGACGACGGGAATCCGCAGCAGGCTGCCGTTCGAAGTCCCGACCTTTCTGGGCCAGACTCCGGTCGGCGGCACGCGTGCCGTCGTCTACGATTTTCTGCCCGGCGGCCACATCGACGTGGACGATGTGCCTGCCGGCGATGGCCTGGCCGGTTCGATCGGCTACGCGGTCGCGGCCATCCATACGCTCCCGACCGCGTTCGTCGGTGAGGCCGGCCTGCCCGTGTTGAGCGCCGACGAATGTCACACTTCGACGACCTCACTGATCGAGTCGGCGGCATCGACGGGACTGCTTCCGAGCGCCCTGCGCGATCGGTGGAGGGATGCGGCCTCCGACGGTTCGCTGTGGCAATTCCAGCCGACCGTCATCAACGGCGCACTCACCGCAGACTCGTTTCTCGTCGACGGCGAGACCGTTTCGGCTGTGCTCGGCTGGTCTGCCTTACGGGTCGGCGATCCGGCTCGCGACCTGCACTGGCTGCTGGCGATGAATCCTGATGCGGTCGAGGGCGCGCTCGGCGCCTACAGTGCGACCCGCCAGGTCACCACCGACCGCCAGTTCACCCAGCGAGCGATGCTGTACGCCGAATTGGAGGTCGCCCGCTGGCTGCTCCACGGACGTGAGGTGCGCAATCAAGGCATCGTGGACGATGCGGTGGGAATGCTCGACGGGCTGGTCGACAGAGTGCACACCAATTCCGCGAGCCCACTCGCGACCGCGACCGGACCGATCATGGCAGTGCACGATGTCGAGGCGATGCTCGACAACTCGCCTGTCGATCGTTCTTCGAACCAGTACGGTCACTCCGGGGGCATGAAGCCTGTCGTTGAGGACCAGAGTGAGCGTAGTTCGTCTTCTGAGTAGAGTCGCTGCGGTTTGACGACTCGGTCGTCGGCGACGAAGTAGAAGACCGCATCGATCCGTTCGGGTTCGATGCCTTTCCACTGGGCGTAGGCGAGGCGGTAGAGCGCAAGCTGCAGTTGCTTGCGTTCCAGGTCGTCGGCGTCTTTCGGTGCTTTGCCGGTCTTCCAGTCGACGATCTGGTAGTCGTGCTCACCGTCGTCGGCCTGGTACACCGCATCGAGTTTGCACACGATCACCTGACCGGCCAGCAGCACATGAATCTCGAGCTCGACCTCTTCCGGTCGCCGGTCGGCCCACTCGCTCAGGGTGAACGTCTGCTGCAGTTCGGCGAGTGCGGCCGGTTCGAGCGCTTCTCCGGCCCCGTCGTCGAGCTCCAGCACAGTCGCGTCGATCACGTCGGTCGCCCCCGCGACCGTGCCGTATCGCTGTTCCACCCACGCGTGAAACAAGGTGCCGAGCCGCGTTTGTCGGTAGGGCCGCTCGGGCATCGGTCGCCGCAGAGCAGCGGCCGTCGCCGCAGGATCGGTCACGTAGTCCTTGAAACGGGACGCCGGAATGCGGGCCGGCAGTTCGATGCGCTCCGGCCCTTCGGTTCGGCGCGCCCGCTCGGCGAGCAGCAGATCGATGTCGTCGGAGTAGACACCTCCGCGCGAAGTGCCGTTCGCGAGCGCCGCGCGAACCGCCTCCGCCGCAGCGCGCACTCCTTCTCGCCTGGGCCCGAGCGGATCGAGCGGCCACGAGACGGTCTGGGCAGCCTGAACGAGAGGATTTTCGTCTGGTTCAACGCAGTCGGGAAAGGCGTCCGGCGCGATCAGCCCCTCTGCCTGAAGTTCGAGTAGGAACGCGCCGGGCCCGCGCGGTCGCGTTTGAGTCGACCAGTACGAACCGCTGAGCAACAGGCTGTTCTTGGCCCGGGTCACGGCGACGTAGACGAGTCGCCGCTGCTCGGCTTCGTGGCGTTCGACGATTTCAGATTCGAAGGCCTTCAGCGCCTCGTCGACATCTTTCTGGGTCTCGGCCGCACGCCACGCCAGTACGGGCAACTCGGAGGCGTCGCCGCGGAACTCGAAAGGCAGCGACCCGAACTCGAGCCACCCTTTCTTGCTGCGTGGCGCGCCCGGCAGCTCGCCATCCACCATTCTGGGCACGGCAACGATGTCCCATTCGAGACCCTTCGAGCCGTGGATGGTGAGAATCTGTACGGTACCCGGTTCGGGGTCTTCGCTCCGCGGCGCCAGGTTGTCGCGCTTCTCGGCTTCAGCGAGCCACGACAGGAACGACCCGAGGGTGGCATGCTCATCGCTCGCCAGGTACGAGGCGACTTGTTCGGCGAAAGCATCGAGGCTCGCCTGGCCGAGCTGGGCACGTTCGTTCGCCGCGATCTCAATGTCGAGCAGAAGTTCTTGCTGAACGAGCGTCACGAGATCGACCAGGTCGAGCCCGACACGCGAGCGCAGATAGGCGAGTTGCCGACCAGCAGCTCGCATCCGATCGAGTCCCTCCGAACTGAATCCGCTGAGCTGACTGTGGGTTTCGGGCGCCTCGACGATGAAATCGAGTGCATCGACGAGGGATGCGGATTCGTCTCCGGCGACGGATTGACGCAGGCGCTTGCGCACCGATGCATCGAGTTCCTGGAATCGGTGGTCTCGCGCCGCCAGCCACGATGCAACACTGCGCAGGGCGGCGATGTCTTTCGGTCCGACGCGCCAGCGCGCGCCAGTCAGCACTCTGATCAGTTCCGAACCGGCGGTCGGATCGTGCATCACGCGCATGGCGCTGACCAGGTCTGCGATCGCGGGCTGCTCAAGCAGACCGCCCAGCCCGAGCACGTGATATGGGATGCGGTGACGAGTAAGCGCACTGGTGAAGGCGTCGATCTTCTTAATCGAGCGGCACAGGAGCGCGGCGCTCAGGGGGTGTCCGTGTTCGTCGCGTCGAGCGAGCCTCTCGCCGAGCCACAACGCTATCGATTCGGCCTCGTCGATGACGGTCTGTTCGAACCGGGTGTCGAGCTCGCCCGCTTGCGCGCCCGCCCTCGCTTCCAGACGCTCGACACGAACAGGAGAAGCAGAGGTGAGAGGCCCGACAAGCGCATTCGCGGCCGCGAGCACACTTGTCGGATTGCGCCACGAGGTGGCGAGGGCGTATTCGGCAGCGCCGTCGCGTGCACCGGTGAAATCGAACGAGAACCGACCGAGGTTGGCCGCGCTGGCGCCACGCCACCCGTAGATCGACTGATGCGGGTCGCCGACCGCCATGACGGCCTGCCCCGCGAACAGCCGCGCGAGCAGCCTCGTCTGCACGACCGACGTGTCCTGGTATTCGTCGAGCAGGATGACCCGATATCGCGCGCGGTAGTCGTCCGCGACGGCCGGGACTCTCTCGCTCACCCGGAGGGCGAGGGCCACCTGATCGGAGTATTCTACGAAGCCCCTGCGAACCTTTTCGGCGGCGAACGCATCGGCGAGGTCGAGGAGCGGCGGCAACGACCCGACAGCCGTGATCGCGGTGCGCACCGACGCGTACATCTCGGACACCCGGCCGCTGCCCGTGGAAAGCGATCCAAGCGCCGCGAATTGCCCGGTCATCCGCTCGACGTCGAAGGAGTCGGCTACATTCTCGCTGAGCGCGCGGCTGAGGGAGATGACGGCGCTCGTCACCTGATCAACGCTTTTGTCGAGACCGACCATCCGCTCGTCGGAACTGTCGATGACCAGTCTGCGCGCCAGCTGCCAGGCGGATGCTTCGCTCAGCACCGCCGATTCCGGCTCGCGGCCGAGGAGCAGCGCGTTTTCGCGGAAGATCGCGTTCGCGAAGGAATTGTACGTGGCGACATTGGGCGCATCGAAGGGATCGAATTCGACTTCGGTCAGTCCAGACGCTTCCAACTGTTCGATGCGTCTGCGAATTCGTGTCGCCAGCTCACCGGCGGCTTTTCGAGTGAAAGTGAGTCCCAGGATCTCGGGCACACGAACGTGGCCGTTCGCGAGCAGCCACACAACTCGATTGGCCATCGTCTCGGTCTTGCCGCTGCCGGCCCCGGCTACCACGATGGCCGGCGCGAGCGGAGCCTCGATGACGGCCTGCTGCTGCGGAGTCGGGGTGGGCAGCCCGAGGACCTCTGCGATTCGTGCCGCGCTCGTCACGCACTCACCGCCGGAACAAGGTGGATGCGGTATTCGTAGCGCGCGTGCGGGTCACGTTCGTCAAGGTCGAGAACTGCCGCGAACGTGGTGTCCGCCATGCCCGCTGCCGCCGCGGCGACACGCTCACGGAGACGCTCCAATGCGTTCGGATCGAGTCGCTCCTGCGCGACCTCGCGATAGCTTTTGCCGCCGACCGGGCTGCCGACGAACAGCAGCCTCGCTCCCCCGGACTCGAGACCGGCCTCGCGACCGGCCTCTGCCGCCGACTCGATCGCGCCGTGCTCAAGGGCAAGTTGATACGCGGCGAGCTGCGCGTGTTCGGCCGCTTGCGCTTTGGAGGGCACGTTCTTGCCGGTCTTCAGGTCGACGATCACGATGGTGCCATCCGGCGTTCGCTCGACGCGATCGATCTTTCCGTTGATCACCGCCTGCCCGAGCTCGAGCGCGAATTCGCCTTCCGATCCGAGCAGAACGCCTCCTCCGCGCGCGAAGTCGCGCAGGTATTCCGAGAGCCCTTCGGTCAGCCGATGAGTACGGCGACGCTCTTTCTCTTCGAGCCAGGGCGACTCGAATTGCAGCTCGCCCCACCGCGCTTCGACACCGCTCCAGAGATGCTCGACACTGAGGTCGTCGCCGTCTTCGAGGCTGACCTGCTCCATTACGGCGTGCACCACCGTTCCGATACCTGCCGCGAGTCCGCCCGGAGACGATGCCATCGCGTCGATGAACCAGGCGAGCGGAGACTTCTCGAAGGTCTCGAGGCGGGACGGCGACACGCGTACGCGGGCTTCCGGATCGGTCAGATCGACCAGCGGCGCATCCGTCGACGGTTCGAGCAGGCCGTACCACTGATCGGGATGGGCGCCCACGACGTCGGCCGCGGCGAGTCGTGCCAGAGCCCCGGCCGCATCCGCCGAGCCGGTTGTGACAAGACGCCGGCGCGCACGACCCACCATGCCGCGGAGGGAGAGCGGATGCAGCGTGTCGTCGTCGGCGTCGACGGCGAGGTCGGCAGCCAGACGCAGAAACGGCGACGGTTGCTCGTCGTCGTTGGCTGTCGCACTCAGGATCAAGTGGTTTCGGGCGCGTGAGACGGCGAGCGCGAACATCCGCAATTCGTCGCCCCTCACTTGCGCGCGCTCGTCGGTGGTGTCGGATGATGTTCCGGCAACGACATCGCCCACCTTCTGGGGATGAAGTAGTGACCCCCGCAATCGAAGATTCGGCCACACACTTTCTTGCAGCCCTGCGACAGCGACCACCTCGTATTCGGCCCCGATGGTCGCGCTCGGTGTGCAGACGAGTACGGCGTCTGACGCCGTCTGGGCAGCGAGCGTGTCTTCGGGCACCTCGGCGCCGAACAGTTCTTCGACGAACACCGATGCTGGGCTCTCCGGTGACCGCTCGACGAAGCGTCGTGCCGCCGTGAAAAGTGCGACCACTCCGTCAAGGTGCCGGTTCGCCTCGTCGGCGACGATGCCACTCCGCTCCGACTGCTCGAGCCAGCGACGCGCCAACCCGCTGCGCTCCCAGACATGCCAGAGAAGTTCTTCGATCGTGCCGCCACGCTGTGCTTTCTCGCGGCCCGCATGAAGTGTCTCGGCGAGCCGACCAGCACGCCGGGCAGGGGCCGAGTCGATCGTGGCCAGCCGACCCGGGGCGTCCAGAGCCTCGACCAACAGGTCATCTGCAGACCGGGATCCGCCACCGCCCAGCTCCTCCTGGCGCAGTGCGAGGCGGAGCCGACGAAGGCTGACACCGTCGAGTCCGCCGAATGGCCCGAGCAGGAGCTCGGTGACCATCTGCGGGGTCGGCTCGATCGCGCCGAGCTCGACTCCGACAACGGAGAGGAGCTGCCGCGCGGCGTAGTCGTCGCGTAATGCTCGGCCGCCGACGGTGGTGCGGGTCGGAACCTCGGCCACGGAGAGCGCCCGCGCCAGCGGCGCTATGTGAGCGCCGGAGCGCACGACGACCACCATCGAACTCCACGGGATCCCGTCGAACAGGTGCCGCTCCCGGAGGACGCGAGCCACGCGAGCTGCCTCGGCCGGCGCGGACGGCGCCTCGATCCGCAGAACCTGCGGCGTCTGCTGAACCGGGCGACCGGCCTCGGCGAGTCTCTGCACGCCCGCAGCCGCCGTTCCGATGCGCTCCGTGACGCGTGACGTCATTTCGCGCAGTGCGGGAGTCTGGCGGTGAGCGGTCGTCAACACGAAACGCGTGACGGGAACGCCGAGTCGAACGTCGAGTTGTCCGAGTGCCGCCGCTTCTGCACCGCGGAATGTCGTCGACGCGATGTCGGGATCGCCGAACGCCACCACCGCGACGCCACGAGAGGCGAAGGCACGCAGCAGGGCGATGGTCGCAACCGTCGCCTCCTGCAGGTCGTCGACCACGATGAGCTTGAGTCTCGCGGCCGCGTCCCCATCGCGCACCACCGAAACCGCCTCGGCGATGAGTTCGGCCGAATCGACGTAGGTGCCTCGATAGCTGTCGACAACGCGCTGGTATTCGTCGATGAATTGCGCCGCCGCACGCCACTCGGGATGGCCCGCGAGGACGCCGAGCTCGTCGAGCCGTCTCGGGGTGACGCCGTGCTCGACGCTGCGCGCCATCAGCTCGCGAAGTTCGGTACGAAAACCGCGAAGCGCGCGCACATCGTCGACGAGCGGTTCCGGCCAGGCCGGACCGGTGCCGTCTTCGAGGTGACCGGCGAGAAGCTCGGCGATGATGTGGTCCTGCTCGCCGCCGGTGAGCAGTCGCGACGGCTCGACGCCGTCGGCTCGGGCGCGCTCACCGACGAGCTGGAACGCGAGCGACGTGGCCGTGCGTGCCAGCGGGCCATTCGTCGGAACACCGATGCGCAAGGCGATACGGTCGCGCAGCCGCGTGGCCGAGGTTCGGGTCGCGGTGAGGGCGACGACCTCGTCGGTCGCGTATCCCCTCTGCAGCACGCGCTCCGCCAGCACCTCGATCAGTGTGCGGGTCTTTCCCGTGCCGGGCGCTCCAAGAACGGCCGCAGAGGCGCCGTCGGCCAGAGTCAGCACCTCGCGCTGAGAGTCGTCGAGAGGGGTGGTCGTCGTGTCGCTCGCCACCACGGGCTGCGACCGGAAACCACTCATCGTCATGTCTGAAACGGTAGCGGCGTCCGCCGACAGAGAACGCTGCGCAGCGCCGTCGACCGAGTGTCGTAGTCTGAACTCACATCCGCCGTACAGATTCGAAAGGTACCCCCGTGGACATCCGTATCGGAATCCTCAATGCTCCTCGCGAGCTCAGCTTCGAGTCGTCGCAGACGGCCGACGAGATCACCGAACAGGTGTCGACCGCCCTTACGACCGGCACCGGGTTCCTTCGCCTTTCCGACGACAAGGGCAAGATCTACCTCGTGCCGACCGCGGGCATCGCCTACGTCGAGATCGGCACGGAAGAGTCGCGCCGCATCGGGTTCGTGGGCTGAGCGGAACCGCAGGGATGGAACTTCTCTTCGTCACCCTCGGCGGCGCGATCCTCGGCTTGGGCGCGCGCTACCTGCTCCCCAACCGTCACACGCACGGCGCAGTGCTGGTTCCCGCGATCGGCGTCGTCGTCTCGGCCGCGCTGTGGGTCGCGCTCACCTGGGCCGGCCTCAAGTGGAACGGCGGGTGGATCTGGTGGATCAGCCTCGTCGGCACCGCGATCGTCGTGGTCGTCGCCGACCTGCTGATCGGTCGCGTCCGCGCCTCCCACGACGAGCACCTTCTCGCGACCCTCTCGAAGGCTTCGCCGATCCCGGCACGCTGAACGCTCAGGCTGTGAGCCCGAGCGCGTCCATGCGTCGCGTGTGAGCTGCGATCAGCTCGGTGAGGATCGGCTCGATCCGCTCCTCGTCGGTGCGTGAGTTCCCTGAGTAGTGCAAGGCCGACCGGGCGACCAATAACGTGTCCCCGACGAGCCGGCGACCCCACATCGCGAGTCGGGATGCGAGGAGCGGATCCGCGGCGATCGCATCCTGCAAGATGTGCACCAGGTCGTCGTGCCCTGAATCGAGCCCGAGCAGGTGCGCGGTTCGTGGGCCGACGTCACCCGGCAGCCCGGCCGAGAGTCGGATGAAGAAGTCGTCGAGGAGCCCGGATGTCACGTGAACCCCGAGCAGGGTCTCCTGCCAGTCTGCGCCCGTCGTGATCGCACGGAACTCATCGATTGCGACTGCGAACGGTTGCATCACGTCGGCCGGGTCGTCACCGCGGCGGCGGATTTCGGCGATGAGTCCCTGATGCTTCGCGAGTGCGAAACCGGCTGCCTGGCCGATGCTCTCCTTCGCCGCCAGATCGGGCACATCCCCGACCAGTCCCGACAGTGCCTGAAACGCCTCGAGTTGAAGATACGCCGCCTGTCCGAGGTACGGCAGCAGCTCAGGGGCGATCTCGTGCAGGTCGACCCGGGTCGCCGGGGGCTGCTCCGGCCTCGGCTTGAGGCGAGGGAGTTCGACCAGCGGTCGACGGCGCGAGAACCAGGTTGACACGTACGCCAGTGTAGCGATCGTGGATGCGCTGTCCGAGGTTCGGAAGCCGCGCCGGTGCCTCCTTCACGTCGTCTGTACAGCCGCATCAACTAGGCTGTGAACGCCGTCGGCATAGGATCGACGGCCCTACGCCTGTGAATAGAAGAGGGCGTAGACCTCGTGAACAAACCGACAGGCATCATTTCGTGACTTTTTCCGAACTCAATATCGACCAGGACATGGTTGACGCGCTGGCAGCTAAGGGGATCATCGAACCGTTCCCCATCCAGGCTCAGACCATTCCCCTCGCCCTCGACGGGCAAGACATCATCGGCCAGGCCAAGACGGGAACCGGCAAAACGTTCGGTTTCGGCCTCCCTGTCATCCAGCGTCTTGGACTGAACCCGGCACCCGGCGTGCAGGCGCTCATCGTCGTCCCGACCCGTGAGCTCTGCGTCCAGGTCTATGAGGACCTCGCGCAGGCAGCCGAGAACCGACCGACCAGTGTGGTCGCCATCTATGGCGGCAAGGCCTACGAAGGCCAGATCGAGCAGATCAAATCAGGAGCACAGATCGTGGTCGGCACGCCCGGTCGCCTTCTCGACCTCGCCAGCCAGCGCCTCCTGAATCTCGGCAACGTGCGCGAGATGGTGCTCGACGAGGCCGACAAGATGCTCGATCTCGGCTTCCTGGCCGACATTGAGAAGCTTTTCGCCCAGACTCCGGCGACCCGTCACACCATGCTCTTCTCGGCGACGATGCCGGGGCCGATCGTGGCGCTCGCGCGCCGCTTCATGACCCGGCCCATCCACATCCGCGCGACCGACCCCGACGAGGGTCAGGTGCAGGCGAACATCAAGCACCTCATCTACCGCGCGCACGCGCTCGACAAAGACGAAGTGGTCGCCCGTATCCTGCAGGCCGAGGGGCGCGGCAAGACCGTCGTGTTCACGCGCACCAAGCGGGCCGCGGCGAAACTGGTCGAAGAGCTCGGCGATCGGGGCTTCAACGCTGCCGCCGTTCACGGCGACCTCAACCAGGAGCAGCGCGAGCGGGCGATGGCCGCGTTCAAGGCGGGCAAGAAAGACATTCTGATCGCGACCGACGTCGCCGCGCGCGGCATCGACGTGGACGACGTGACGCACGTGATCAACCACACCATCCCCGAAGACGAGAAGACGTACCTCCACCGCGCGGGCCGTACGGGTCGCGCCGGCAAGACGGGCATCGCAGTCACCTTCGTTGACTGGGATGATCTGCACAAGTGGGGACTGATCAACCGTGCGCTCGAGTTCGGCCAGCCGGAGCCGACCGAGACGTATTCGTCGTCACCGCACCTCTACTCCGACCTGGACATTCCGGCCGGAGCAAAGGGCCGGCTGAAAAGCACGCCGGCTGTGAAGACGGAGTCCAGCGCGCGCGGTCGCAGCGAGGGCGCCCGCTCCGAAGGCCGCTCGGAGGGCGGAGACCGTCAGGGCCAGACGCGCTCGCGCACGCGCACGCGAAGCGGTGGCCACACCGCATCCGCGCCGCCGAGCTCGTCATCACACGAAGGCGCGACCGGGCAGTCCGAGCACGCCGCCTCGGGAACACATGATGGCGGCGGGGCTCAGCACCACGACGGCAACAGCGCTCCGCGCCGACGCAGTCGCACGCGACGCCGCAGCGGCGGGGCTGCGCCTGCAACTCCCGCCAGCTAGGCCCGCCCCGGCGGCCGGGCCTGACCGCGAGGTCGGCCCAGCCTCCGAGCTAATACCAGTTGTGGCTTATCTCGTGTGACCACGCACCGCACGGCGAGCCATAGGCGCGCGAGATGTAGGCGAGTCCCCAGTTGATCTGGGTATGCGCATTGGTCTGCCAGTCCGGACCGGAGCTCGACATCTTGCTCGCCGGGAGCGACTGGGGAATGCCGTACGCACTGCTCGACGTGTTGTAGGCGTCGGTCTGCCAACCCGACTCCTGATTCCACAACAGGATCAGGCATGACATTTGGTCGCCGCCCCACCCGAACGCCGGCAGCATGCTCTGCGCATATGCCTGGGCCGCTCCGGGGTCGTTGACAACATGCACTCCGGGTGGCGGCGCGTACCAGTCGGCTCCCCCGCCGCCCCCGGATGCCTGCGCGAGCGCCGCCTGCGCCGCGACACCTTCGGCGTACTTCTGCTCGACCTGTGCCGTTGTGTTCTTGAGTGTCGCGAGCTGGGCATACATGACTGTCGCACGAGTCTTCTGCACGGCCAGTTCGGCGTTGGCGGCTTTCTGGGCCGCCTTGGCAGCCTCGAGCGCTTGCTGTGCTTGCGCGGCCAGGGAGACGCGGACCCCTTCTGCCACCTTCGCCTGAGTGCTGACCGATTGGGCCACGTTCTTCTGCTCGGTTGCTTTGGTGAACAGGTCTGCGGCACGCGAGGTCAGGCTGGCCATCGCCCCGAGCTGGTAGAGCAGGTCGGGTGTCCCGGTCGCCCGTGCGCGATTCAGAAAGAGATGCAGAGTGAGATCGGCGCCGCCGATGCGGGAGAGCTGCTCCGTGAGTGTTCCGCTCCGCGCTCGAAGGGTCGCTGCCGATGCGTCGTCCGCCGCGGCCTGGCTCGCGAGGTCGGTGGCCTTCGTGGTGGCGGCCGCCAGCTCGGCCTGCGCTTTCGAGTACAGTGCCGCACGCTTGACCGCGAGGTCAGCAGCAGCGAGCGCGGCCGTCTGAAGGCCGCCGAGCAGGTTGTTTATGTTGTCGACTTCGGCCTGGGTTGCCGCCTGGCTGGCCTTGGCGGCCTGAACGTCGTTCCAGGACGGATAGCTCGGATCGGCGACCGCTGCCGGAACCGCGCCGCCTGTGACGATGAGCGCGGCGACGGCGACGCCGACGAGAATCCCCGATCGTCGCATCATCCGCCCCTCCTCTCGCTTCGTGCCTGTTCAGGCTACGACGCGATTCTCAGGAGGCGTAGGAGGGTGCCGCGCCTGTCGCTTGTTCGATGATCAGATCGAGCACGCGCGGGTCGGTCGTGTTCTCGCCGAGCCGGTTCGGCTTGCCGGAGCCGTGGTAGTCGCTCGATCCGGTGATCTGCAACCCGAAACGCGTCGCCAGTTCGCGCAGGCGAGCCTTGCCGTCGTCCGTATTCTCGCGATGGTCGATCTCGAGGCCGAACAGCCCCGCATCGACCAGCCGCGCGAGGCGGTCCTCGGGGATGACCCGTCCGCGTCCGTGGGTGCCCGGATGCGCCAACACCGGCACACCGCCCGCTTCGCGGATGAGCCGCACGCCCGTGAGCGGATCAGGCGCGTAATGCGGCTGATAGTCCCCCGCCCGCCAATGCAGGATGCCCGCGAACGCGGCGCTTCGATCGGGTGCCAGACCTCGCGCCACGAGCGCGTCGGCGATGTGCGGCCGACCGACGGTCGCGCCCTCCGTCGTCTGGGCCACGACGTCTGCCCAGCTCAGGTCGTAGTCTTCGGCGATCCGGTCGACCATCTCTTCGGCACGTCGCAGTCGGCCCACACGGATGCGTTCCGTCTCTGCGGCGAGCGCATCGTCGGCGGGGTCGAACAGGTAGCCGAGCATGTGGACGCTCGCGAATTCGATGCGCGTGCTCAGCTCCATTCCGGGGACGAACGTGACGCCGACATCGGATGCGGCTGCGGCCGCATCCGACCATCCGGCGGTGGAGTCATGGTCGGTCAGCGCGACCGTGCCGAGCCCTGCCGCCGCTGCCGCCCGGACGAGTTCGCCTGGTGTCTCCGTTCCGTCGGACACGCTGGAGTGAGTGTGCAGGTCGATGGGACCGCGGAAGAGTCTCTCATCACCCATCCCATCATCGTACGGCTCCGTCGCCGACCGCCGTCGGCACCCCGCTGGCGGTGGAAGAATGGAGCCATGTCACAGACGGATTCGACCCAGCAGACGGCCACCACCGACGCCGAGGAACGCGCGACCTCCAACCGTTCGACGACTCCCGGCTCCGACGGTTTCAAGCGGTTCATCGGAAGTGGCTGGGCCGATCGGGTGGATGTGCTTCCGGGCGCACGCGAGCAGGCCTCGTTCGCAGCCTCGCGTCGCGAGAGCGTGTCGCGGCTCCACCCGGGCAAGCGGCTCGTGATCCCGGCCGGTCGCCTCAAGCAGCGCTCCAACGACACGGACTACGCGTTCCGCGCCCACTCTGCGTTTGCGCACCTCACCGGGTGGGCTTCGGATTCCGAACCGGGGAGCGTCCTCGTCCTCGAACCGACGACCGACGGACACGAGGCGACCCTGTATTTTCGCGAGCGCGCCGGACGCGACTCCGACGAGTTCTACGCCAACTCGGAGATCGGCGAGTTCTGGATCGGCCCCCGACCGTCGCTGGCCCAGGTGGCGAGCGACCTGGCCATCCCCACGCTCGATCTCGCCGACCTCGCAGGCGTGATCGACGCGACGGATGAGACCACTCTGGTCCTGCGCGAAGCCGACCCGACTCTGACGGAGCAGATCGACCGGCTGCGGCTGCTCAACCTCGACGACCGGATCGCCGACGTCGAAGCGCACACGGGCGACGACGAACTAGCGCGCGACCTCTCCGAGCTTCGCCTGGTGAAGGATGCGTTCGAGGTGGGCGAGCTGCGCGCTGCGGTAGCCGCGACAGCTCGTGGGTTCGACGACGTGATCGGCGACCTCAGCCGGATCACCGCTCACCCTCGCGGGGAACGCCTGGTCGAGGGCGTGTTCAATGGCCGCGCACGCGCCGACGGCAACGCTGTCGGCTACGACACGATCGCCGCCAGCGGACCTCACGCCTGCATCCTGCACTGGACGCGCAACGACGGCCCTGTCGTTCCCGGCGAACTCATCCTGCTCGACGCCGGAGTCGAAGTCGACAGCTACTACACCGCAGACATCACCCGCACCCTACCGATCGACGGGCGCTTCACGGACACGCAGCGACTCGTCTACGAAACGGTTCGCGAGGCGGCGGATGCGGCCTTCGCGATCGTGCGGCCCGGCATCCGGTTTCGTGAGATCCACGCGACCGCAATGGGTGTGATCGCACGGCGCACCGCCGAATGGGGTCTGCTGCCGGTGACCGCGGAAGAGGCTCTCGAAGCCGACAACCAGCATCACCGCCGATACATGGTGCACGGCACGAGCCACCACCTGGGCCTCGACGTACACGATTGTGCTCAGGCCCGACGAGACCTCTACCTCGACGGTGTGCTCGAGGCCGGCATGGTGTTCACCATCGAACCCGGACTGTATTTCCAGCCCGACGACCTCACTGTGCCCGAACGGTTCCGCGGCATCGGTGTGCGCATCGAAGACAACATCCTCGTCACGGCAGACGGCGCCGAGAACCTGTCGATCGGAATTCCGCGTACCGCCGACGATGTCGAAGCCTGGGTGCAGCGCCTGAGCTGACCGGGAGCAGCGCCGACGCTGGGCCCCCAGCGCCACTCGCCGCCCTCGTTCCGATTCACCGCACGCCGTGCACGGGGTGCGGCGAATCGCTGCTAGTGCGGGGAAGTGCTCTGGGGCGGCTCCGGCGGACGCAGCGGCTCCGTGTCGCTCGGCGGCGCGGGCGGCACCGGCTGCACCGGGGGCACCGGCTGCGCCTGCGCCGGCGGCGGGTCCGACGGATGCGGCGCTTCGGCAGGCGCAGGCGCCGGCACGGCCGAATGCAGTCCGCCCGCGATCAGGTTGCGCGCACGGTTGACGAGGTCAGGGTCGACCAGCACCGAATAGCTGGTCGCGATCACCTGTGCGACCGAGGTGTAGTCGCGGCGGCGGCGGTTGACGGCATACGACACGATGCCGAAC
>FSYX01000266.1_pt1 | contig 20304 bp, 15 predicted proteins | sample 1638671 | NCBI WGS metagenome assembly FSYX01 (sample SAMEA3914813, study PRJEB12502) | metagenome | biome: forest; material: soil | place: Canada | collected 2011-07-07 | depth 0.3 m
CTTCGGATCCGCGGTCCAATCGCCCAGACCGGAATCGCCGTCGACGCGCCCCGTGAACCAGCCGTCGTCGATGACGAAGACTTCCGCGCCCAAGTCGGCTGCGATGTCGGCAAGTCGCAACTGCTGAGCTGCGTGCACATCCATCTCGGTGGCTTCCCACGAGTTGTACACGACAGGCCGGTGATACGAATCGTTCGACCGGGGACTGGACTCCCGCTGGTAACGGTGCCAGGCGCGGGACAACTCATCGGGCCCGCCCTGCACGTGAAGCGCAAGGATGTGCGGCGTCTCGACCTGCCGACCCGGTGTCAGCTCGAGGGTCGTACCCTCGTCGTCGAGACCGGTGGAGATTCGCGCGAGTCCGTTCGGGTGGCATTCCGCCTGCATCGCCCACGACCCGCTCCAGGCGAGTGCGACGCCAACGGTGCCGGCCCCATCGTCGGGACTCCCCAACGCATCCAGCACCCTCACCGTCATCGTCGGGGCGAAGAGATGCCCTGTGACGCCCTGCCTGCTGCCGATCCGAAGGGTTCCGAGCCGCAGATCGACCGACTCCGTGTCGAACTCCCGCAGATAGCCACCCGCAAGGTAGTCGATGCGCACACCGAAGGGCGCACGCACGGACACCGCGCCCGAGAACGCACGCGCGACGCGGATCGGCTCCCCTGAGTCGCGGGTGTCGCTGATCACGACCCAGCGTTCGACCACATCGGAGGTTGGCCGCGTCAGCGTGTGCTGCTCGACATCGAGCCCGCGGTCGTCGGAGAACCGCACCGAAAGGTGAGTGCTCTCGTCCGTCTGCTCGAAGCGATGATCGCGGTAGCGGAACCGCGAGCCTCGCACGCCGTCCGGATACTCGACGATCAGTTCGCTGGCGTGAACATTTCGCGTGCCGAGGGCGGCGAACTCGATCGGTGCATAGTCACTGAACGTCGACATGATCGGCGGCATCGACGGCTGTACCCAGCGCGGAACCACGTCCGTCTTGGGTCCGAAGTAGTCGAGAACCAGAGCTGAATCGTCCAGCCCAAGGCTCACAGCGTACGTGGAATGCGCCGTGTCGAGCATCCACTGCTTCATACTCGTGTCCACTCTGCGACGGCGAACTACGCGATCACGGTCGCCGCGGACAGCTCCGACGACAGCGGGGGAGAGTCGGCGCCCCACATCGCCTCGTGTCCGATGCCGGGACCGGTCGGTGCATGAACCAATCCGGACCGATCGACATCGGGAGCCGGGCGCACCGGGTTCGAGTCGACGAGACTCTCGTAGTAGGTGGTATTCGGAATCGACATGCACAGGTGAGCACTCGCCAGTCCGCCACCGTGCACTTCCGCACGAAGCAAGAACGAGTCGGCCAGGTGCGCGATCCGAAGAGCGCCGGTGATTCCACCCTTGAACGTGCTGCTCGCTCGCACCGCGGAGGCACAACCGGACGCGATGAAGTCGGCGGTGTTCATGTGGGCGCCGTCGCTGGTCTCTGCGACCAGGAGCGGGACGTCCACCCGCTCTCCGAGCCGCTGATAAGCACCGATGCTGAATTCGCGCATGGGTTCTTCATACCAGCCGAAGTTCGCATCTCCCAGCGCTCTGCCCAAATAGACGGCGTCGCTCAGGTCGAACGCCGCAGAGCCGTCGTACATCAGCGGCACTTCGGCGCCGACATGTTCTCGCAGCGCGACCGCCAATTCGGCGTCACGACGTGCGTCGCCCCAAGCGTGCAGCTTGATCGCCGGATAGCCGAGCTCAAGACACTGGTCGGCGACATCGAGGTACTCCGCGATGCTTCCGAACGTGACGGTCGAGGCGTATGCCGGAATCGACGAGCGGTAGGAGCCGATGAGCTCATGGACCGGCAGACCGGCAACTTTGCCGGCGAGATCCCACAGCGCTTCGTCCACTGCGCCCTGCACGTAGATCGGAAACTCCTCGATACGATCGAGCTCCCACATGCGGTGCCACAGCCATTCGCGGCGCAGAGGATCCGCGCCGACCAACTCGTCCCGGATGCGCCGGTTGACGATGTCGTTGAGAATGTAGCCGCGGCGAACGTAGGCGTAGCCGACCGGTCCTTCGTCGGTACGAATCGAAAGCCAGGCGCCGGTGTGCGGGCCTTCGGAGCCGGGCAATCCGTGTCTCCACTGAAAGCTCGGATCGACAGCGGACTGCTCGACGAGAGTGACGTCGACAGCGATGATCTTCACAGAGGTGCTCCATTTCGAGGTTGCATGCTCAGCCTTTGGTAGAGCCGGATAGGATTCCGCGGACCAGGAATCGTTGGAAGAACAAGAAGAGAATGACGATGGGAACCACGACGATGAGGCCGGCCATCGCGGCTTCCGGATACGTGATCGGGAGGATGCTCCCGCCCGAACTCGGATGCAGAGCCGGCGTGCTCGCAATGAGTGTTCCCAGCCCGACCGGGAGGTTGAACTTGCTGTCGTCGGTGAGCATCACATATGGCAGAAAGTAGTTGTTCCAGTTCGCCACGAACGCGAAGAAGGCGAGCAGCGCGATCACCGGCTTGGCGAGCGGCAGCGCGATGCGGCGGAACACCCCGAACTCCGAGCAGCCATCGATCCGTGCTGCCTCGAGCAATTCCGACGGCAGCGACGTCGAAAAGTAGACGAACGCGAGATACACGCCGAACGGAAAGAACGATGCCGGCAGAATGATCGAGGCCGCCGTGTTCACCAGGTGCAGGGCGTTGATTTCGAGAAACAGCGGGAGCACCATCGCCGCGGCGGGCAGCACGATCGCGAGAAGTGTCGCCATCAGGATGGTCTTTCGGCCGCGGAACCGCATCGTCGCGAGTGCGTAGGCGGCCAGGAGGGAGATGACGACGGTGATGATCAGCGGAACGATCGCGTAGATCAACGAGTTGAGCATCCATAGGAACATGACCCCGCCGTTGTACTGGATCAAGTGCTCCCAGGAGAGCGCATAACGATCCCAGCTCCCAAAGGAAAGGGGTGTCGAGAGAAGCTGATCGTCCGTCTTGCTCGGCGCAAGCACAAGCCAGATCAGAGGGATGAGGCAGAAGATCGCGAACCCGAAAAGGACCAAGAGGCGCAGCGCGGAAAGCGGAGAGAACACCTTGCGTCGCCGCCGGGACCGAGATCGCGTTGTCGTCTCGATCGTTGTTGTTTGAAGCACGGTTGTCTCAGTCATTCTTCAACCTCGGTCTGAAAGAAGTTCGTACGGAAGACGAGGATGATCGCCGCCACCGCCGAGAGGATGAGGAGCACGACGGAAACGGTGGCCGACGCGCCGAAACTGCCCTGCTGGAACGCGAACGAGTAGCCGAGCTGGTTCAACGACCACCAGTTCGAACCCGCAGACGTGATGGAGTAGAACAGCGACGGCTCGACGAAAACCTGTAGCGCGCCCGCGAAGGACAGGATGACCATATAGGCCACGTACTTTCCGATCAGAGGAAGCTTGATCGAGAGCGCCGTCCTGAACGGACCGGCCCCGTCAATGCGTGCCGCCTCCAGGACGTCCTGTGAAATGGATTGCAGCGCCCCGAACATGATCAGGATCCATTGGCCCACGCCGGTGATGAACGCGACGAGCGCGAAGATCGGGGCGAGATGAGCGGTCGTGAACATGTCGTTGTCGGTGTTCCAGCCGAAGGCCTTGAGGATCGACGCGAAGGGGCTCAACTCCGGGCTGAGCATGAAATACCACAACATGACGGCAGCCGAGCCGGTGACCGCACCGGGAAGGAAGTAGATCAGTCGCAGTGCACCAGTCGTCCGACTGGCCCGCTGGTGCAGCAGGAGCGCCAGCAGGAGCGTTCCGAACACCATGATGGGAATCCAGATGACCATGAAGGTCAGAACGTTCAGGACGGCCGGCAGAAAGCGGAAGTCTGTGAAGACCGACGCATAGTTGCTCAGGCTCCACTGACCAGGATTCGTCGCTGGGTGAAATGATTCCGCGATCGCGTACACGGTCGGTATGATGCCGAACGCGACGAGGAAGAAGACGTACAGAGCGGAAAATGACCAACCCGTTACGTTTCGCCGCGTTGCGCTACGTTTGCCCTGCATGGTGCGAGCCTTCCTATTGATGTGCAGATCGGGCAGGGCATGAAGTGCCCTGCCCGCCGGTGGGACGAACTACCCGAAAGTCCGCCCCACCGGAGCTCACTACTTGTCTGAGACGGAGTATCCGGCAGTTGCCGCGAGGCCCGAGAGCTGTGACTGCAGAGGGGCCAACGCTGACGCGAGCGTTCCACCGCTCGTCACGGAGGCGACGAGAGTCGACGTCACGGGGCTCGCAACGTCGTAGCGGGTCGCAGCTTCAGCGGGGTTGATCTTCGAGGCCTGATCCATGAGCACTGTCGACGGGTCCTGAGCGTAGAACGGATCCTTCGAGACCTTCGCGAGCCAGGCCTTCGCGGCCGGGATGTAGGCCGGGTAGGTCGGTGCGCTTGTCTGGTAGTTCAGGTCCGTTGCGGCGAACTGGGCCGCTGCGACCGCACCCGCGGTGTTCTTGGAGTGAGACGACACGACGTAGATGCCGCCACCCTCAGCTCCCGAGTAGTTCGTCTTCTCGCCGGGCCAGCTCGGCATCGGACCGGCAGCGAGTTCTCCATTGGGGAATCCATACGCATTTGCCGGCTTGAAGATGTACTCGCCGAACCAGGACGCTGCGGGCATCATCAAAAGCTTGCCTGCCTTCGCCAGCTTGTTCATCGCTGGGCTGAACGGGCTCTGTCGTGAGACGGATCCGTTGGCGACAAGCGTGTCCAGCATGCTTGTCACGCGGGTGCACTTCGTGTCAGCGGTGTTGATGACAGCAGCGCTGGAACTCTTGAGAGTCTGGATCGGGCAACCGCTCGCCCACAGGTAGTCGTAGTAGACGGTGCCAGCGCCCACTCCGCCGATCACGTATCCAGGGTGCTCCTGCGCCAACTTGGTGCCCAACGCCTGGTAGTCGGCCCAGGTGGTCGGAAGGGTGTATCCGAACTGCGCGAGAAGGGGCTTGTTGTACCACATGACGTCCTGCGCCAGGTCGTTCTGCAGGCAGTACAGGTGTCCATCGATCGTGCAGAGCGAGTTCTTGGTCGCGAAGTTGTTCTGCACGTCCGCGGGGACCAGGTTGTCCAGCTTCTGCGCGTAGTTGAACAGCGGACTCTGCAGCGAGGCGACATCGCTCGGGGTCGCATCGAAGATCACGTCCGGCCAGCCGGAGCCGACCTGATTCGCGAGCTGGATCTTGCTGAGATAGGTGGTGGTGTCGATGACCTCGAACTTGACCTTGACATCGGGATGAGCTTTCGCGAAAGCGTTGAACGCGGGCTGACGCGTGGCATCTCCCCAGATGACGACCGTCGAATTCGGATCCTGCTTCGTATCGGAGCTCGGTGTGGTCGAGCTACACCCAGCGAGTGCTGCTGCGGTGAGGGCGAGTGCCGCGGGCACGATCGCCCTGCGCGCCCATTTTGAACGGGTCTGTGTTTCCATGGGTACTCTCCAATGAGGGATGGATCGCTTGTTTCCGGTGAGCTGTGGGCTCTCGTCTTGATGACGCATCACGTTGGAAACTTCGTACATGATTCAGCTATGATGAGCTTCTCGTGCCCGGGAGTCAACGTGAGAGCGCACTTCTGCACGATCCGCACGCCAGCCACAAAGATCGTGTCTCGCAGAAGGGAGGTCAGTCATGGTAACGGAACTCAACCCCTCGATCGCCGGTGCTACTTCGGAGGAAACTCGCGAACAGGACGAAGAATTGCGCCTGCGCCTGCCGCAAAGGAGCATTCTCGCAGACGACGTCTATGGGATCATCCGCGATGGCCTGATCAGCCGACGTATCGAACCGGGCTCCCGCCTGAATCTGGACAACCTCGCCCGCGAGCTGCATGTGTCGAACACCCCCGTGCGCCAAGCGTTGGCGCGGCTCGAATCCGAGGGTCTGGTGACCAAGGAGCCCTACCGGGGCTTCGCCGCGTCGCGACTCCTCGACTCACGCACGATCATCGAGTTGTACGAGTATCGCCTCATTCTGGAACCTCCCACCGCGGCACGAGCATCGCGGCATGCAGGTGAACGAGGGGTTGCCGATCTCGAGCGACTGTGCGATTCCGACGAGATTCACCGACTCATCGACACGGGCGCCGTCGAAGAGCTTGCACAGCGCGACGTCGACTTTCACTGCGGGGTCGCTCGACTTGCAGACAACAGTGTGGTGCTCGACAACCTGAGTCACACCCTCACCAGAATGCGGCTGTACACCACCTACGATCGCACCGGAGCCGGGCTGAGCGCCTGGGACGAGCATCGCGCGATCGTCGACGCCATCGTCGCCCAAGACCCACGCGAGGCGGCCGAGAAGATGCGGGAACACCTGAAGGACGCCTTCGAGCGGATGAAGAGGACGGCCTAGCCGGACCTGAATCCGTGACACCTCCTCGTGTTGCGGTTGGCGCGCCTCGCTTCCGGACTCAGCGAGGCGCGCCCCCAACTACATTGTGTAGCGGGCTCTGATTGTTGAGCGGCAGGGCTCGGTGGCCCCACTGCCGGAAACCGTTCGGTGCCGGATCAGGCTGGCGGATTCTGGAGTGTGACGGTGGTCGTAGTGGATTTTCCGTCTCGGACGTATGTCACCTGAACGGTCTCGCCGGCCTTCGTCGTCATCACGATCTTCGCGAGCAGGTCGACGTTCGTCGACGGTTTACCGTTGATCTCGGTGATCACATCGCCGGCCTGGATCCCTGCCTTCGCCGACGGACCACCGGGAACGACGGCCTGCACATACAGGCCATCGGTCACGCCCAGCTTCTGCGCCGCCGCTTCCGGGATCGGCGCCACCGAAACCCCGAAGTACGGATACGTCACGGTGCCTGTGCTGATGATCTGGTCGACGATCGACTGGGCGAAATCAGACGGGATCGCGAACCCGATACCCACGCTGCCACCACCGGACTGCCCTGCCGAGTTCGGCACCGTGGCTATCGCCGAGTTGATCCCGATCAGATCGCCACGACAGTCCACCAGAGCCCCACCCGAATTGCCCGGATTGATCGATGCATCCGTCTGAATCGAATTCGCGAGAATCGCGTTCTGCCCGTTATCGCTCGGAACCGGAACGGTCCGCCCCAGCGCACTGACGATCCCCGACGTGACCGTACCCGAAAGCCCCAACGGCGCCCCCAACGCGACAACGGGCTGACCGACGACCACCTTCGCCGAGTCGCCCCACGGCACCGTCGGAAGATCCGACGAACCGCCCACCTTCAGCACCGCAAGGTCAGCCCGCGGATCACGACCGACCAACTGAGCGGGCACATGCACGCCGCTCGAGTACAGCACCCCGATCGTTCCACCATCCACCGCGGGCGAGATCACATGATTGTTCGTCACGATGTAGCCGTCTTTGCGGACGATCTCCCCACTTCCCGTCCCACCACCCGACGGTCCGGTCGCATCGACTGTGACGATGGCCGGGAGCACCTGATTCGAAACCGTGACCGCATCGCACGAACTCTCATTGCGCGCCGCGGAAACCGATGCGGCAGTCGTGCTCACACCGAATCGGCCGACACCCCACCCCAACGCGCCACCCACCACAAGGGCCACGACCACAGCGATGACAGCGATCAACCACCCTCGACGCCGGCGCGGAGTCGCATCCTCAGACGTCGGCGCAACCGGACCAGAACCATTCGCTGACATAACCACCCACCCCGAAACGCTGTAGGACAGCAATCCTCACAACGAGTTTCGGTCTCCCACACAGTGGTCACATCACCCGGTTCGGATGATGTCGCGGCGAAGCGGCATCCCTAGCGTGAACTCACCTGCCTAGTGAGAATGGTGATGCAATGGACCCGCAAGACGTCTTGCCGTTTCCCCCGACCCCGTCTGCCAGCACGGCGGCCCCGACGATGCAGGAGTCGACATACGCCCAGCGTGTTACTCCGAAGCATTTGCCGGAGGATGCGCCGAACATCCTGATCATTCTCATCGACGACGCCGGGCCTGGACTTCCAGACACGTACGGCGGCGAGGTTCACACAGACACGTTGACGCGCATCCAGAACGAGGGGATCGGCTACAACCGATTTCATACGACCGCGATGTGCTCACCGACTCGGGCATCGCTGTTGACCGGGCGCAACCATCACCGAATCGGCAACGGGCAGATCGCTGAACTCGCCAACGATTGGGATGGCTACGCCGGCGAGATTCCGAGGAGCAGCGCGCTCGGCGCCGAGGTGCTCAAAGACTACGGCTACGCGACAGCAGCATTCGGCAAGTGGCACAACACTCCCTCCATCGAGACGAGCGCCGCCGGCCCGTTCCACAATTGGCCGACCAGCATCGGGTTCGAGTACTTCTACGGATTCCTCGCGGGCGAGGCCTCGCAATACGAACCGAATCTCGTGCGCAATACCACGGTCGTCCTGCCCCCGAAGACGCCCGAAGAGGGCTACCACTTGAGCGAGGATCTGGCCGACGACGCCATCCGATGGCTTCGCACCCACAAGGCGCTGGAGCCGGACAAGCCTTTCTACATGTATTGGGCGACGGGATGCCTGCATGGTCCGCACCACGTGATGAAGGAATGGGCGGACAAGTACGCCGGCACGTTCGACGATGGCTGGGATGCGTATCGGGAGCGCGTCTACAACCGTGCGAAAGAGCGGGGTTGGATACCGCAGAACGCGAAGTTGACGCCGCGCGATGCGCTGCTGGCGGCGTGGGACGAGATCCCCGAAAGCGAGCGGCCGTTCCAGGCGCGCCTGATGGAGGTCGCGGCCGGCTTCGCGGAGCACGCCGACGTTCAGGCCGGACGCGTGGTCGACGAGTTGGAGACGCTGGGCTACAGCGACAACACTCTTGTGGTCTACATCTGGGGCGATAACGGGTCGTCGGGTGAAGGCCAGAACGGGACCATCAGCGAACTGCTCGCGCAGAACGGGATCCCTTCCACGGTCGAGATGCACATCACAGCACTCGACGAGATCGGTGGCCTGGATGTGCTCGGCTCACCCAAAGTCGACAACCAGTACCACGCGGCGTGGGCGTGGGCCGGGAGCACGCCATATAAAGGGATGAAGTTGCTCGCGTCGCATCTGGGTGGAACACGCAATCCGATGGCCGTTCGGTGGCCCGCCAGTATTGCTGCCGACCCCCGTCCGCGGAGTCAATTCGTACACTGCACCGACATCGTTCCAACGATCTACGAGATCCTCGGAATCACGCCGCCTCGCGTCGTCGATGGGTTCGAGCAAGACCCGATCGACGGAGTGAGCTTCGCGGCCACCTTCAAGGACGCAGCAGCCGAGTCGCTCCACACCACGCAATACTTCGAAATCATGGGGAGTCGCTCGATCTACCACGACGGTTGGATGGCGTCGGCGTTCGGTCCGCGCCCGCCATGGGTGCCGGGACTACCTCCGGGCATCCACGATTGGACGCCAGACAACGACGTGTGGGAGCTCTACAACCTCGACGAGGACTGGACGCAGGCGGACGATCTCGCTGCGTCGATGCCCGACAAGCTTGCGGAATTGAAGGAAAAGTTCTCGATCGAGGCGGCGAAGAACAGCGTCTATCCTGTGGGCGGCGGCCTCTGGATTCCGGTGTTCCATCCCGAGCTTCGCATCTCGAGCCCTTACCGCGAATGGAACTTCACCGGAGACATCACCCGGATGCCCGAATTCTGTGCGCCGGCACTCGGCAATCGCGGAAACGTGGTCACCATCGACCTCGACATCCCGAAAAGCGCCAGCGGGGTGCTGTACGCACTGGGAGGCGCGGGCGGAGGCCTCACCTGCTTCGTCGACGACGGCGTTCTGTGCTTCGAGTACAATCTCTTCATCGTGCAACGCACGAAGATCAGGTCTAGTCAGCCCCTGCCCATCGGGCCGGCCACGATCACCGTGGAAACCAGCTATGCCGAGGCGCGGCCCGGAGGCCCACTCAACGTCGTGATGTCGGTGAACGGCAACGAGATCGCAAAAGGGCTTGTTCCCGTCAGCGCCCCACTGCTCTTCAGCGCGAACGACTGTCTCGACATCGGAACCTGTCTCGGCGGCTCAGTCTCGCTCGACTACTTCGACAAAGCGCCGTTCCCGTTCACCGGCACGATTAAGAAGGTCAACGTCCGCTACACCACGTAGGACTCAGCGAATAGCGGCGAGTGGTCAGGGGTGCACGGTGGTGACGGCCGTCCAGCCGGTGCCGACTCCTGAAGCACTGAAGGTGTTCGTGTAGACCTGATCGTCGGTGCCCCGAACGAAGACCTGGGCGGCGCCGCCGGTGAGAGGGACGACACTCGGGCTGCCGAGGATCTGGCCGCCAGTAGGCCCGCCGAGGGTCGTCCAGCTTCCCGGCCAGCCGCTGCTGGTCTGGGTTTTGGAGTCGAGGCCCCCGTCCGTACCCTGGGTATAGACGGTGGCATAGCCGTTGTCGAGGAATGCGGCTCCCGGGCTGGCGGCGAGGACTCCGGAGAGATCGGTCCACGTTCCGGGAGTGCCGGACGCGTTGTAGGTGATGGTCCAGAGGTGGTTGTCGGTGCCGCGAACGAACACTTCGGAGCTTCCTGAGGCCAGTGGGATGACGGACGGGTTACCGGTGAACAGACCGCTGTTCGGCCCTCCCTGGCTGGTCCAGCTGCCCGGCCATGCACCGTTCTTGCTGGGTTGGGTTTTGGAGTAGAGGCCGCCGTTGGTGCCCTGCACGAACACCGTTATCTGCCCGGTCGTGAGGACAGCTGCCCCGGGACTGTCGGCGAGCACTCCGGATAGGCCGGTCCACGGAGTGGAGGGCGTGCCGGAGGAGTCATATGCCCTGGTCCAAAGCTGGTTGTCGGTGCCGCGGCCGAAGACCTCCGAGCCGCCGTCGATCAGCGACACCACAGACGGGTCGCCGATGAACTGGCCGCCCAAGCTTGTCCACGTGCCAGGCCAGGTTCCACCGGTCGCAGTCTTGAGGTAGAGGCCGGCATCGGTGCCGCCGTTGTTGCCGCGCATGGACAGGCTCACCAGTCCGCCGGGAGTGATCGTCGCGGCCGGGCTGCGGTCGTCCGAATAGCCGAAGACTCGGGCCTGGGAGAACGCGAGGGTCGAGGAGCCCGAGTCCGTCTTGACGATCGAGACGTACCGCCATTCGCCGGATGGGAGCGGGCACCGAAAGAGCGTGCCCAACGGGAGCGGGGTCGCATCTGTGGTGCACGCGACCGTGAACCCGCTGGTCAAGCTGGAGGTATCGCTCACCTCGATTTTCAGATTGGTGAGCGCGACACCTTGTTCGCCGTCGGTGCGGGCAAGGATCTGCAATTCGGTGAGGGGATGCTCCGCGCCGAGGTCGACCTGCCAGTACGGTGCCGTATCGCCTCCGGCGGCGGCGTAGACACTGCCGTTGTACCCGTCGTCACCCTTTGACGCGGCATAGTCGCTGTTCCACTGGGTGTGCGCAGTGGCAGGTTTCCTGACCGCGAGGTTGACCGGCCCGGACACGGATCGCAGCCCGAGATAGGCCGGCTCGAGTCCTGCGGCGGACATGATCGTCTGCGCGGCCACCGGCCAGGATGTCAAGCCGGTCTGGTTGGGGCTGGTGGTATTCGCGCCGGATTGACCAAGGTCCCAGGGCCCGCCGACTTGGGAGCTGACGTAGTTGTTGATGACCGTGTTGTTGATCGCCGGCCCGTACGACAACGATTGGAGCAGCAACCAGTAGGGGGCTGCGCCGCTGAGGACATTGTTCTCGACCGTCCAGTTCGAAGCGTTGCTGTCGAAATAGAGCGGCGCATACAGAGCGGACTGATTGCCGAGGTTGTTGCCTTCGATCGTCGATCCGGACGTGGTGCTTTGAACCCCGGCGACATAGATAGCGCCGCCGTCGCTCAGGTCACCGAGCATGACGTCGTGCACATAGTTGTCGTCGATATGGTTGCCACCCTGACCGTGCTGGTAGTTGTCCACACCGAGCGTGATTCCGGTGTACGGAACGTTCGACACCTCGTTGTGGTCGATGGTGGTGTTCACCGTGTTGCCGATCCAGATGCCATCCCCGCCGAGGTACTCGTTCGAGACGTAGGAGACCGCGTTGTCGGTGATGGTGTCGTTCGACTCGAGCGGGGGCGACGCTATCGGTTGGGGCACACCGATCTGTATTCCGTTCGACGAAATGTCCGTGAAGACGTTGCCGGTCACCGTCACCCCGCTCCCGGACCCGTCCACCGATAGCCCTCCAGCGCCCAGGTGCGTGAATGTGTCCCCGCGGAACGTCACCCCGGTGCACGTGTGGCAGACCACATTGGCCGGGATCAGCGCAACGTTGGAGGTATCGGAGGAGAGCTGAAGTTTGTTGCCCTGCCCGTCCACCACTCCTGTGTTCCCAAACGACCACGTTCCGTACTCGAACGAGATCCCCGTGAACGCGATCCCAGTCGCTCCGGTGAGGGACACCAAAGTCTGGAGTTGCGGTGCGACGACGGTCGCCGTTGTCAGATTCTCACCCGCGCGGGGAACATAGTAGATCTGGGCTGGCGTAACACTCCGGTCGATGAAGAACTGACCCGGGGTCCCCAGGAGATCTTTCGCGTTCTCGACCGCCGTCGGAATACCTTGGCCGCTGATGCTCCCCAGCGCGGCCCAGCACTCGGTCTGGACGGTGATCGCATTCGAGCCGATACTCGATGCCGGACACATGCCGTATTCGTAGTTGCCGGGCGCGAAAACGACGTCCGCCGTCGACACGTTCGGCGACGACAGGGTCGAACTCGTGTAGGAATAGCCGGTGCTCGTGTGAGCCAAGCCGGTGAACACGGCGGCGGCGTCACGGCTATCGACCACGGCACGCCTGCCGTTGACGTAGATCTGTCGTGTGTCGGCGGCGGGCGCGTTGGCCACCCACTGCATGCTGCCCGAAACCTGCGACCAACCCGTGATCGCGCTACCCCCGCTGAGTACCGGGGCCGCACCCGGCGCGGCCTGATACGTCACCGTGTGCCCCGAAACCGAATCCGCGCTCGTGATGGCCAACGTCGACGACAGAGAATACGTGCCGTCTGCCAGCACAACGGATATGTCCGTCCCGCCGCTGACCTGCGCTCTGGCATTCGTTTGCGCCTGCGTCAGCGAGCATGGCGCTGCGCTACTGCAGGCGGTCCCCGTTCCTGACGGTGACGCGTACACCATGAACGGCCCCGTCGCCAGCGCGGGTGATGCGGTCGCCAACAAAGCAATCACCACGGCAGCAACGCCGATTCCAGATGCCAAAGCTCTCACTCGCACCGTTCAAACTCCCTCGTTCGAAACACTTTGCTCGATGCGAGGAGCATATTGACGGTCTGCGCGCACGACCTACGAGCTTGCGCATCCAAGTCCCATTTCCGCGTGGCGCGCGAGAATCGTGTTTATGTTCATCGTCTTCCCGCAGGAGAGATGCCGGCGCGCCGCCTCACATCGCGATGCTGCGCAACGGCCAGTCCCCTGGCGCACCCTGACCGCGCTGCTCGGCTGTGACGATCATCCGCGTGTTCGTGTCGCTCACCATGCGAACGAACCCGAGCCGTGAGGCGAGCGCCCGAGATCGCAGATTGCGCGGGTCGATCACGGCTGTGACCCGCTGAATGCCGTGGTCGAAGGCGAAATCGAGCAGCGCGCCAGCCGCTTCGGCGGCATACCCCTTTCCCTCGTGAACAGGGTCGACGATCCAGCCCATCTCGGCGGTGCGGACCTCGGAGTCGACCGATCGCAGATGCAGCGAGACATCGCCGATCAGCGCACCGTCCAATTCGACGCCCAATGCGAGAAAGTCGTTCACCTGCCACAGCCGCGTGTGCCGCGTGCGTTCCCGCAGGTGCTGGCGTGACCGCTCTCGATCTCGGAGGCCCCACGGAAGGAACTCGATCACGTGTGACGCGGACTGCAGCGTGTACCAGCTGTCTGCGTCGGAGAGACGATGGGGCCGCAGGATCAGCCGGGACGTCCGCAGAACGGGCGCGTCGAGTGGAGTCTCCGTTCGTGGTCCACGAAGCAGGCGGGGCCGGTGGATCGAGGAACGGAGCCGCCGGGCAATCGTTCGAGCGCGACTCGCCATCGACGCCGGTGACGTATCCGAGGCACCGCGCGTGCGGAGGGTGAGAGCGGCTTGGTTCATGCGGCGATGCTAGGGAGACCGCCGGAGCGTCTCCTATGCGATTGTTTGAAGCGTCTATGAATAGGCGGATGCGAGCCTGATATGGGGAAGACGCGGAGCTACGAGCGCTAGGAATGATGCATGTCGTCAACTCCCTCCTACCGACTCGACTCGGTCTCCGACTCGCGTCGTCGCCGCATGGTGCTCAACAGGCTGCCCAGGATGCGGCGGCCGGACGGATCCCCCATCCGGGTTCTTCTCGTCGACGACGAGAAGAACCTCACCAGCCTGGTGAGTCTCGCCCTCGGCTATGAGGGCTGGACGGTCGATGTGGCCAGCAACGGCAGGGAGGCGTTGCGCCTCTACCAGGATCTTCAGCCCGATGTCGTCGTCCTCGACATCATGCTGCCGGACGTCGATGGAGTGAGCGTGCTTCGCGACATCCGCGCATCCGATCTGACAACGCCGGCACTGTTCTTGACGGCACGGGATTCGATCGACGACCGTATCATCGGCCTGACCACAGGTGGCGACGATTACATGACGAAACCGTTCAGTCTCGAGGAACTCGTCGCACGATTGCGGGGCCTCCTTCGTCGTTCCACCCAGAGATCACCCCAAGAGGATTCGCAGCTCGTCGCCGGTGATCTTCTGCTCGATGAGGCAAGCTATCTGGTCACACGAGGTGACGAGACGATCTCTCTGACGGTCACGGAATTCGAGTTGCTGCGGTTCTTCATGCGAAATCCGCTGAGAGTTCTCACACGGGCACAGATTCTGGAGCACGTCTGGAAGTATGACTTCGCAGGCAGAGCCAGCATCGTCGATCTGTACATCTCGTACCTGCGCAAGAAGATCGATGCCGACCGGCCTCCGATGATCCACACGGTCCGCGGGGTCGGCTATGTGTTGAGGCCGACCGCGTGAGGGCGAACGGTCGAACGCGGAGATCGAGAAGGTGGACGCTCAGAAGCTGGCCGCTCGGCAGGCAACTCGTCATCGGGATCGGCGTCGTCGTCGCGCTTGTTCTCATCGTGGCCGGCATCGTCAGCGTCGCAACCGTTCGAGCGTCGAACATGACCGCTGCTGACAACCAGCTCTCCGCGTCCTTGTCCGCTCTCCGGCACTCGGTCGAGAAGTCGTCCGCCACCAGCTCCGACGACGGAACCGCGAAAGGTCTGCTCGCGAACGGCCTGACCAAGCCGCTCTCGGAGTTCGTCGGGCACTCCACCGGCACGGTGATCGCCCTGCTGAGAAACGGAAAAGTGGTCGATTCGGCCATCTTCTCCGGCTCAGACCCTGTCTCCCTCTCCCCCGCAGTCGTAAGCCAGCTACAGACCAGCCTGGATGGGACAGGCACCAGGCAGAACCTCGACCTCACCGGGTTGGGGAGCTACCGCATCACCACCGAGAAGCATCAGGGATACACCCTGTTGAGCGGGGTGTCGTTGGCACCGTCGCAGGCCTCCGAGCTGAACGAGACCGTTTTCCTCGCACTCTTGTCACTGCTCGCTCTCGGACTGACGATCGCCGGAACGGTCATCGTGGTGCGGATCGCCCTCCGTCCGCTGTCGCGCGTGGTCGAAACCGCCGGCGAGGTCACGACGCTGAATCTCGATTCCGGTCAGGCGGCGATCACAACGCGCGTTCCCTCGGCAGATACGGATCCGCGAACCGAGACGGGCCAGGTCGGCGAGGCGATGAATCGGCTTCTCGAGCATGTCGACGGCGCCCTCGCCGTTCGCATCGCCACCGATCTGCGGATGCGACGTTTCGTGACAGATGCGAGTCACGAGCTGCGCACTCCGCTGGCCGCGATCCTGGGTTACGCCGAGCTCACCAGGCAGGAGAGCGAGCTGCTGCCGGAGCTGACCGAGTATTCGCTCGCCCGCATCGAAGCTGAGGCGACCAGGATGAACTCACTCGTCACGGACCTCCTTCTGCTCGCGCGTCTCGATGAGAGGCAGGACGTTCAGCGCGACGAGGTCGAGCTGTGCGATCTCGTGACGAATGCAGTGAGCGATGCGAAGGCATCGGCGCCGACGCACCACTGGGAGGTCGACGTGCCGATCGCCGACGTCATCGTCGTCGGCGATCATGAGCGGCTCCACCAAGTGGTCGCGAATCTTCTGTCGAACGCCAGCCTGCACACCCCGCCGGAGAGCACGATTCGGGCGGGCATCCGCGTCGGATCCGACCGAACTGACGGATCCGACCGAACTGACCTGGAATCGGTCGAGATCTTCGTGGAGGACGACGGTCCAGGCATCGACGAGAGCCTGCAGCCCGACCTCTTCGAGCGATTCGCTAGAGGGGACCACTCGCGTTCGCGGGACTCTGGCAGCAGCACGGGGCTGGGACTGGCGATCGTGCTCGCGATCGTCGAAGCGCACAGCGGCTCGATCGAGGTCGAGTCGCGTCCCGGGTTCACCACGTTCCGCGTCACGCTTCCTACTCACGCGCGCCAGAAAGAGAGCACAAGCTGACGAACACCGCTCCACTGCCCAAGTACTCGAGTACTCGACCTGCGGCGCCCCGTCCGTCTGCGCGCGCCTGGACTTTCGTCGCGCTCGCCGTGATTCTGGTGCTCACCGCTGTTCTCTATTGCTGGAACATCGGATCCAGCGGATTCTCCGACTACTACGCGACGGCAGCCAAGAGCATGTCGATGAGTTGGCGGGCATTCTTCTTCGGGGCGTTTGACCCCACAGCGACGATCACCATCGACAAGCTGGCTGGGTTCCTCGTTCCTCAGGCTTTGTCAGCCCGGCTCTTTGGCTTCAGCGCGGTTTCCCTTGCCCTTCCACAAGTGATCGAAGGCCTCGTCACCGTGTTGGTGAGTTTCGTCGTCATCAGGCGCTGGACCAATCCGGTGATCGGGCTGTTCGGAGCCGCCGCGATGGCGCTCACCCCGTTGCTGGTCTCGATGTTCTCGCACACCATGGAAGACGGCTTGCTTCTGATGTGCTCGATGCTGGCGATCTGGGCGTGGCAACGCTGCCTCGACACCGGCCGGAGCGGATTCCTCTACCTTGCGGCCGTATTCATCGGAATCGCGTTCCAGGCGAAGATGATGCAGGCGTGGCTCATCGTGCCGCCGCTCGCCGTCGTCTTCTTTCTTCTCGTTGAGCAGCCAGTGTCGCGCCGCTTGCGCACTCTCTTCTTCGCTGGCGTGATCACCATGGTGGTGTCGATTTCGTGGATGGCCGCGATCTCGCTGTTCCCGGCGGGAAGTCGTCCGTACATCGACGGAACGATCAACAACAACATCTTCACAATGGTCTTCGGATACAACGGGGTCAATCGCTTCGTGCACGGACTCCTGCCGGGCGGGCTCGAGCTGGAAACGGGGGTCGGTGCTGGTGCGGGAACCGCAACGAATGCTGTCTCAGGTCCGACCAGTGCCACCGGCAGCGGACTGCTCGGCGCGATCGCAAATCACACGCCGGTGAAGTTCTTCCTGCCGCAGTATGCGACTCAGATCGGATGGCTCTATCCGCTCGCCGCCGCTGGCCTGATTCTTGGGCTCATCGCCTTCCGGCACTGGTCCAAACCTCTCAACGCCGAAGACAGGGGTCTGCGTGCGGCGTGGCTGCTCAGCGGCGCGATACTCGTCACCGCCGGCGCGGTCATGAGTGTGATCAACTTCCCCCACACCGCCTACATCGCGAGCCTGTCTTTCAGCCTCACCGTGCTCAGCGCGATCGGGATCGTGTTGCTGTGGCGGTCCACCCGCCAGAGAGACTCGAGACTCCGATACGCCCTGCCGGTCGTCGCTGCGGTGCAGACCGTGTGGACGCTGATTCTCTTCGGCAGCTACTCGTGGTTCGCCGGTGCCGCGATCATCCCTGTCGGTTTGGTCGGGATCGCCGCGACCGTACTGTCAGTCATCGCGGCCGCCGGTGGTGACAAGCATCGACGGCTCGCGATCGTTGCAGCGGCAGCAGCACTCGCTGTCGGCTTCTCCGGCTCGGTGGTCTGGTCGCTGTCCACCCTCAACCCCTCGCTCGCTGGAACGGCGAACGAAGCGTACGCGGGCCCCCCGCAACCGACACTCGCCACTCGCGTTCAGAATTCCAATCCGCTGTACGGTACTGGACTGAACTCGAACCGGGTGTCCCCCGCTTCCGCTGCACTTGAGGCCAAGGCCTACGCCTACACTCGGGCCCACGACAGGGCGGGCACCTATTCGCTCGCCACCGACACCTGGCGAAGCGCGGCGCCGCTGATCATGAACGGGGCCGGCCGCATCCTGCCGTTGGGCGGATACAGTTCCCGCATCCCGACTCCGACGGTGCTTCGCGTCCAAGAACTGGTGGCAACCGGGAACCTTCACTACGTTCTGATCACGAGCCCACTGTCGAAGACCGGCGTGAATACCCCTGTGCTCTTCGGTATCCAGCAATGGGTTCGCAACACCTGCCGTTCGGTACCGCAGAGCGCGTTCGATCCGAGCAGCGTCCCGGCTTCGCCGTGGATGCTCCCGATCGACGTTCTCTACGACTGCGCTCGCTGAGGCACCCGGCACATTCATTCGCCTCCTCGACCGCCACCAACGCGGCCTGAGGCAGGAACCGCGGCGCAGGGGCGCCCACACCCGCCGGCGGATCTCCGCCCGGGCGCGCTACCTACTGATCGCGGGAGTAGGGGCTCTCGCGAGCCAACCGAACGAGGTCGACCGCTTCGGCACGCGCGGAATCGATCTCCGACGAGGTCAGCCCCACGAGCCTCAGGCAGGAGGCCGCCACGGTGGCCTCGTCGTCACGATCGGTTTCGCCGTCGCGCCGGAGCTGGATCACCACTTCGGCGATCTGAATGAGGAGGACACCGAGCCTGGACGCATCGAGACTGGCGGCCACATCGGGATGCGCTGCGGCCGCACCGAGGCGGCCATAGGCGGCTCTGAGCTGAGTGCGCTCGTCGCGGAAGGCGTCGAACCGGGCGTCCTGCACTTCGGGGTGGAGGTACAGGATGCCGATGTTGTGCGGCGTTCGCCGCAGAGTCCGGGCATCGACACTTGCCAGGGCGTAGAGCGCACCTGCCGCGCTGATCTCCTGGGGAACGCGCGCCTCGATGCCGCTGACGAACTCGTTGCTCGGCCGCACGGAGTTGCTGAGCAGTTCGACGAGTATCTCGTCTTTGCCGGCGAAGTGGTAGTAGAGGGACTGCTGCCGGATTCCGACCCGGTCGGCGATGGCGCGGGTCGACGCTCCGGCAAAGCCCGACTCGACGAAGAGGGCGGCAGCGGCATCGAGGATCTGTTCGCGTCCCGACAGCGGGGATGTCATGTGTTCCGCGCTCGCTCGGGGTCGCCCGGGCCTGTTCGGGCTGGTCTTCGACGAGCTCATGGTCTCGATTCTCGCACCTCGTCAGTCGGAGACCGGAGCAGCACGCATCCATTCGCGCCACTCACCGTACGAGGTGATGTCCATCGCCTCCCCCGTCACGACGACCTCGCGGGGGATGCCCGGCACGGCACGGCCGTCAGCCAGCACGACCTGGCCGATCATCATCGGTGCAGGAAGCGCCGAGAAGCAGCTCGGCGACGTGGGCGATGGCGCGATCGTCGAAGGCGTCAGCTGTGAGCATCACCCCGAACGGCAGGCCGTTCACCGTTCCGGCGGGGACGGCCAGAGAGCACAGGTCGAGAAGGTTCGCGAAGTTGGTGTACCTGCCCATCCTGCTGTTTCCGCCGATCGGGTCCGCGGCGAGCTCGGCGAGATCCGTGCCGATGAGGTTCCGTCGAGCGTCGATCGTTTCGGCCTCCGCCAGCGCATCCGCCTCGTCGCGAAGGGTGATCCGGATCTCGGGGCGGTCTGCGTCGCGGTTGCGGGCGTAGGCGTCGCGGACGCGCGTGACTGAACTCACGAGTGGGCTCCGATCGAGAGAAGGATCTGTCCTGGCGCCACCTGATCTCCCGCGGTCGTGTACACGCCGGCGACGATGCCGTCGATCGGCGCGACTATCGGGGACTCCATCTTCATCGCTTCCAAGGCCATCAGCCTGTCACCGGCAGTGACGACGGTTCCGGGTTCGACGGAGATCTGCCACACCGTCGAGGTGAACGGAGCGGATACCGTGATCGCGCCATCGGGCACGACGATCTCGTCGACGACCACGGCGGCCTTCGTCTCCTGCTGCCGATCGAACTCGCCCGAGGCGCGCCAGCGGTCCTTCTCCGCGCCGAACGCCTCCGCCTGGC
>FSYX01000056.1_pt1 | contig 19528 bp, 15 predicted proteins | sample 1638671 | NCBI WGS metagenome assembly FSYX01 (sample SAMEA3914813, study PRJEB12502) | metagenome | biome: forest; material: soil | place: Canada | collected 2011-07-07 | depth 0.3 m
CAAGGTAGCCGAGGGCTGAGCGCCGACTCAAGGGGCCGTTCCATGACGAAGTCGTTCTCGAACTGGTCGCCCACGAGAAAGCGCTTCGTCCCGACCCGCTCGAAGCCGTGCTTGCGGTAGAAGCGCTGGGCGCGCTCGTTCAACTGGTTGACGCCGAGCCACATTCCCACGGCACCGCGCCGAATCGCCGCATCCACACTCGCCTCCATCAGGCTCGCGGAGACCCCGGCACCGTGATGTCCGGCGAGCACGTAGCATTTGCTCAACTCGCTGGTGGGGCGGATGCGCACGGCCGACTTCGCGTCGGCATCCTGGGGCTCGCCGACGATCACCATCGTGTAGCCGACAGCGAGTCCATCATCGGTCAGCGCGAGGATCAGTTCCCGGGCCGGGTCGGCAAGGTACTCCGCGAACTTCGACTCGGAGAGGACCGTTGCGATGAAGTGCGCCTTCGCCTCTTCTGTCGTGTGCGGCGGGCATGCGAGCGCGAATGTGGCTGCTGCGACGGCGGCGAGCGTCGCCGCATCCCGTTCGGTGGCCGGGCGGACTGTCACGTTCATCCGCCCACTGTATGCCGAGGTCCGCAATTCAGGAAGGGTGGGATCAGGGGTGGCTCCTGAGGCGGAATCTCGCCCCAAGAGCCACTCCAATCACAGGAATTCCTGAATTGCGCGCGGGTCAGCACACCAGGGCGCGGGTCAGCTCGCCAGCGCGAGCGGCGCGGTCGCCCTGCCCACGGCAGGCTCGTCGACCAGGTAGCGCGCGTACGCCCCGATGGTCAGGAACGTCGGGAACTCCGGCTGCAGTGCGACCTCAGCGAGGACCTCCGCCGCCTCGTCGAACCGCGAATCCGTGGTTCCACGCAACTCGTCGAGCTCGTCGTTCACGATGCGTGTGACGAGGGCCGTGTCCACCAGCGTGCCATCGGCCGTGACCGTGCGATTCTCGATCCACTGCCAGAGCTGCGAGCGCGAGATCTCGGCGGTCGCCGCATCCTCCATCAGGTTGTCGATGGCCACGGCGCCGATTCCCCGCAGCCACGATTCGATGTACCGCAGAGCAACGTTCACGTTGTCGCGCACACCCTCGAAGGTGACCTCTCCCCCGATGGACTCGATGTCGAGCAGCTGGCCTGCGGTGACGTGCACATCGTCACGCTGCCGATCGACCTGGCTGGGCCGGTCGCCGAGCACTGCGTCGAACTCAGCTCGCGCCGTCGCGACGAGGTCGGGATGCGCGACCCAGGTGCCGTCGAACCCATCGCCTGCTTCGCGCCTCTTGTCGGCGCCGACCTTCTCGAGTGCCTGCTCGGTCACCAGCGGGTCTCGCCGGTTGGGGATGAAGGCGCTCATGCCGCCGATGGCATATGCGCCGCGCCGGTGGCAGGTGGCGACGAGGAGCTCGGTGTACGCCCGCATGAACGGCACGGTCATCGTGATCTGTTTGCGGTCCGGGAAGACGAACCGGCGCCCGCGCGAACGGAACGTCTTGATGATGCTGAAGATGTAATCCCAGCGTCCGGCGTTGAGGCCCGCGCAATGTTCTCGCAACTCGTAGAGGATCTCTTCCATCTGGAATGCGGCCTGGATGGTCTCGATCAGCACCGTCGCGCGGATGGTGCCGACCGGCATCCCGACGCGCTGCTGGGCGAACACGAAGATGTCGTTCCAGAGCCTGGCCTCTTCGTGGCTCTCCAGCTTGGGCAGGTAGAAGTACGGTCCGCGGCCGCCGGCCACCAGTCGTTCGGCGTTGTGCCAGAAGAACAGCCCGAAGTCGACGAGGCTTGCCGAGGCGGCCATCGAACGGCCCGCGCGGTCGGTGAACTCGATGTGCTTCTCGACCAGGTGCCAGCCGCGCGGACGCATCACGATCGTCGGAGTCTCCGTCGCCGTGATCCGGTACTCCTTGCCTTCTGGGCTCGTGTACGCAAGCTGGTCCCGCGCCACATCGAACAGCGACAGCTGGCCGCCGATGACGTTCGTCCAGGTCGGACTGGTCGCGTCTTCGAGGTCGGCGAGCCACACTTTCGCGCCCGAGTTGAGGGCGTTGATGGTCATCTTGGGATCGGTCGGCCCGGTGATCTCGACGCGTCGGTCGCGCAGGCCCGGACCGGCCCCTGCGACCCGCCACGCCGCATCCTCACGGACGTGCGCGGTTTCGGGAAGGAAGCGCGGGTCGCGCCCGTTGGCGGCGTCGACACGCTTGCGCAGGCGTTCGGCGAGCAGGTCGTGCCGACGTGCGGAGAACCGCTCGTGGAGTTCACGCAGGAACTCGACGGCCTCGGGGGTCAGAATCTGGTCGAAGCGATCCTCGATCGCTCCTGTGATCTCGATCATGGTCTTTCTCCTGTCTGGGTGCATCCATTTGCGCCTAACGGTCGTTTCCGTGGCCCGAAAGGCCCGAAACGCGCAAATGGATGGAGTGGTGCGGGATGGATGAACGTCCGGTACGGAGGTGTTTCGGCGGCGTATACGCCGAAACACCGCATCGTGCGCCGCAGGGGCGGCGGCGCACCAGCTGGCATCCGTGCTCAGAACTGCTCGGACTCAGTGCTGCCGACCAGGGCCAGAGTCGCGCTGCTGGGGTTGAGTGCGGTGGCGATGCGGTCGAAGTAGCCGGTGCCGACCTCCCGCTGGTGGCGGGTCGCGGTGTAGCCGTGTCGCTCGGACGCGAACTCGGCCTCCTGCAGTTCGACGTACGCACTCATGTGGCGTTCGGCGTAGTCCTGCGCGAGCGTGAACATGGAGTGGTTGAGGGCGTGGAACCCGGCCAGCGTGATGAACTGGAACGCGTATCCGTAGGATGCGAGCTCCCGCTGGAACCGGGCGATCTGCTCGTCGTCGAGGTGGGATTTCCAGTTGAACGACGGCGAACAGTTGTAGGCGAGTTTCTTGCCTGGGAAGTCTTTGTGGATGCGCTCCGCGAAGGTCCGCGCAAGGTCCAGATCGGGTTCGGCGGATTCGACCCAGAGCAGGTCGGCGTACGGGGCGTAGGCGAGGCCGCGGGCGATCACCGGATCGATGCCATTGCGCACCTCGTAGAACCCTTCCGCCGTACGAGTGCCGGTCACGAACTCGCGGTCGCGCTCATCGTGGTCGCTGGTGAGCAGAGTGGCCGCCAGCGAGTCGGTTCGGGCGATCACCATGGTGGGAACACCGGCGACGTCGGCAGCGAGCCGCGCTGCGTTGAGGGTGCGGATGTGCTGCCCGGTCGGCACGAGCACCTTGCCACCCATGTGTCCGCACTTCTTCTCGCTGGCCAGCTGGTCCTCCCAGTGAACGCCGGCCGCGCCGGCTTCGATCATCGACTGCATGAGCTCGTATGCGTTGAGGGGTCCCCCGAAGCCGGCTTCCGCATCCGCAACGATCGGCGCGAGCCAGTCGCGCTGGTCGACGCCGCCTTCCGAGCTGGCGATCTGGTCGGCCCGCAGCAGCGCGTTGTTGATGCGGCGCACGACCGCCGGAACCGAGTTCGCCGGGTAGAGGCTCTGGTCGGGGTAGGTCTGACCGCTCAGGTTGGCGTCGGCAGCGACCTGCCACCCGGAAAGGTAGATGGCTTTGAGCCCTGCGCGCACCTGCTGCACGGCCTGGTTGCCGGTGAGCGCCCCGAGCGCCGCGACCCACTGCGGGTCGTCCGCGGCGCCATCCTCGTGGATGAGGTCCCATAGCTTCTCGGCACCGCGCCGTGCGAGCGTTCGCTCTTCGCGCACCGTGCCGCGGAGGGCGACGACGTCCTCCGCGGTGTAGTCGCGGCGGATGCCGTTCCAGCGCGGATCGGCATCCCACTCGAGCTGGAGCTCGGCTGCGGTCTGCGTCACGTCGCCTGCACGGCGGGGGGTGTTGTCTGCGGTGCTCACGGTGTCCTCCATCGGTGTGTTGCGTGGGCTGTTGCATCGATCATTCGTGCTACGCAACCCCTGCGGGCGAAATCGGTTCGCAGAACTTTCGCAGTTCTTCTGTTTGTCAGAAGTTCCGTCGCGTGACACCATGGCCTCCATGATGGGCAGCGAAGCCACGACATCGATCGCATTCCCCTCGAGCGACGAGGACACGGATGCGGCCATCGACGCGCTCACGCTCGGCCGGCGCATCCGGGCTTACCGAATCGAGCGCGGTCTGACGCTCGACGCACTCGCCGCCGCCATCGACCGAGCGCCATCGCAGGTGTCGACGATCGAGAACGGCAACCGCGAACCGCGCCTCGCCCTGCTCCGGTCCATCGCGTCCGCCCTCTCGGTCACCGTCGACGATCTGCTCTCGGCAGAGCCCCCAAACGCGCGCGCCGCCCTCGAGATCGCCGTCGAACGCGCGCAACGCGGCCCGGTCTTCGCTGCCCTCGGCCTCGAACCGGTCAGAGTTTCCAAGGGCCAGAGCGACGAGAACCTGCGTACGATCCTCGCTCTGCACCAGGAGGTCGAGCGCCTGCATCGCGAGCGCGCGGCCACGCCCGAGGAGGCCAGGCGCGCCAACGCGGAGCTGCGCCAGACCATGCGCGCGCGGGACAACTACTTCGGCGAGCTCGAAGACATGGCGACCGAACTGCTCTCCGCGGTCGGCCACACCGGCGGTCCCGTCTCGCATCAAGTCGTCGCCGACATGGCGAGCCATCTCGGCTTCTCACTGCACTACGTCGGCGATCTGCCGCATTCGACACGTTCGGTGACCGACAAACGGAACGGGCGGATCTACCTGCCGACCGAGCAGTCCGCCTCGCGCGACTCGCGTTCGCCGATCCTGCAAGCCTTCGCGTCGCACCTGTGCGGCCACGACGAGCCCAGAAATTACGCAGACTTTCTACGGCAGCGCGTCGAGACCAACTATTTGACCGCGGCGATCCTTCTGCCCCAGAAGGATGCGGTGGCATTCCTCACCGAAGCCAAGAACTTTCGCCGCATCTCGATGGAAGACCTCCGCGACGCCTTCGCGGTGTCCTACGAAACCGCGGCGCACCGCTTCACGAACCTCGCCACCGCCCGCCTCGGCATCCCCGTGCATTTCATGAAAGTGCACGAGTCCGGCACGATCATCAAGGCCTACGAAAACGACTCGGTGGCCTTTCCGTCGGATGCGCTTGGGGCGATCGAGGGAACCACCGTCTGCCGCAGCTGGACCGCGCGAACCGTGTTCGATGTCGAGGACCGATTCAGCCCGTACTACCAATACACGGACACGCCTCGCGGGACGTTCTGGTGCACGTCGCGCATCGAGAAGGCCAAAGAGGGCGACTATTCGGTGAGTGTCGGCGTGCCGTTCGAGCACGTCAAGTGGTTCCGCGGGCGTGAGACGTCATACCGTGCGGTGTCGCGCTGCCCGGACGAATCGTGCTGCCGCCGGGCGCCCGACACCCTGTCGCACAAATGGTCCGGCCAGTCGTGGCCGAGCGCGCGCACCCCGACCAGCCTGCTCGCCGCGCTCCCCACCGGCACCTTCCCCGGCGTCGACGCGACCGAGGTCTACACGTTCCTCGAACGCCACGAGCCGCACTGAGCGCGCGCACTCGTGCCGCAGGGAGGCACGGAGCACGGCGCAGGCGGCACGGTCGGACGAAATGATCGGAAAGCGCCGGGATTCGCGACTGATTCCGTTGTCGCAAGCTCCGAGGTGTTGCGAGAATGTCAGGAACCGAAACAAGGGGGCGCAACCAACGTGGGCAGCACTGTATTCGAACGAGCGCGACCGGACTCATCCGTCGTCGATCACGCACTTTCGGTCACCCGGCAGGCGCCCTTCTGGATCGAGGACGTCTCGCCGGACACCTACCCCGCGTTGACCGCGGACACCCGCTGCGATCTCGCCATCGTCGGCGGCGGCTATTCGGGCCTGTGGACGGCTCTGCTCGCCAAGCGCCAAAACCCCAGCGCTCGTGTGGTCCTGCTCGAGGCCAAGCGCATCGGATGGGCGGCGTCCGGACGGAACGGCGGATTCTGCGAGGCCAGCCTGACCCACGGCGACGAGAACGGTCTCAGCCGGTTCCCCGACGAATTCGACCGCCTTCAGGAGCTCGGTCGCGCCAACCTCGACGAAATCGAACGCACGGTCCGCGAACTGAACCTCGACTGCGATTTCGAACGCAACGGCGCGATCGACATCGCGACCGAGCCGCATCAGGTCGAGTGGCTGCGCGAGGCAGCGAACGGCGACGATGTGCTCTTCCTCGACACGGATGCCGTTCGGGCACAGGTGAACTCTCCTACCTTTCAGGCCGGACTGCTCCGCACCCGCGACTCCGCCCTCATCCACCCGGCGAAGCTCACCGTCGCGCTTGCCCGCGCGTGCGCCGAACTCGGTGTCGAAATTCACGAGAACACCCCGGTCACCGCGCTGAACACACGTGACCTCAGCGTCGCCGAAGGTGCCGAACTGCACACGCCGAACGGTGTCGTGCGCGCCCACAAGGTGGCTCTCGCCACCAATGTCTTCCCCTCGCTGCTCAAGCGCAACCGCCTCTCTACCGTGCCGGTCTACGACTACGTGCTGATGACGGAGCCGCTCACGGATGCCCAGCTCGCGTCCATCGGATGGCAGGGCCGGCAGGGCCTCGGCGACGCCGCGAACCAGTTCCACTACTACCGGCTGAGCCGTGACAACCGCATCCTCTGGGGCGGCTACGACGCCATCTACCACTACGGCGGACGGGTACGCGACGAATACGAAGACCGCCCGCAGACGTTCCGGCGTCTGGCGAGCCACTTCTTCACCACGTTCCCGCAGCTCGAGGGCATCCACTTCACGAACAAGTGGGCCGGTGCGATCGACACCTGCAGCCGCTTCTGCGCGTTCTTCGGCAGCGCACGCGACGGACGCGTCGCCTACGCGACCGGTTTCACCGGGCTTGGTGTCGCGTCCACCCACTTCGGCGCTGAAGTGATGCTCGACCTGCTCGACGGTCGCGCCACCGAGCGCACCGAACTGGCCATGGTCAAGAGCCGCCCGCTTCCGTTCCCGCCGGAGCCCGCGGCATCCGTCGGGATCAACCTCACTCGGTGGGCGCTCGACAGAGCCGACCACAACGACGGCAAACGCAACCTGTTCCTGAAAACCCTCGACGCTGTCGGCCTCGGTTTCGACTCGTGACACCGGAACCGCGATAGCCGCGCGAACCGAAACGCCCGCACAACCCCAGAAGGCCACGACAAGCACAATGGAGAGCACCGTGACAGACTCGCCCGACACGACCGGCGCCGTCCGGCTGCGCCACATTTCGAAGAGTTTCGGAGGGGCGACAGCGGTCGCCGACGTCGACCTGGAGGTGCGCAGCGGAGAGTTCCTCTCGCTGCTGGGGCCGTCGGGCTGTGGCAAGACCACGTTGCTCAGGATGATCGCCGGGTTCGAGCATCCCGACCGCGGCGACATCGAGGTGGGCGGGATGAGCGTGCTGAACGTACCGCCGTACAAACGCCCGGTCAACACGGTATTCCAGTCGTATGCCCTCTTTCCGCACATGACGGTCGCCGAGAACGTCGCCTACGGGTTGCGTCAGAAGCGTGTGCCTCGGGCGGAGATCGGCCAGAGGGTGCGCGACGCTCTCGACATGGCTCGCATGGGTGGGTTCGCCGACCGCAGCCCTCAGAAGCTTTCCGGCGGCCAGCAGCAGCGCGTCGCCCTTGCCCGCGCTCTGGTCAACCGTCCACGCGTGCTACTGCTCGACGAGCCGATGTCTGCGCTCGACCGCAAGTTGCGCGAAGAAATGCAGATCGAGCTCAAGCTCCTGCAACGGCAGCTCGGCATCACGTTCATCTTCGTCACCCACGACCAGCAGGAAGCGCTCTCGATGAGCGACCGCATCGTGGTCATGCAGGGCGGATCGATCCAGCAGGTCGGCACGACGCAAGCGGTCTATGCGAACCCGGCCAACGCCTTCGTGGCGGGGTTCATCGGCAAGCAGAACTTCATCGACGCGATCATGCTCGCGGATGGCGCTCTGTCGAGCGCCGACGGGCTACTGCGCGGCGCGCGCAACGCATCCGATGCCGGTGACCCGAGCGGGGTGGTGCCCGGGGCGGATGCCCGAGCCGCCGTGCGCGCCGAGTCGGTGCGCGTGACCGCCGCCCGGCCCGAAAACGGGGTGGCGATTCAGGGCACGCTCGCCGGGATCTCGTTCCTCGGCGATGTCATCCAATACGTCGTCGTCACGCCGAGCGGCCTTGAGCTGCTGTCTCGCACCGCGCCCAACCAGGGTGAGCAGCTGAGCACCGGGGACACCGTGTGGTGCACGTGGGCCGACAGCGACCTGCTCGTGTTCGCGGCCGACGCATCCGCCGATCTGTCCGGCGGCAGTTCCACCGACGGCGACGAGTTGGCGGCCTGATGGCGCCCCGACCGGACATCCGCGCCCTCATCCCCGCGGCGAGCGGTGCACGAATCACGCGTCGAGCGCTGCTCTCCGGTTTCGTCGTTGCCGGTGCGGGCCTCGCGCTCACCGCGTGCACGCGCGAGACGGCGTTCGCCGCATCCGTGCAGCCCGACGGCAAGATCGAGAGCCAACTCAACGTGTACAGCTGGGGCGACTACGACGACCCCGGAAACCTCAGCGCGTTCGGCAAGACCGGGGTCACCGTGCAACTCGACAGCTACGGGTCGAATGAAGAGATGATCGCCAAGCTGGGAGCCACTCGCGGAACGAGCGGCTACGACGTGATCGTGCCGACCGGCCAATACATCCCGATGATGGCGGCGAACGGCCTGCTGCAGAAACTCGATCATTCGCAACTGCCGAACCTGTCGAACCTCGAAGCCGCCTACCTGGACCAGTCATGGGATCGGGGCAACACCTACTCGGTGTGCAAAGACTGGGGCACCACCGGTTTCGCCTACGACACCAACGTGATCAAGCGGTCTCTGACATCGTGGGCCGACTTTCTCGACGCCGCCCAGAAAGAGGCGAGCAAGAATGTCGCTGTGCTCGAAGATCCATGGGAGGTGACGAGCATGTATTTCGCGGCCAACGGCATCGACCCGAACACCGAGAAGAAGGCCGACCTCGACGCAGCCGAGAAGTTCATGGTCGAGTCGATCGCCCCGCACATCAAAGCGTTCAACTCGACGGCGGTAACCAGCGGCATCCCCCAGGGGACCTTCGCGCTCATCCAGGCGTTCAACGGAGACGCCAGACAGGGGATGCTCGCGACCGACAAGATTCCCAAGAACTGGAAGTTCGTCTACCCGACGCCGACGGCGAACCTGTGGATGGACACGTGGGCGATCGCGAAAGGCGTGCAGCATCCCGATGCGGCCTACGCCTTCATCAACTACATGCTCGAGCCCGACGTCTCGTTCCGCGAAGTCGACTACATCGGGTACAGCACCGGCGTGAAGGGCCTCAAAGAGAAGGCGACCGCCGAGAACTTCGCCCTGCCCGACCTCGTCTTTCCCGGCGCCGACGTGATTGCGCGGCTCACGCCTGCCGAGCTGAACAGCTCCGCGGAACGCCTGGTGTCGATCGTGAACAAGATGATGGCGAAGGCAGGATCCTGATGACGACTGCGACCCCATCCATCGACCTGTCCGCGTCGCCGACTCAGACGCAGCCTCGCCGCTCACGAAAGCGGGTGTCCGGAACCACCATCGCCGGTTTCCCGACCTGGGCTTTCGTACTGTTCTTCTTCGTCGTGCCGCTCGGCCTGGTGCTCTGGTACAGCTTCGGGTACAAACCCGACTTGTTCTCAGCACACGCGAACGACAAACTCTCGTTCGACCGCTACGCGGAAGCGCTCGACGCGACCTTCCTCGGCACGTTCCTGAACACGCTCAAGATCGGCCTGATCGGCACGGCGATCTGCCTGATCATCGCCGTGCCGTTCGCCTACTGGCTCGCCGTGAAACTCAAGCCGAAGTATCGTGCCCTCGCCCTCGCCCTGGTCCTCGTGCCGTTCTGGACCAACTTTCTGGTGCGCACGCTGGGATGGCAGATCGTGCTCTCGCCGCAAGGTTTCCTGTCGGATGCGCTGCAGAACCTCGGCCTCATCCACGGGCACCTCGACATCCTGTACACGCAGGCGGCAGTGCAACTCGGTGTGGTCTACAACTATCTGCCGCTGATGATCCTGCCGCTGTATGTCGCCATGGACCGCGCCGGCCAACCGCTTCGTGAGGCGAGCGCCGACCTCGGGGCCAACCGGGTGCGCACCTTCCTTCAGGTGACGCTTCCGCTCGCGACCCCGGGAATCGCATCCGGATGCCTGCTGGTGTTCATCCCCCTGATGGGCGACTACATCACGGCGTCCGTGCTCGGCGGAGCACAAGGCAACATGGTCGGCCAGCTCGTCGCCAGCCAGTTCAACACGGCTCAGAACTGGGCTCTGGGATCGGCGATGGCGGTGCTGCTGATGCTGTTCATCGCGGCCGCCGTCGTCGTCGTCGGCGGCGTGACTCTGCTCATCCGCTTCTTCGTCAGGCGCGCGAGACGCGTCGACTTCGCCGGATTCTCGGGAGGTGCAGCATGACCGCGCTCGACACACGACCTGTGGACGAACTCGAACCCGTCGCGCTCGAATCCGCGCCTCCCGTCAACCGCAAACGGCGTGACGGGGTTGGGATCAGCCTCACCGTGTGGGGTGTGATCGTCTTCGTCTTCCTGTTCCTGCCGATCATCGTGATGTTGGTGTACTCGTTCAACACCGGGCGACTGCTCGCGACGTGGCAAGGTTTCGGCTTCAGCGCTTACACGAGCGCGTGGGCCAGTCCCGTCATCCGTGGATCCGTGGTCACCTCGCTCGAGGCTGCGGCCGGCGCGGCGATCGTGTCGACCATCCTCGGAACCCTCGGCGGTCTCGCCCTCGCGCGCTCGCGGGTCAAGGCCAACTGGGTGATCTGGGCGACCGTGCTGCTGTCGATCACCCTGTTCACGCCAGAAATCGTCGACGCCGTCTCCATGTTGCCGTGGTTCGTTAGTCTCGGCACCGACTTCGGGATCGGGATGTTCAGCAACGGCCTGGTGCGACTGGTCGTCGCTCACGCGGTGCTCTCGGTCGCTGTCGTCACGTTCATCGTGCGCGCCCGAATGCAGGGGATGGACGAATCCCTGGAGGAGGCCGCGGCCGACCTCTACGCGCCACCGCTCAAGCGTTTCTGGCAGATCACTCTGCCGGTCGCGAGCCCCGCCATCTGGGCCGGCGCCCTCATGTCGTTCACCCTGAGCCTCGACAACACGATCGTGTCGAGCTTCGTTCAGGTGCCTGGATCGACACCATGGCCGGTCTACATCTTCAGTTCGCTGAGAGTCGGCCTGCGCCCTGAGATCGCCGCCGTATCGACCGTCATGTTCCTCCTCACCCTCATAGCCCTCGCGGTGGTCGCGCTCGTGCTTCGGCGCGGCGGGTCGAACGCCGAAGAGATGGCAAAAACCCTCGCCAGCGCATAGGAGCCCCGCCAATGGATGTGCTAGAAACCGTCGGTCGCGTGGCCGCCGCCGATGTCGTACTCGAGATGGTTCCCGTGCCCGTCGAGCAGGTGGTGACCGGCGCGCCGCAGACCGGGTGGCGCGCGCTCGGCGCATTCGGCGGCCATGAGCTGGGCGTATGGGAGATGACACCCGGCGCGATGAGCGACACCGAAGCCGACGAGATCTTCGTGGTGCTCGCCGGCCGTGCCACCATCGAGTTCGTCGACACCGGCACCTGGACGCTGATCGGCCCCGGCGACGTGGTGCAGCTGCACGCGGGCGCCCGCACGGTCTGGACGGTCACCGAGACACTGCGCAAGGTGTATCTCACCTGACCCCTTGTCTTCCTCTGCGATCATGCCGCGAGAGATGCGATATGTGCGCCATGCGACGACCAAAAGCCACATTTCGCATCTCTCGCTCGGTTCTCCACAGGTTCCACGCGACACGACAGTCGACACGCTGCCGATGACACTCTGGATGGATGCGACCACGAGCAGACCTCCCGAGCGGCCTCGACTCAGCGCCCTTCTCCTCCTCAGACGCGTCCGCGCTCGGTGTGAAGCCGTGGCGTTTGCGCGGTTCCGACATCGAGCACCCGTTCCACGGCGTGAACGTCGCATCGAGCGACGACGAGGACCGGAACGACCACGAGGTCGAGTGGCGGTGCGAGGCATACTTGGCTCGGATGCTGCCGGGGCAGTGGTTCACACACGAGACCGCCGCACTGTTGCTCGGCATTCCACTCGAGCCCGGGGTTCGGGCGAGCCGGCTGCACGTCGGCGTTCGCACTCCACGCACGCCGCCGAAGGCAAATGGCGTCGTCGGCCACCGACTTTCGGCAGATGTCGTGGTGGGATCACGGCGACGGGTCTTCCCCGTGTGTTCCCCGGCAGATGTGTGGTGCCAGCTGGCGGAGACGATCAGCCGAGGTGACCTCGTCGCAGCGGGAGACTTCCTCGTCGGCGCGCGGAGACGTGCCCCTTTGGTCACGCTCGATGAGTTGAGGGACGCTTCGGCTCGATACCGGGGAAAGCGTGGCGCAAAGAATCGAGCGTGGGTATTGGAGCGCATTCGATTCGGCGCCGATTCGCGACCTGAATCGCTGCTTCGGCTCCAGTTGGTTGACCATGGTCTGCCCGAACCGCATGTGAATCCGCCTGTACCTGTTGACGGCGGTCGTGTGGTTCTGCATCCCGACCTGCTGCTTCCGGATGCTCGCATAGCGTTCGAGTACGAAGGCGATGGGCATCGCGTCGAGCGCAAACAGTGGCTTGACGACATCGAGCGTCGGGATCTGTATGAGGAGGCCGGTTACAGCCTCATTCGGGTCACTTCCCGGGACGTCTTCGGCAAGAGGGACCGGTTCGAGCATCGCCTGCGTCGCCTCAGTGTCCTTCCGCGAATGGTCCCCCCGCCAAGGGTCCCCCCGCCAAGGGTTCGCCCGCGAAAGATGCGAAATATGGCTCATTCGCGCGCCGATAACGACATTTCGCATCTCTCGCGGCCCTCCTAGCGGGTGCGGCGCGCTAGGAGCGCGGCATGCAGGGCGCTGACGGTTTCGCCGTCGTCCAGATCGGCGCCGAGGAGGTCCTCGATCAGGGCGATGCGCTGGTAGAAGACGGAGCGGGAGAGGTGACTCGACGCGGCGGCCTTCGTGCGATTGCCCGGGTTGGTAGCGTAGGCGCGAAGCACCTCGAGCAGGTCTCCGTCGTTTTCGAGGTCGTACTCGATGAGGGGTCGCAGCATCTGCTCACTGTGAGCCTGAAGGCGCGGATCGCTCCCGAACGAGTTGATGAATCGCAGCAGCGGACGGCTCTCGACCCGGTACACGGTCAGACTTCTGCGCTTGGTCCCTCCGTTGCGCGCTAGCAACTCGGTGGCCTCCTCCACAGAGGCGAGCAGGCCTGGGATATCCACAGATTCCGCTCCGACAGCCACAACGAGATCCTCCACGGCAAGACTGGCTTCACGGGCGTAACGACGAGAGAAGGTGTCGAGAGCATGATCGGTGAGCTGCTGGTTCTGACCGAGCGAGAGGGCGACGATGAGTTGGGCGGCCGATGAGTCAGGGTTACTGCCGGCCAGGGCGTCCGCCCCGATTTCGCGTGCGGCGGCGAGAGCGGCCGCGGGGTCCGGCGAGCCCGATCGCGACGAGAGAGCCAGCCCGACGAGGCGTCGCCCGCGCACGGAGATCCCAGCCGCCTCGAATCGGGCGACCAGGCCGCTCTCGGTGCTGAATCGTCCACCGATCAGAGCACGCACAAGGTGTTCGTGGCTCTGCCTGGTCCATTCATCGGCATCGCGATCGGCGAGTCTGCTGAGCGCAAGAGCTACAGCGGCCTGCTCGAGCACGTTCGAGCGCCCAGCCGGATGCGGGTCGCCAGGCAGAGCGATCAGGTACCCCCACCGAATTCCCCGCGCTTCGACTGGCGTGATCAGCCAGTCCGTCTCACCAGCGCGATGCGCCGCTCGCGATCGCTGCTCCCACTCGTGGAGTGCGTCGTCTCCGTCGCCCAGCGCTTCGAAGGCGACGACCTGGTGGTTGAGGTTCTCCAAGATCACCGGGGCGCCGAGCACCCGGCCGACCTGCGTGACGATGAAATCTGCCGGGCTGCCTCGAAGGCTCAACTCAGTGAAGAGAGCATGGATGTCGTCCCTCGCCTTGAGCGCTGTCATCTGGTCCGCGATGATGCGCGAATGCACCGCCTCAGTAATGGCGACGAACCTGGCTTCGCGGTGCAGCACGATGAGTGGAAGGTCGTGCGCGACGGCCTCGGCCACCAGGGCATCAGGAGCGGTAGCGAAGCGCACACCGAGCTCAAGAACGAGCCCCGCGATTCCTACGCGCACGAGTTGGGAGATGAGGCCGCGCAGGCCGGAGTCGTCGCTCGGCCAGCCCACACCGGTCGACAGCAGGAGTTCGCCCCCGCTGATGAGATGGGCAACACTCGCGGTCTCGGTCACATGCACCCAGCGCACGGGGCGGTCGATGGCGTCGCCGCCGGCAAGCACTTCGGGCAGCGCGTCGGCCACCTCTTCGAAGCGAAGCACCTCGCGAATCGTCGGCAACAGCGCTCGTGCCGTTGCTGCCGCATTCGCACTCATCGGACGATGTGTACTGTCAGCACCAAAGCTGCGACGATCTGGCATCGAGCCCTCCCGTTCTGCTCTGCAATCATTGGGACGTAAGCCTAGTGCCCAGCTCGGGCATTTTGTCCGGCAGAGTCGCAATCAGGCAGAGTCCAGATCATGCGACCGCCGACCGAATCCAGAGAGGATGGCCGACCGTGGCCCTCATTCGACATGTCGTCAACGGCGAGGAGTTCGGCACCCCCGAACGCACCGGCCCCGTCTTCAACCCCGCCACCGGCGAACGTCAACACGAGGTCGTCCTCGGTTCCGTCGCCGATGTCGAGGCTGCGATCGCCGCTGCAAAGGCTGCTCTCCCGGCCTGGCGCTCGACCAGTCTGACGAAGCGCGCCGACGTCATGTTCCGTCTCCGCCACCTTCTCAAGGAGCGCACACCGGAACTTGCTGCGATCGTCACAAGCGAGCACGGTAAAGTCCTCTCCGACGCTGCCGGTGAAATCGGTCGCGGCCTCGAGAACGTGGAATTCGCGTCCGGTCTCATCAACCTGCTCAAGGGCGAGTACAGCCAGCAGGTCTCGACGGGCATCGACGTCCACAGCGTCAAGCAGCCGGTCGGCGTTGTGGGCTGTATCACGCCGTTCAACTTCCCCGTCATGGTTCCGCTGTGGATGATCGCCAGCGCCATCGCCTGCGGTAACACCGTTGTGCTGAAGCCGAGCGAGAAAGACCCGTCGGCGTCGGTGTTCCTTGCCAAGCTCTTCCTCGAGGCAGGCCTGCCCGCGGGCGTGCTCAACGTGGTGCACGGCGACAAAGTCGCCGTCGATACCATTCTCGACAGCCCCGACATCGACGCCGTGAGCTTCGTCGGTTCCACGCCTATCGCGCAGTCGATCTACCAGCGCGCGAGCGCCAACGGCAAACGGGTGCAGGCGCTCGGCGGGGCGAAGAACCACATGGTCGTCCTCGAAGATGCCGACATCGAAGCAGCGGCTGATGCCGCGGTTTCGGCCGCCTACGGGTCGGCCGGCGAACGATGCATGGCGGTCAGCGTTCTCGTGGCGGTCGGAGAGGTCGGCGATCCGCTCGTGGCAGCGATCGAACGTCGCCTCGACACCCTCGTGATCGGCGACGGAACACGCGCTGAGTCCGAAATGGGTCCGCTCATCACCGGCGAGCACCGTGACAAGGTCGCTTCCTACGTCTCCGGCGCAGCAGCCGAAGGCGCGACCGTCGTCGTCGACGGAACCCAGAAAGCATTCGACACGGATGGCTTCTTCATCGGTGTCAGCCTGCTCGACAACGTTGGTACCGGCATGCGGGTGTACACCGACGAGATCTTCGGCCCGGTCCTCTCGGTCGTGCGCGTGGAGACCTTCGACGAAGCGATCGCCCTCGTCAACTCCAACGCATACGGCAACGGTGTCGCGCTCTTCAGTCGCGACGGCGGAGCTGCGCGCCGGTTCGAGTTCGAAATCGAGGTCGGCATGGTGGGAATCAACGTGCCCATCCCGGTGCCGGTCGGTGCGTTCTCGTTCGGCGGCTGGAAGAATTCACTCTTCGGCGATTCCCACATCTACGGCCCGGAATCATTCCACTTTTACACGCGCAGCAAGGTCGTCACCTCGCGGTGGCCCGACCCGGTGCACTCGAAGATCGAACTCGCGTTCCCCGGAAACTCCTGAGAGGCGACATCATGACGGACACTATCCAGGGCGCCCCGACGCTCATCGCTCAGCCTGCGGCGTCGCGCACGGGGTACGCCGACCGACACGGCGCCGAGCATCCCTTCGGCGACGCCGCAGCCGAGCAGCAGGTGCGCTCCGACGACCGCAACCACGTGTTCCATTCGTGGAGCGCGCAGGCCCAGATCAACCCGTTGCCTGTCGCGGCGGGAGAGGGTTCGACCTTCTGGGACTATGAGGGCAACGCCTACCTCGACTTCAGTTCACAGCTGGTGAATCTGAACCTGGGCCACCAGCATCCCGATCTCGTTCGCGCCATCCAGGAGCAGGCCGGTCGGATGTCGACGATCCAGCCTTCGATGGCGAGCGATGTGCGCGGCGAACTCGCGCGTCTGATCGCGGATGTCGCACCCGGAGACCTCAACAAGGTCTTCTTCACCAACGGCGGGGCGGATGCGAACGAGTACGCGGTCAGGATGGCGCGCCGCGTCACCGGGCGCCGCAAGGTGCTCTCGATGTATCGCTCGTACCACGGCGGTACGGCGACAGCGATCTCGCTCACCGGCGACCCCCGCCGCTGGGCGAACGAGCCGAGCGACTCATCCGTCGCCCACTTCTTCGGGCCATACCTGTACCGTTCGGCGTTCCACTCGACGACGCCCGCAGAGGAGACACAGCGGGCGCTCGAACACCTCGAGAACGTGATCGTGCTCGAGGGTGCATCGACGGTCGCCGCGATCATCATCGAGACAGTCGTGGGAACGAACGGCGTACTCGTGCCGCCGCCTGGCTATCTCGCCGGTGTGCGCGACCTGTGCGACAAATACGGAATCGTCTACATCGCCGATGAGGTCATGGTCGGATTCGGCCGGTTCGGCGAATGGTTCGCCGTCGACGCCTTCGACGTGATCCCCGACCTGATCACGTTCGCCAAGGGTGTCAACTCCGGCTACGTTCCGCTCGGTGGAGTCGTCATCTCCGATCGCATCGCCTCCTTCTTCGACGATGTGTCGTTCCAGGGTGGCCTCACGTATTCAGGACATCCGCTTGCCTGTGCCGCAGGGGTCGCGACGTTCGAAGTGTTCGAACGCGACGGCATCCTGGAACGCGTGCGCGACCTCGGCTCCCGCGTGGTCGAACCGGAGATCACGGCGTGGCTCGACCGGCACCCGTCACTCGGCGAGGTGCGCGGGCGCGGCCTGTTCTGGGCTCTCGAACTCGTGCGGTCGCGCGAGTCACGCGAGCCGCTGGTGCCGTTCAACGCAGCAGGAGCGGATGCCGCGCCGATGGGCGAGGTCGCCGCGGCATGTAAGGCGGCGGGTGTTTGGCCGTTCACACACTTCAACCGAGTGCACATCGCGCCTCCGCTGATCGTGTCAGAAGACGAGTTGCGTCGCGGGCTCGCCGCCATCGACGCAGCACTCACCGTCGCCGACCGTTTCGCCGAGTAGCGACCGGCTCGGCGGCGCGTTTCACCGCGAGTGTGATCGTTCCGCTCGAGGGTGCTCGTTCATTCGCGCACTCTCGAGCGGAACGGTCACGCTCGGTGCTACGGGTGATCGTTCGCCCCACACGCTCTTGCGGGGCAGCCACGCGCTTGCGGGGCAGTCACGTTCTCGCGGGGCAGCCACGCTCTTGCGGGGCAGCCCCGCGCTTGCGGGGCAGTCACGTTCGCCCGGGGCAGTCACGTTCGGCCGGGGCGCGCGCGGCTGCGGCGCCCGCGCCCGCGCACTACGTGCGCAGCACTCCATTCTCGCGACGCGAGATGCCGAGCGGATTACCATCGCGTAGCTCCGGAGGAAGCACGGAGGCCGGCGCATCCTGAAACACGATCGGCGCCAGGAAACGACGGATCGCCGTCGCGCCGACCGACGTGTGAACGGATGCGGTGGTCGCCGGCCAGGAGCCACCGTGATGCTGCGCCCACGCGATCGCAACCCCGGTCGGCCATCCGTTGAAGACGACCCGTCCCGCAACTCGCGAAAGGGAGCCGGCGAGAGCCGACACATCCTCATCCGGTGCGTGATGGACGGTCGCCGTGAGCGACCCCTCCAACAGCGCGAGGGCAGCGGCTAGGGCAGCGTCGTCGTTATAGCGCACCACCACGGTCAGCGGTCCAAAGCATTCCGTCAGGAACTCATCGCTCGACTGCCGGAATGCGTCAGCATCGACGACGATAACGGCGGGCGCACTCGGATCGACATCGGACCCAGCACCGGCACCAGCAGCGACACCGCCACCAGACCCAGACCCAGCATCGCGCACGGTCCCAATCACCTCGACGTCTTCGCGGCGCGCGAACTCCGCAACCCGCTCGGCGAATGCCTCGCTCATCCCAGTTGTCAGCAGCCGCTGTCCCTCGTACCCCGCCAACGCCTCGGACAGCGCATCCTCGAACCCGGCACCGGACGGCACGAACACCAATCCGGGCTTCGTGCAATACTGTCCGCCGTCGCGCGTGAAGGATCCGACCAGACCGGCCGCAAGGTGAGGGGCGCTCTCGTGCGCCGCAGCTTCGGTGATCACCACAGGGTTGATGCTGCCGAGCTCACCGTAGAAGGGGATCGGCGCGGGCCGAGCGCACGCAAGGTCGAAGAGAGCCCGACCACCGCGAACCGATCCGGTGAAGCCGACCGCGGCTATCGCGGGATGCTGCACAAGCGCGACACCGGCATCCATCCCTTCGACCAGTGCGAAAGTTCCGCTCGGGGCGCCCGCATCGGCGAGCGCTCGCACCGCGAGCTCAGCCGTGCGCCGCGAAAGTTCGGGGTGCCCTGGATGTGCCTTGACGACGACGGGACAACCCGCCGCGAGGGCAGAAGCGGCGTCGTTGCCCAGCACCGAGAAAGCGAACGGAAAGTTGGACGCGGCAAAGACCGCGACCGTACCGAGGGGCCGCAACATCCGGCGAAGGTCTGGCCGCGGCGGAATCGTCGAAGCGTCTGGGCTGTCGAGGGTCGCCTCCAGGTAGCCGCCATCACGCACGACCCCGGCAAAGAAGCGGAGTTGCGAGGCAGTGCGCGTGATCTCGCCGTCGAGTCGTGCCTCGCTCAGGTGTGTCTCACGATGGGCGATCCTGACAAGGTGAGCGCGGTCGGATTCGAGCGCATCCGCCAGCGCTTCGAGCCATCGCGCGCGCTCATCCCGGGTCGTGCGCTCGAACCCGCTGCCTGCAGCACGCTCGGCGGCCTCACCGACCGTCAGAACCGCCTCCGTCGCGACGCGGGTGACCGCCTTCGTCGCGACGCGGCCGACCACATCCGCGTCCGCGTCCGCGTCGGCGACCCGCACGTTCAGCCTCCCATCCGCCGCACTCACGCGAACGCCGCCAGCCCGGTCAACGCGCGGCCGAGCACGAGCGTGTGGATCTCGTC
>FSYX01000136.1_pt1 | contig 18896 bp, 16 predicted proteins | sample 1638671 | NCBI WGS metagenome assembly FSYX01 (sample SAMEA3914813, study PRJEB12502) | metagenome | biome: forest; material: soil | place: Canada | collected 2011-07-07 | depth 0.3 m
GTCTGGGCGTGCGCGACGTGATCGTGAGTCCCGGTTCGCGCTCTCAAGCGCTTGCGCTCGTCGCTGCCGAACTCGAGCGGAACGGCACCATCCGGCTGCACGTGCGCATCGACGAACGCGTTTCTGGCTTTCTTGCACTCGGTGTGGCAGCCGAATCGGGGATGCCGGCCGTCGTGATCACGACCAGCGGTACCGCTGCGGCGAACCTGCACCCGGCCGTTCTCGAAGCACACCATTCCGGTGTGCCGATGATCGTCGTCACCGCGGATCGGCCGGCCGAGCTCCGCGGCATCCGCTCCAATCAGACCACGGAGCAGCCCGGGATGTTCGCCAGTGCGGTGCGCGCGAGCGTCGATGTCGAGGCATCCGATGCTGGGGACGTCGCCGGGCGGGCTGTGGCTCTCGCACAGTCGGCCGTTGATGGGGCGCTCGGGTCGGCCACCGGTGATCCCGGTCCGGTCCACCTCAACATCGCGTTCCGCGAGCCCTTGTCGGCCGCGGTTCCCTCGCGGCCGCCGGCGGTCTCGGATGTGTTCCCGAGCCCTCTCCAGCTTCCGGCGGACTACGGCCGACCGGTTATCGCGCTCCCCGCCGGCCCGCGCACGATCGTGATCGCCGGCACAGGTGCCGGTCCGGAGGCTGAAGAGCTCGCCCGCCAGGGTGGTTGGCCGATCCTCGCCGAAGTGTCGAGCGGCGCGCGGTTCGGCCCCAACCTTGTCGTCGCCTACCGTGAACTTCTCGCCGACGACGCCTTCGGGGGCCGCGTCGAGCGGGCCATCGTCTTCGGTCACCCGACACTGAGCAGGGAGGTGCCTGCGCTCCTGCTGCGGTCGGATGTCGAGGCGATCGTCGTCGCACCGAGCGGTGCGGAAGCATACAACCCCGGGCGGCGGGCGACACTCGTCGGCGAGGTATCCGTCCCGCACGACGTCGACCTTCGGTCGCCAGAAGTCCGCGCGTGGGTGGGAAGCTGGGTCTTCGCAAGCCGGCGTCTCCGCGAAGAAGCCGAGCAGGCATCCGACGCGAGCTTGGTCGCTCCTGACCTCGACGCCGCCAGGTCGGACGACCCGGCCGACCGTCGCGCGTTCGCCCGTGCAGAACTCGCCGCCGTGCGTGCGCCGATCACCCGTCCGATGCTCGCGGAAGCCGTGTGGCGGTTCACTTGGCCACACGATCGTCTGGTGTTCGGCGCATCCCGGCTCATCCGCGATGCGGACCGCATCGTGCCAGGCAAACGCATCCGTGTGCACGCAAACCGGGGGCTTGCCGGAATCGACGGCACCATCGCGACGGCATACGGCATCGCTTCGGCGGCTCGATCGGCGGCAGCTTCGGTCGAAGAGCCGTCGGGGGTGACGCGCGTGCTGCTGGGCGACCTGGCACTGCTGCACGATGTCGGTGCGCTCCTCGGCGGGCACGGAGAGAGTGCGCCACACCTGCAGATCATTGTCGGCAACGACGGCGGCGGCACCATCTTCGATGCGCTCGAAGTCGCGTGGACGGCGCCGGCCGCCGCGCTCGACAGGGTGATGTATACGCCTCATCAGGTGGATTTCGCTGCGCTCGCTTCGGCATACGGTCTGCAGCACAGGGCGGCGCGAACCCGAGGCGAACTCGATCAGGCGCTCTCCGCGCCTCCACCGGGCCTGAGCATCCTCGAGGTTCCGCTGGCGCGCTGATCCCTGTTCACGGTCGATCCGGCATGCCAGTATGGTACGACCGACCGACCGGGGAGAGCGCTGTGGCCGAACATGAGGGATTCTGGACGACCGATCCGATCAACCTCCTGAAAGCCGGCGAAGGCTTCGTGCTCGCCGAAGGCCCGACTGACGCAGCGCCCGGGTTCGAGGGTGGCAAGCGCGATGGGGAGCAAGCGCTCGCCAAGGGTGCCGGTATCTTGCGCGAACTGCAGGAGCGGCTGTTCGCGGCGAGCACCGACGGAGACCAGCGGAGGGTGCTCCTTGTGCTGCAGGCCATGGACACCGCAGGCAAAGGCGGCATCGTCTCACATGTCGTCGGCGCTGTCGACCCGAACGGCATCCATTACAAGGCGTTCAAGAAGCCGACCGCAGAAGAGCTGGAGCACGACTTTCTCTGGCGGGTTGAGAAAGAGGTGCCCGGACCCGGCCAGTTGGGCGTGTTCGACCGGTCGCATTACGAGGATGTGCTGATCGGACGGGTGCGCTCACTCGCACCAGCCGACGAGATCGAGTCACGCTACGGAATCATCAACGACTTCGAGCGACGGCTGGTGGACGAGGGAACGACCATCGTCAAAGTCATGCTGCACCTCAGCAAAGACGAGCAGAGGAAACGTCTCGCCGAACGGCTCGAACGCCCGGACAAGCACTGGAAATACACCCCGAGCGATGTGAGCGAGCGCCAGCTCTGGGACGACTACCAGCGTGCATACCAGATCGTTTTCGACCGAACGTCGACGCACGTGGCGCCGTGGTACGTGGTTCCCGCCGACAAGAAGTGGTACGCCCGAATCGCCGTGCAGCATCTGCTCATCGACGCTTTGGAACGATTCGACCTCGACTGGCCCCGCGCGACCTACGACGTCGACGTCGAGAAGGCTCGGCTCGCGGCGTCGTAGCCGCGCCCGCCGCGAGGGCGCGCTAGCCGAAGGCTTCGATGATCGGCCGGAACTTCATCTTCGTTTCGGCGAGTTCGCGCTCCGGGTCGGACTCCGCGACGATTCCGCACCCCGCATAGGCAGTGAGATCGCCCGTGCTGGTGACCTGCGCGCAGCGAAGGGCGATCGCCCACTCACCGTCGCCGTCTGCGCCGACCCAGCCGACCGGGCCCGCATACCGACCCCGATCGAACGGCTCGAGTTGCCGGATGAGGGCGACAGCCTCGGCAGTCGGGCTGCCCGCAACGGCTGCCGTCGGATGGAGAGCGTCGATCAGGTCGAGAGAGGTTGAGCCGTCGCTCAACTCACCCGCGACATCCGTCGCCAGATGCCACAGGTTAGGCAGTTTGAGGGTGAAAGGGAATTCGCTCGTGACCAGACGGCTGCTGTGCGGCTCGAGCGCGGAAATCACGCTCTGCACGGCGAACCGATGCTCGTCGAGATCTTTCAGACTGGTAGCGAGCGAGATCGCTGCGTCGTGATCGGCTGTCGCATCCGGCCCGCGCGAGATGGTGCCGGCGAGCACCCTCGCCGAGACTTCGCCATGGTCGACTCGCACGAGCGTCTCAGGACTCGACCCGACGAGGCCGTCGACGGCGAACGTCCAGCAATCGGGGTAACCGAGAGCGAGTTCGACGAGCGCGCGACGCAGATCCGATTCCAGCGGCAGGTGCCCGACGAGGTCGCGGGCGAGCACCACTTTGCCCAGATCGTGTTCACGGATGTGCTCGACCGCACCGGCGACCGCCTCGCGGTAGGCGTCCGGTTTAAGTGATCCTGGCAACAGCGAGAGGCGATACTCGGCGCCGAACGGTGTGGGCCGCGGGGCCCCGACCGAGGTTTCGGAACGGGACGGTCGGATGCGCGTGATCCAGCTGCGACCGTCGCGTCGTCCGATGACCACCTCGGGAACGATCAGTACGCTCGTGAGCGCACTGTCGTCTGCGAAGGCGAACGTGCCGAAAGCGATCAGACCCGTACCCGGTTTCACGATCGGATCGGTGACCGTTGCGGCGTCGACGACCTCGCGCCAAGCCGTAGCGGCGGCGCGCATACGATCCGGCCCGGCGAATTCGAGGCGAAGCGCCTCACCGATGCCGGCGAAGCCCTGGCCTTTGCGCATCCACAGCAGCGGGCGGTGCGCGTCGAGAAAAGGGAGGAGCTGTCGAACGTCGTCGAGGGGGGTGGTCTCGACCGTGAGTTCGACGACGCCTGTGGCGCTCGCCGCGGTCGAAAAGGGGGTCACGCCTCAAGCCTACGCCCGGCAAACTGGGCGCTGGATGCGTGCAAGATGTGGTTATTGGGGGAACGATAAGCTATTGGCGTGAGTAAGGCCGACCTGAGCAAGAAGCCTGAGCAGGTAGCCGCGATGTTCGACGAGGTGTCGACGCACTACGACCGGACGAACACGATCCTGTCGGTGGGAAACGCGGCGCTCTGGCGTTCGGCGACCACGCGCGCGGTCGACCCGAAGCCCGGTGAACTGATCCTCGACGTCGCAGCAGGAACCGGAACGTCGAGCGCGGCGTTGGCCCGTCGCGGTGCACGCATCGTGGCCGCCGATTTCTCTCTCGGCATGATCGAGGTCGGCCGCGAACGGCAGGCAGGCAACCCGTTCATCGAGTTCGTGCAGGCGGATGCCACCGCCCTCCCGTTCGGCGACGACGAGTTCGATGCAGTGACGATCTCGTTCGGTCTCCGCAACATCGTCGATCCGAAAGCGGCCATCGCCGAGTTCTACCGAGTCACCAAACCGGGCGGACGGGTTGTCGTCTGCGAGTTCTCGCGGCCGCCGGTCGCGCTGGTGCGCACCGGTTACTTCGCCTACCTGCGCTATGGAATGCCACTGCTGGTGCGGCTGGCCAGCTCGAACCCCGTCGCCTATGAATATCTGATGGACTCGATCTCCGAATGGCCGAGCCAGCCCGTGCTGAGCAGCTGGCTGCGTGAGGCCGGATTCGAACGCGTCGCCTATCGCAACCTGACAGCGGGCATCGTCGCTCTGCATCGCGGTTTCGTGCCGCTCACCGAGGGGGAGTAGTGGCTGCAAGCGTTCCGGTCGTGAGGCGTGGTACCTCGCTTTCGAGCCAGGTCGGCTTGAGCGAGCGCATCTTCGCTTCCAGTGAGGACAAGGCGTTCGCGGCTGCGGTCGACGAAGGCCTTGTGCTTGTCGAGGAGGGGTTGCGTTCCGAGATGAGATTCGCGGACAAGCTCGCGGATGTCACGGCACGTTACCTGTTGGAGGCCGGCGGCAAGCGAGTGCGTCCGATGCTCACCCTGCTGGCCGCGCAGCTCGGCAAAGGCAACACCCCGGAGGTGCTCACCGCGGCCGAGGCGATCGAGATCACCCACCTCGCATCCTTGTACCACGACGACGTGATGGACGAGGCGCAGATGCGTCGCGGTGTGCCGAGCGCTCAGAACGTCTGGGGCAACTCGGTCGCGGTTCTCACCGGCGACTTGTTGTTCGCGCGGGCGAGCAAGATGGTCGCCGCACTGGGGGAGCGTGCCATCAACCTCCAAGCGGACACGTTCGAGCGCCTGTGTCTCGGACAACTGCACGAGACGATCGGTCCGGATGAGGGCGACGACGCCGTGGACCACTACATTCAGGTTCTGGCCGACAAAACAGGGTCGCTGATCGCGGCTGCGGCCCAGATGGGCGTTGTCTTCTCGGGTGCGCCGGCCGAATACGAGCAGCCGGTGGTGGTGTTCGGCGAGAAGGTCGGGGTCGCGTTTCAGCTGATCGACGACGTGATCGATCTTTCGGCGAAAGCATCCGAGACCGGTAAGACTCCGGGAACCGACCTGCGGGCGGGGGTCGCGACGCTTCCACTGCTGCGGCTTCGGCAGCGCGCGTTGACCGATCCGGAGGCTCTGCTACTGCTCGAACGCCTCGAGCGCGATGTGATCGGCACGGTGGACGAAGGGCCGGAGACCCCGGCTGCGACCGCAGCGATCGCGGCTCTGCGCGAACACGATGTGACCGCACAGACCCTCGAGGAAGCGCATCGGTGGGCACGCGAGGCCGTCGAGGCGCTCGCCCCCCTTCCCAACGGGCCGGTCAAGAAGGCACTCACCCGTTTCGCGGACACCATCGTCGAACGATCCAGCTAGAAAGAGCGATCAGGCATGACCAAACTAAGACTGGCCATCGTCGGCGCCGGACCCGCCGGAATCTACGCCGCTGACATCATCCTGAAAGCCGAACGCGGCTTCGACGTCTCCATCGACCTCTTCGAGCAGCTCCCCGCGCCGTATGGGCTGGTCCGCTACGGCGTCGCGCCCGACCATCCACGCATCAAAGGCATCATCACCGCGTTGCGCGAGGTCGTGGATCGCGGCGACATTCGGCTGTTCGGCAATGTGCATTTCGGCACCGACATCACCCTCGACGATCTGAAGAAGCACTACAACGCGGTCATTTTCGCCACCGGCGCGATCCGTGACGCCGATCTGGAGATCTCCGGCATCGACCTCGACGGCTCGTATGGCGCCGCCGAGTTCGTGAGTTGGTTCGACGGTCATCCCGACGTTCCGCGCACGTGGCCGCTCGAGGCGGAGTCCGTGGCCGTCATCGGAAACGGCAATGTCGCGCTCGATGTGTCGCGCATCCTGGCGAAGCACGCCGACGACCTGCTTCCGACCGAGATTCCGGACAACGTCTACGAGATCCTCAAGTCGTCACCGGTCACCGATGTGCACGTCTTCGGTCGTCGCGGGCCGGCGCAGGTCAAGTTCACTCCGCTCGAACTGCGAGAGCTCGGTGAGCTCAACGACGTCGACATGATCCTCTATGAGGAGGACTTCGACTACGACGACGGGTCGAAGGCGGCCATTGCGAGCAATAAGCAGGTGATGGTGATCGATCGGGTGCTGCAGCAGTGGCGGCAGCGCGAGGTCGGCGCAGCGTCGCGACGCCTGCACTTCCACTTCTATGCGAAGCCGCTGGAGATTGTCGATGACGGCACGGGCCACGTGTCGGCGATCCGCTATGAGCGCACGGCGCCGGATGGCGAGGGCGGCGTTCGCGGAACGGGAGAGATCCGCGAGATCCCGATCCGCGCCCTCTATCGGGCGGTCGGCTATTTCGGGTCGCCGCTGGACGGCATCCCGTTCGACGAGAAGCACGGGGTCATTCCCAACAGGGAGGGCCAAGTGCTGCACAAGACCGACAACACGCGCATGTACGGCGTGTACGCGACCGGCTGGATCAAGCGTGGTCCCGTCGGTCTCATCGGACACACGAAGTCGGATGCGATGGAGACGATCAAGCACGTCATCAACGATCAGGGCAACTGGTGGACGCCCGCCGACCCGTCGGAGGAGTCGGTCGTGGAGTTGCTGCGTTCGCGCGGCGTGGAGTACACGAATCTCGAAGGCTGGCACAATCTCGATTCGCACGAACTCGCGCTGGGTTCGGCCGAGGGACGAACCCGTATCAAGGTCGTTCCGCGCGACGAGATGGTCGCGATCTCCAACCGTTCGTAGGCTCCTCCACAGGCGGCCGTCAAACTCGCTTGTCCACAGATTTGCCCCAGAGAACGCGGCGGATCGTAGGCATGTCTAGCGTTATGTCAACGTAACAGGCAAGCTGAAAGTGTGACATTGACCGAACCACAGTATTGGACCATCATCGGGGTCGTCTTGGCGACCCTCGTTTCCGCCCTTTTCGCGATCGTGCATCTGATCACTCGCACCATGGCGGCGCAGTTCTCTGCATCGCGCGCCGAGATGTCGGCACTTCGTGCAGTGATGTCGGCCGGCTTCGAAGGCATCGACTTGCGCTTTGGCGTCGTTGATCGCCGGTTTGACGAGGTCGATCGCCGATTTGACGAGGTCGATCGCCGATTCGACCGAGTAGAGCAGCGCCTCGACAGGGTAGAGACCCGTCTCGACGGGGTCGAGACGGGTCTCACCTCAGTGAACAAGCGCTTTGACGACATGGATCGAGACGTCCATCTCCTCATGCGCAAGGACTTCGGGAACGGACTCTCCGGGGTCTGAACGGCGGGTCAGGCGTCTACCTTTGCGAGCAGCTCACCATCTTCGGAGAAGTTCATCATCGGAGGCTTGCGGCGGAAGCCGCGTGTCGAAATGGCCAGGTAGATGACACCCAGGGCGACCCACGACAGGCCCACGATGAATGTGGTGGCCGTCAGGGAGGTCCACAACCATACCGTCAGGGCGAAACCGATCAAAGGGAGCACGCCATAGCGCACCCATTCACCGGCGCGCGGCTTGTCGCGGCCGCCCTTGGGAAACAGGAAGTGGCGGATGACCGAGAGGTTCACCATCGAGAACGCGGCGAGAGCGCCGAAGCTGATCATCGTGGCCGCGATGTCGAGGCTGATGAAGAGGGCGAGCAGCGAGACGATCGAGACGGCGACGGCCGCGGCGATCGGCGTACGGAATCGCGGGTGCAGGATCGCGAAGATGCGGGGAAACACACGGTCGCGACCCATGGAGTAGATGATGCGCGACACGCTGACCTGGGTGGTCATGCCCGACCCGAACGCGCCGACGACATATACCGCGACGAAGAATGAGGTCAGCAGGGTGCCCCCGACCTTCGCCATGAGGTCGACACCGGCAGAGTCGACGTTGCCGAACCCGTGCCAGTCGGGATAGACCAGCGCACCCACCCACGACACAGCGATGAAGATCGCGCCGCCGATGAGAGTCGTCAGAAGGATCGCCCGAGGGATGTCGCGCTTGGGGTTCTTCGCCTCTTCGGAGAGTGTCGAAACCGCGTCGAACCCGAGGAATGAGAGGGCGAGAACGGCAGCGCCGGCGAAGACCGGCCCCAGGCCACCCTTTCCGGGCAGGAACGGTTCGATCAGGCTCGGGGTGTTGGCCGACGGGTTGGTGACGATCTCTTTGATCGACAGGGCGGCGAAGACGACCACGAGAAGGAGCGAGAGCGCAACGATCGCAATGTTCAGCTTGTTGACCAGGGTGATTCCCAGCACGTTGAACAGCAGTACCAGAAGGAGCGCGGCGAGAGCGAAGACCCATTGCGGCACTGCGGGAAATTGGGTGTTCAGGTAGATGCCGATCAACAAGAAGTTGATCATGGGCAGGAACAGGTAGTCCAGCATGAGCGTCCAGCCCGTGAGAAATCCGACGTGACCGCCGAAGGCTTGCTGAGTGTAGGTGTACGCCGAACCCGAAACAGGATAGGCCCGTGCCATCGCGCCGTAGCTGAGTGCCGTGAAGAGCATCGCGATGAGCGCGACCAGGTATGCCGCTGGCAGATGGTTGTCTGTGATCTGGGTCACGATGCCGTAGGTCGTGAAGACCGTGACAGGCGCCAGATAGGTGAGCCCGAAAAGCACGAGCGCGGTTGGGCCGAGCGCTCGTTTCAAGCGTGGTTCGTTGGGGAGATCGGTGGTGGCCATGATGCCTCTCTTCGTCGAGTGGTGCGTGTTGTGTGCGAGTAGTGTGCGTTGCGCTGACTACGCGCGCCGCACCCCGTTCACCCAGGTGCCGAGCACGCGGATGGTGCTCAGTTGGTGCGGGTCACTCGATCGCGGGTCGCGATCGAGCCAGAGCAGGTCGGCGGCGCCACCGAGCCGAAGGGAACCCCAGCGGTGCTCATCGAACGCCTGCCAGGCGACAGCGCCGGAGTAGGCATGGAGCGCCGACGGGAGATCGATGCGTTCGCCTGGTGTCCATCCGCCATCCGGAACCTGGTCGGCAGTCTGCCGGGTCACCGCTGTGGTCACGCCAGTGCGCCAGTCCTTGCTGCTGACCGGCCAGTCGCTTCCGAACGAAACGGCTGCTCCGTCTTCGAGAAGACTCCGGATCGGATACTGAAGCTGCTCGCGGTCCGGGCCGAGTCGCGGAATCGTGAGGTCGACCATCATCGGGTCGAGTTGCGCCCACAGTGGTTCGAAGTTCGCGATGACGCCAAGCGCGCGAAAACGTGGAAGGTCGGCGGGATCGGCGAGTTGCACGTGGGCGATCACCGGTCGGCGGTCGCGCTTGCCGTTGGCCGCCTCGACAGCTTCGAAGACATCGAGGGCCGTGCGGCAGGCCGCATCGCCGATCGCGTGGAAATGAAGTTGGAAGCCGATTCGGTCGAGCTCGATCGCGGCATCCGTCAGCTCCGACGCGCTCCAGTTCGGCAGTCCACGATCGCCGGGTGTATCCGTGTAGTCGGCGAGCATGGCGGCCGTATGGTTCTCGACGACGCCGTCGACGAAGACTTTGATCGTGTCAGCGGTCAGCAGGTCGTGCCCGAAGGCGACCACTTGTGCGCGCGCGGCGGCGAAGCCTTCGAGCTGGTCGCGCCAGCGGAGCGGGTCGGCACGCAGCGCGAGGTTCACGCGGGTGGCCAGCACACCGCGTGCGGCCGCGTCCAGGTAGGCGTCCACTTCGGCGGGCTCGACCCAGGCGTCCTGGATCCAGGTGAGGCCGAGCGCCGCATACTCCGCGGTTGCGAGCGAGAGAGCTTCGACGCGCTCTTCGTGTGTGCGTCCGGGCTCCACCGGCAGGAGCAGGTCGACAGCTCCCGGCTCCTGAAGGGTGCCCAGTGGGGTCCCGTCTGCCCGGCGGGGGATCCGGCCCAATGGCGGCTCCGGCGTGGAGGCGTCGATTCCCGCGCGACGCAGCGCCTCCGAGTTCACCCAGACAGTGTGGTAGTCCCAGGCTCGAAGCACGACCGGGCGATCGGGGCGGGCGGTGTCGAGCCAGCGCGCGTCGAACAGCCCGCCGGGGGCGAGAGTGGCGTCGTAGCTGGCGCCATAGATCCATTCATCGTCGGGGTGCGCATCCGCCCATTCCCGTACACAGGCGACGATCTCGTCGACGCTGGCGCAGGCGCGGATCTGCGGCCCGAGCTTCTCGAGTCCGCCCTGGAGAGGGTGCGCGTGACCGTCGCCGAACGACGGTGTGATCACGCCGCCGGCGATATCGACTGCTTCGACGCCGCCGTCCATGAGGTCGAGCGCGTCGGCGCCGATGGCGACGATGCTTCCGTCGGCAATGGCGATCGCGGTCGCACCCTCGCTGGTGGATTCCGACGCATCGGCACCGAAGTTCGACACGATCGTGCCACCGAAGAAAACGGTTGTCGCCACTAGGCCTCCATAAAATGAACAACGTTCTTTATTTCGTCAGATACTAAGGTGTGATCGAGGCGAGGGGAAGACTTTCGTGAAAGAAAGTGCGAAATCGGCGTCGAAGCTGACCCGGCGCGTGGGCCGTCCGTCTGTGGCCGTGCTCACCAGGGAACTGATCGCGGAGGCGGGCCTTCGCCTTCTCGACGAGGGTGGGGCCGACGGCTTCACTATGGCGAGGCTCGCCGCCGTACTCGGGGTGCGGCCGTCCGCGCTCTACAACCACGTCGAGGGCAAAGACGACGTGATCGCGAGCATAAGAGAGCTGATCAGCGATCGAATCGATGTGAGCGCCTTCGCTTCGCGATCGTGGGATGACGCCCTCGTGGAATGGGCGTACTCCTACCGGCACGCGTTCGCGTCGCATCCTCCGACGATCGCCATCCTGGCCACCATGCCACTCAACGGTGCGCGTCGAACGATGAGGATGTACGAAGTCGTCGTCGGTGCCCTCGGGCGGGCTGGGTGGCCTGAACCCGAAATATTGCCGTCCGTCGTCGCCCTCGAATCGTTCATCCTCGGGTCGGCGCTCGACGCGACGGCGCCGGGCGACATGTTCGATCCGGCGGATGCGGCGGACGAGGTTCCGGCGTTCGCCTCGGCCTATCGGGCGCGACGAGACGCTATCGGCGACGTGCCGCCGGCGGATGGTGCTTTCGCTCTCGGACTGCGGGCGATGGTCGATGGAATGCGGATGCGTCGATCGGCGCTCGATCGGGCGCAAGGATGACGGGCGACTGGAAGCCCGACGTCCTCGGCACGCATTTCGAACAACTGACCATCCCGCTGGAACCCGACATCGAAGGGGAGGTGGTGGCCACCCTGGTGCGCTACGTGCCGCCACCCCGGCTGCGTCTCACGCATCCTGCAGCCGGAGGAGCGGATGTGCTCTACGTGCACGGGTGGTCCGACTACTTCTTCCAGACCCAGCTCGCCGAGTTCTGGCACCGCTCGGGTGCGCGCTTCTTCGCGCTCGACCTGCGGAAGTACGGGCGCAGCCTTCGCCCCCATCAGACCCCGGGCGATATCGACGACCTGGGAACGTACGACGAAGAGATCGATGCCGCGCTGGCAGCGATGGGGCAGGAGGCGGACGCCTCGCGCCATCGTCGCCCGCTGATCCTGATGGGCCACTCGACCGGCGGCCTCACGTTGAGCCTATGGGCAGACCGTCATCGGGGTCGCGCCGCGGCCGTGGTGCTGAACAGTCCCTGGTTGGAGTTCCAAGCGCGTGGCGTCGGTCGAGCGGCCCTCGCGCCGCTCGTCGGCATCGGCGCACGCATCGATCCTCACGCCCCGATGCCCAATGTGGATCTCGGCTTCTACACGCGATCGGTGTCGGCGACGATGGATGGGGAGTGGGACTACAACCTCGATTGGCGTCCGGTTCGGGGTTTCGCCGTTCACCCCCGTTGGCTGAGCGCGGTGCTCGCCGGTCACGCCAGGGTTGCCGCCGGCTTGGCCATCGACGCGCCTGTGCTCACGATGCTGTCAGCGCGGTCGACGATTCTGCCGCGCTGGACGCCGGAGATGATGCGCAGCGACATTGTGCTCGTCGTCGATGACATCGCTGGGCGAGCGTTGCACCTCGCTCCTACTGTGACGGTGGCGCGGCTGAACGGCGCACTGCACGATGTGATGCTTTCAGCGCCGGATGTGCGCGCCGACGCATACACCGAACTGACCCGTTGGCTGCGCGGCTATCTCGGCCCGCGGCGGGACCAGCTCAGCGGAAGTTGACGAACTGCAGAGCCACGTCGAGGTCGGCTCCCTTGAGTAGTGCCATCGTTGCCTGAAGATCGTCGCGGCTCTTGGATGAGACGCGCAATTCGTCGCCCTGGATCTGCGATTTCACTGTTTTCGGCGCCTCGTCGCGGATCAGTTTCGAGATCTTCTTCGCGGCATCCTGCTCGATGCCGTTCTTGAGCCCGGCCTCGATGCGGAACTCTTTGCCTGATGCGAACGGCTCACCGGTGTCGAGGCTACGCAACGAGATGCCGCGTTTGATGAGCTTCGACTCGAACACTTCGAGCACGGCCTTTACCCGCTCTTCGGTGTTCGCCTTCATCAGCACCTTCTCGCCGCTCCACTCGATCGAAGCGCCGACGTTTTTGAAGTCGTAGCGTTGCTCGACCTCTTTGCGCGCCTGATTGAGCGCGTTGTCGGCCTCCATCTTGTCGACCTTGCTGACCACGTCAAACGATGAATCTGCCATGGAGACAAGCTTACGGGGAGCACCTCCTCCAGCGGGAATGGTTGACGTGGCCGTGGACGGGGTCGGCGAGGATGCGCCGCGTGGGAGGCATTCTTCTGTATGCACAGGGGCGCCCGAATGCTTGATTCCATTCGGAATTGGCGCATATGATGTCCGTTGTGTATACAGAAGGCGATCGAGCCCGATGGCTCGTGTGAGCGACGAGGCCGACGACGCACTGCGGGCCGCAGCGATTTCGTGGAAGCTGACCCCCGGGTCCGTACTCGCGGAGGTCGAACTCTCGGCGCATCCCCTCAGACCCGCGATTCGGAAGAAAAAGGCAAAATGAAGCTCCACAACGTTCGTGTGCACAAGAGCGACGAGAACCTCCCGCGAGAGAGACAGCTGGCCTGGGCGATCGCCGAGGTGGCGACCGACCCGGTACCGGTGACGGATGAAGTGGCCGAGATGGTCGTCAACCGCGTAATCGACAACGCGGCCGTCGCCGCGGCATCCCTCACCCGCCGCCCGGTGGTCTCAGCCCGCTCGCAGGCGCTCGCGCATCCCATGCCGTTTGCGGAGCTGCGCGAACTGACCGATGCGGCGGCGTCGCAGCAGCTGGGTGCGACGGTGTTCGGTGAGCCGGCCTCGTTGCGGGTGTCGCCGGAGTGGGCGGCGTGGGCGAACGGTGTCGCGGTGCGCGAGCTCGACTATCACGACACCTTCCTGGCGGCGGAGTATTCGCACCCGGGCGACAACATCCCACCGATCGTGGCGGTGGCACAGCACGCCGCGGCCCGTTTCGGGCTGACCGGGCGCGATCTCGTGCGCGGGATCGCCACCGGCTACGAGATCCAGATCGACCTGGCGACAGCGATCAGCCTGCACGCGCACAAGATCGACCACGTCGCTCATCTGGGTCCGAGCGCAGCCGCCGGCATCGGCACCCTGCTGGGGTTGCCGGCCGAAACCATCTTCCAGGCCATCGGACAGGCGTTGCACACGACGACGGCGACCCGACAATCTCGCAAAGGCGAGATCTCGAGCTGGAAGGCGCACGCTCCCGCCTTCGCCGGCAAGATGGCTGTCGAAGCCATCGACCGTGCGATGCGCGGAGAGACGAGTCCGACGCCCATCTACGAGGGCGAAGACGGTGTGATCGCTTGGCTGCTCGATGGACCGGGTGCCTCCTATGATGTGCCACTGCCGGAACGTGGTGAAGCCAAGCGGGCCATCCTCGACAGCTACACGAAAGAACACTCGGCCGAATACCAGGCGCAAGCGTGGATCGACCTCGCGCGCAAGCTGCACCGGGAATATCCGGTGCTCGCGAATCCGGACCACGTCGAATCGATCGTCATCCACACCTCGCACCACACGCATTTCGTGATCGGATCGGGCGCGAACGACCCGCAGAAATACGATCCGACGGCATCGCGGGAGACGCTGGACCACTCGATCCCCTATATCTTCACCGTTGCCCTGCAAGACGGCGGATGGCACCACCTGAACTCCTACTCGCCGGAACGGGCATCACGCCCCGACACGGTCGCGCTCTGGCGCAAGGTCACCACAGTCGAAGACCCGGAATGGACCCGCCGGTACCACTCGATCGACCCGGCCGAGAAGGCGTTCGGGGGGCGCGTAGAGATCCGGCTGACCGACGGGTCCATCGTCGTGGACGAGATCGCCGTGGCGGACGCCCATCCGCTCGGCGCGCGTCCGTTCGAGCGTGCCGACTACGTGAACAAGTTCCGCATGCTCGCGGCGGACGCGCTGGAGCCGGCCGAGATCGATCGCTTCCTTGCAGCCGCGGAACGGCTGCCCTCGCTCGCGTCCGACGAACTCGGCGCCCTGACCATCACTGCGAGACCGGGACTGTTGGCCTCGGTTCGCACTCCGGGAGGTTTGTTCTGATGCTGTATTCGACGGTTCCGGCCCACGTGAAGCGGGCTGCATTTCGCGCACGGTTGGCTTCGGGGGAGTTGTTGCGGTTTCCGGGAGCCTTCAACCCGCTGTCCGCGCGACTGATCGAGGACAAGGGGTTCGAAGGTGTTTACATCTCGGGGGCGGTGCTCAGTGCCGACCTGGGATTGCCCGACATCGGGTTGACCACGCTCACAGAGGTCGCCGGTCGGTCGGCCCAGATCACTGGCATGACGGATCTTCCGGCGTTGGTGGATGCCGATACCGGGTTCGGTGAGCCGATGAACGTGGCACGCACCGTGCAGGTTCTTGAAGATGCGGGGGTGGCCGGCCTGCATATCGAGGATCAGGTCAACCCGAAGCGCTGCGGCCACCTCGACGGCAAGCAGGTGGTGGACGAGAACACGGCCCTCAAACGCATCCGTGCCGCAGCCGATGCGCGACGCGATCCGAACCTGCTGATCATGGCGCGCACGGACGTTCGAGCCATCGAGGGTCTCGCAGCAGCCGTCGACCGGGCGAAAGCTTTGGTGGATGCCGGCGCCGACGCCATCTTTCCCGAGGCGATGGCCGACCTGAGCGAATTCGAGGCTGTGCGCCGTGCGATCGATGTGCCGATGCTGGCGAACATGACCGAGTTCGGCAAAAGCGATCTGTTCACCGCCGACCAGCTGAGGGATGTCGGCGTGAACATCGTCATCTACCCGGTGTCGCTGCTGCGCCTCGCCATGGGCGCCGCGGAACGCGGACTCGATGCGCTCGCAGCGGAGGGTTCGCTGAAATCGGTCGTGCCAGACATGCAGACGCGCAGCCGACTGTACGAGTTGCTCGACTATGAGTCGTACAACGCTTTTGACACCTCCATCTTCAACTTCGACATTCCGGCTGCTCGCTGAACCTGAAACCGAAAATGACGAGACGGTTCCGTTGGGGGAGTCTCCCCGATAGGCTCACCGGGTGAAACGTCGGGTGAAAGCGGTTCTGAGTTCCGTTCTGGCCGCTACGTGCGCGCTCGCATTCGCGTGCGTCGCGCCAAGCGCGCAAGCGTTGCCCGCCGGGCAGTTCGGCGTCTTTCCGACATTCGCAACTGCGCCCGCGACCACGCCGAACACCTTCACCGGAACGGCCACCTTCCCCGCCTCGGCGAACGGATCGGTTGTGAACATTACGACCGACTCCACCACGGTCAAGGTGCCGAGCGGGGAAACGGCCTTCATGGGTGCGAGCACCGGATTCGGCCAATACTTCGGGTCGTCACGCTCACAGCCATATCTGTACCTTTCGCCTTCGGCAGGGTTGAAGCCGTCGACGACGACCTTGCTCTTCAGCGGGGCCGTCCCGGCGAACTGGGGTTTTGCGCTTGGTGACATCGACGCAGACTGGGTGCAGGTCGTGCCGCTCGATGCAGCGGGCAACCCGATAGCGGGCAACCTCAATACCCTTCTCGGTCCACAGGACACCGGGGGGACGCCGCTTCTCAACTACTGCGCGAACGCGTCGCCAAAGCCATCGAGTTGTACCGGCCCCGGACCATTCACCGATGCACCGTGGTGGTTGGCCACTGGAGGCAAGAGCCCCAACCCGACCGATCTCGGCACGTATCCGGCGGGAAGCGTGGTCGGCAACGGTGTCGACACTGCTGGGGCATACGACTGGTTCCTGCCGTCGAGCGCCGTGCACGGCATCCGCCTCATCTACACGCCCAAATCCGGATTCCCCATCTACCAAGTCTGGCTGGCGGCGGGTGCGTCTCCGGTGACGATCACGGGAACGGTCGCCATCCCCGACCTTCCGCCGACCACCCCGATCCCTGCCGGCACCACGGCGACCCTGAACCACGACGACGGCACACCGGTACTCGCGATCGACGAGACCCCCGTCACAACGCCCATTGCGCCGAACGGCACGTTCCAGTTCACGACCGAGCAGGAGGCGGCCTACGTCATCGGGATCGATCCGCCGCCCGGCTTCACCGCTCCGGCGCCGGTGAGGGTCGTGGCGAATGCCGCAACGGCCAGCACTGGCATCATCGCACTGGCCCCCACTGCCGCGGTCCCCACGCCGACTGCAAGCCCCAACCCGGAGCCTGCGCTTGCGGCCACCGGGTCGAATATCACGCCATGGGCGTTCGGAGCCGGGCTGATCGTGCTGCTCGGTGCGCTGATCGTCACGATCATGCAACTCCGACGGTTGCGAAAGACGCCGACCGACGAGGGCGACAGCCCGCCACCAACCGACGAACGGCCTGAGAACGACCCGATTTCACCAGATGACCCTCGGTGAGTATCCTTATCTAGCGCCTTCGGTCAGATGAATACATGTGGTCGGGTGCGCCTTGGCGAGTTACCCAAGCGGCCAAAGGGATCTGACTGTAAATCAGCCGTCTTAGACTTCGGGGGTTCGAATCCCTCACTCGCCACCGTTGTGATGAGTCGGGACATCGTCGATAGATGAGTCGCGACATCGTTCACAGTGCGCCCTCCTTCGAGAGGGCGTTCTGTGCTTTGGCGGCGACGCTCGGTGGCCCCATCCGCCGCTGCGACCACGCCGCGACCACGCTGCCGGAAGTGTCTGCCGCGACCACGCTGCCGGAAGTGTCTGCCGCGGTTTGGCGTGACTGCGGTGCGTCGAACCGGGGCAGTCGCCACAAACCGCAGCAGACACCCGGTCGCGGCAGTCACGCGTCGCCGGGGGCGATGACCGCTGTGGCAGGCTGGGGCTCATGGGAACCAACGACGAACTGCTCGAGATCGCCACGACGATCGGGCGCCGGGCGGGCGAACTGATCGTGCGACGACACCGCGAGGGCGTGCAGATCGCCGCGTCGAAGTCGGCGCCGGAAGACATCGTGACGCTTGCCGACCGCGAGTCGGAGGCGCTCATCCGCGATGCATTGGCTGCGGCGCGACCGAACGACGGATTCTACGGTGAGGAGTCCGGAGCGGAAACGGGAACCAGCGGACTCACCTGGGTGGTCGATCCGATCGACGGAACCGTCAACTACGCCTACGGCATCCCTGCGTATGCGGTGAGCATCGCCGTCGTCGAGGGCGAACCCGACCCGGCCACGTGGCGCGCCATCGCCGGCGCCGTCCTGAATCCGGCTATCGGCGAAGAGTTCACCGGGGCGGTCGGCGCCGGCGCTCGGCTCAACGGTTCTGCGCTCCAGGTACGGAGCGGAGTCGAGCTTCCACTCGCGCTCATCGGCACCGGATTCTCCTACAGTTCGACGATGCGCGCGAGGCAGGCGGATGTCGTTCGCGGTCTCATCGAGCAGGTCCGCGACATCCGCCGCATCGGCTCGGCTGCCCTCGATCTGTGTTCCGTCGCTGCCGGCCGTCTCGACGCCTACTACGAACGCTCACTGAATCCGTGGGATCACGCGGCGGGCGCGCTCATCGCACGCGAGGCGGGCGCGAAGGTCGGTGGACTGGATGGCGCGAAGGAGAGCCGGGAGCTTCTCATCGCCGCCGAACCTTCGCTCTACGGCCACCTGGAGTCGGCCCTCGCTTCGCTGGATGTGCTCGCCGGGTAGCTGAAGGGCAGCCGAATTCGAGGGTCGCTCACCTATGCATTCTCATAGATTTCGGAGCGACTGTTCGGTAACCTCTTCATAGATTCGTTACGCCGGACCCCCGCTCACAACGGATCGAGCCCCCGCAGAAACACCGAAAGCCGACTCGACCTGTGAACTCCGCTGCCCAGGACCGTGATGTCCTCGGGCAGCCGACCCTCGGTCCGGAGTCCGGCGATGACCGTGAACGGCCTCTCACCCGCCGGGAGTTGCGTGCACGGGAGCGGGCCGAACTCACGGGTCCGGACGGTACGGGGCCGGATGCGCGGTCGCGGCCTGTTGCGCTGGCTGGGCCGGATGCGCGGTCGGGGCCGCACGCGCTGTCGGGGCCGCGTGCGCACACCTACCGGCTGCCGCCGCTGCTGGCGACCACCCCTCAGCGCGCGAACACCCGACCAGCAAATCGCTGGCTTGCCAAAGGCTTCAGCCTTCTCGCTATGA
>FSYX01000117.1_pt1 | contig 18744 bp, 17 predicted proteins | sample 1638671 | NCBI WGS metagenome assembly FSYX01 (sample SAMEA3914813, study PRJEB12502) | metagenome | biome: forest; material: soil | place: Canada | collected 2011-07-07 | depth 0.3 m
CCACAACATGGGTTCGCTGCCGAGTCTGCTCGAGCGCGCGCGCCACAATGACGCCGCGGAGATCGAGATCCTGGAAGCGCTCGAGACATTCCCGTCAACGCTCCCCACCAAGCGCGACTCGAGTTACAGCGGCTGGGTCTCCATCTCGGTCGGCTGCAACAACACCTGCACGTTCTGCATCGTGCCGTCTTTGCGCGGCAAAGAGAAAGACCGTCGGCCCGGCGAGATCCTGGCCGAAGTCCAGGCGCTCGTCGACGATGGAGCGATCGAAGTCACGTTGCTCGGCCAGAACGTCAACTCCTACGGCGTGGAGTTCGGCGACCGACAAGCGTTCGGCAAACTGCTGCGCGCGGCCGGGCAGATCGAGGGCCTCGAGCGCATCCGCTTCACCAGCCCCCACCCGGCGGCCTTCACAGACGACGTCATCGACGCGATGGCGGAGACTCCCGCGGTGATGCCGCAACTGCACATGCCGCTCCAGTCGGGGTCTGACCGCATCCTCAAGTCGATGCGCCGCTCGTACCGTTCAGAGAAGTTCCTCGGCATTCTCGACCGTGTTCGCGCCAAGATGCCCGACGCCGCCATCAGCACCGACATCATCGTCGGCTTCCCGGGCGAGACCGAGGAAGACTTCCAGGAGACGCTCCGCGTCGTCGAGGCGGCGAGATTCGCATCCGCTTTCACGTTCCAGTACTCGATCCGCCCCGGAACGCCAGCAGCGACCATGCCCGATCAGGTCCCGAAAGAGGTCGTTCAGGAGCGCTACGAACGCCTTATCGCCCTGCAGGACCGCATCTCGCTCGAAGAGAACGAGAAAGTCGTCAGGCGTGAGGTGGAGTTGCTCGTCGCGAACGGCGAAGGTCGCAAAGACGCCGACACGCACCGCCTGAGCGGCCGCGCCCACGACAGTCGCCTCGTGCATTTCGAGGTGCCCGCGGGCTCCGAACTTCCCCGACCGGGCGATGTCGTCACGGTGACCGTCACCCATGCCGCACCGTTCCACCTCATCGCCGATTCGCCAGACGGGGCTCCGCTGCGCATCCGCCGCACTCGGGCGGGCGACGCCTGGGATCGTGCCGAAGCCGAGTCCTGCGCAGTGCCGAGCCACGGTTCGTCAACGGTCGACGGCCAAACGGCGCGCGTTTCTCTCGGTCTGCCCACCCTCAGAACAGGCGAGCCACTCACCGCTCCCGGTGTCGGAACCATGCCCATCTACGACCCGACGGACGGCGAACGCTGACGAACGCCGGTCGCGCCCCCATCGAGCCGGCGCGACCTGAGCCGAACGCGCATCCACTGGTGGTCGTCGTCGGGCCGACCGGCACCGGCAAGACCGAACTTTCTCTCGGAATCGCCGAGCGCCTGCGCGCATCCGGACAGCCGGCCGAGGTCGTCAACGCCGACGCGATGCAGCTGTACCGCGGCATGGATATCGGCACTGCAAAACTTCTTCCCGACCAGTGGCGTGGCATCCCGCACCACCTCATCGACGTGCTCGACGTCACCGATGAGGCGACCGTGGCGCGCTATCAGCCGCAGGCCCGGACGGTTATCGCCGAGATCGCCGCACGCGGCGCGGTGCCGATCCTGGTCGGGGGTTCCGGGCTATACGTATCGAGTGTCATCTACGACTTCCGCTTTCCAGGCACCGACGCAGAAGTCCGCGACCGACTCGAGACCGACCTGGTCGAGCACGGCCCGGGCACGCTGTACCGACGGCTTCTCGGCGCAGACCCGCAGGCTGCCGCATCCATCGGTCCCAGCAACGCGCGACGGCTGGTGCGCGCCCTCGAGGTGATCGAACTGACCGGGGAGCCATACAGCGCATCCCTGCCCGAGGCTCCGACGCCGTGGATGGCGTGCGTGATCCTCGGGCTCAACGCCCCCCGCGATGAGTTGACCGCACGACTGGATGCCCGGGTCGAGGCGATGTGGGCCGCAGGACTCGTCGAGGAGGTCGCGCGCCTGATCCCCGAAGGCTTGGAGCGCGGCGTCACTGCCAGCCGGGCGATCGGCTACGCTCAGGCGATCGGGCAGTATCACGGCACCCTCACCGAGGCCGAGGCTATCGCCCACACGCAGCAGCTGACGAGACGTTACGCTCGTCGCCAGGTGAGCTGGTTCAAGCGCTACCCGTCGCTCGATTGGCTCGACTACTCGGCCGACGATCTCCTCGACCAGGCGCTCGATAGGCTGTAGGCATGGCGATCACGCTTCATTTCACCAAGGGTCAGGGCACCGGCAACGACTTCGTTCTCTTCGCCGACCCCGACGGTCGTGTGAACCTCACCCCGGGCCAGATCGCCGACATCTGCGACCGCCATTTCGGCGTGGGAGCGGATGGGGTGATCCGCGCCGTTCGGTCGCGCCACCTTCCTGAGGGAGCAGAGGCTCTCGCCGAAGACGATGGCGCCGAGTGGTTCATGGACTATTACAACGCCGACGGCTCTGTCGCCGAAATGTGCGGCAACGGCATCCGGGTCTATGTGCGCTTCCTGATCGAATCCGGATTGGTCGAACTCGCGGACGGCGACACTCTGCCGATCGGCACGCGAGGGGGAGTCCGTGATGTGCAGCGCAACCTGAGCGGATTCCAGGTCGATCTCGGACGGTGGTCGCTGTCCGGTGGCGAACCGCTTGTCCGGGCGCGTGAACTCCCTGTCGCGCGGCCCGGTCTCGGTCTCGATGTGGGCAACCCGCACGTTGTGGTGGCGCTCGCGGATGAAGATGAGCTCGACGCCGCCGACCTCACGTACATCCCGCATCTGGATCCTGCGCCGGACGAAGGCGCCAACGTCGAGTTCGTGGTGCCGCACGAGCCGCTCGTCAAAGACGGCATCGGGCGCATCCGGATGCGGGTCCATGAGCGGGGGAGCGGCGAGACTCTCTCTTGCGGCACGGGGGCTGCTGCGGCCGCGCTCGCGACACGCTACTGGGCGGGTGCCGGTGCTCCGAACACCTGGCGCGTCGACGTGCCAGGGGGAACGGTCGGCGTGCGCATGTTCCCGACCGAAGACGGCGAGCACGTCGCGCTCTCCGGGCCGGCGGAACTCGTCTTCGAAGGCGACCTCGAACTCACCTGAACGCGTCTTCGGCTATTCGTCGACCGCATCATCGGCCGGAGCGATCTGTGTTTCCGCTCGTCGGCGCGCCCGCAGCACCCGGTAGCCTTTGCCTGTCGCCGTTCGGGTGACCGTCAGTTCGTGCGCGAATGTGGTCTGCATCCAGCGGTGCAGCGAATCCGAGCCGAGGTTGCGTTGAACGACGAGCCAGGCATCGGAACCCGGCTCCAGGCGGGGCATCCAGCGTTCGAGCAGGCTGTGGAGCTCGTTCTTGCCCACCCGGATCGGCGGATTCGACCAGATCGTGGTGAAGGCGACGTCGTCGGGAACATCATCGGGCAGCGCAGCGTTGACATTGTGGAGGCCGAGCTTCTGCGCATTGAGTCGCACCACATCGAGGGCTCGTGAGTTGACGTCGACGGCCCAGATCGTCGCATGAGGGGAATCCAGAGCCAGTGTGAGTGCGAGCGGACCCCACCCGCAGCCGAGATCGAGAAGGTTGCCTCCGGGGGGCGGGGCTGGAACATGGTCGAGCAGCACGCTCGTGCCGACGTCGATGCGCTCGGGACTGAAAATCCCGCTGGCGGTGGTCAACTCGTAGGTCTGACCGGCCAGCCGAGTAGTGAACGGGCGAAGCCTCGGATCGCTCTCGGGCGCAGAGGTGAAGTAGTGATCTCCGCTGGCCATAGAGGAAACGTACAGGACAGGAACGAACTAGGGTTAACCCAGATGCACGATATCGAACTGAATGAGCCGCTCAGCGGTCAAGAAACTCGCAACGACGATGTGGATGTCGTGGCGCGTGTGCTGGCGAACGCCGACACGCACGCGTCGGGAGTGTCCCTTTTCACCAGCGGTGCGCAGGCGCTGCAACGCTCGTCCGTGGACGAAGCGCACGACAGTGCCGGCCACGACGGCGACCAGTTCGACCGCGAAGACCGCGCCGCCCTTCGACGCGTCGCCGGGCTCTCGACCGAACTCGAAGACGTCACCGAGGTCGAGTACCGGCAGTTGCGCCTCGAGAACGTCGTGCTCATCGGCGTCTACTCGCAGGGGTCGCTTCAGGATGCGGAGAATTCGATGCGTGAGCTCGCCGCTCTCGCGGAGACGGCGGGCGCGGTGGTGCTCGACGGGCTTCTGCAGCGACGCCCGCATCCCGATCCGAGCACGTATTTCGGCAAAGGCAAGGCGCAGGAGCTCGCCGGCGCGGTCGCCGCCCTCGGCGCGGACACCGTCATCGCCGACACCGAACTCGCGCCCAGCCAGCGGCGTGCGCTCGAAGACGTGGTGCGAGTCAAGGTGATCGACCGCACCGCCGTCATCCTCGACATTTTCAGTCAGCATGCGAAGAGTCGTGAGGGCAAAGCTCAGGTCGAGCTCGCCCAGCTCGAATACCTGCTGCCGCGCCTCCGTGGCTGGGGTGATTCGATGTCCCGTCAGGCCGGTGGTCAGGTCGGCGGCGCCGGCGCCGGAATGGGTTCTCGTGGACCGGGAGAGACGAAGATCGAACTCGATCGTCGTCGCATCCACTCGCGGATGGCGAAGCTGCGCAAGCAGATCCTCGGCTTCAAGCCGGCGCGCGAGGCCAAGCGCGCCAACCGCCATCGCAACTCGGTGCCTTCTGTCGCGATCGCCGGCTACACGAACGCCGGAAAGTCGAGCCTGCTGAACCGCATCACCAAGGCGGGCGTGCTCGTCGAGAACGCATTGTTCGCCACTCTGGATTCGACTGTTCGCAAGTCCGTGACGGCGGATGGCCGGCTGTACACACTCGCCGACACGGTCGGGTTCGTGCGGAACCTTCCGCACCAGCTTGTCGAGGCATTCCGCTCGACGCTCGAAGAAGTCGCCGACTCCGATGTGATCGTGCATGTCGTCGACGCGTCGCATCCCGACCCCGCGAGCCAGCTCGCGACGGTGCGCGATGTGATCGCCGAGGTCGGCGCGCGCGGGCTTCCCGAGCTGGTCGTCTTCAATAAGGCCGATCTGGTCTCCGATGATGAGCGACTCGTCTTGCGCGGACTGGAACCGGATGCGATCTTCGCGTCGGCACGCACCGGTGAAGGCATCGACGATGTGCTCGCCGCGATCGCCCGCATGATTCCCGATCCGTCCGTCGAACTCGACCTCGTGATCCCGTACGATCGGGGCGACCTGATCTCCGCCCTGCACGAGCGCGGTCGCGTCATGTCGACCGAGTATGTCGAAGCCGGAACCCGCGTGACCGCGCGCGTCCTTCCCGAATACGAGGCCGTCTTCAGCGCTTTCGCAGAGGCCTGACTTCCGTCGAGGGGTCCCGTTTCGTCGTCTGCCAACGCGCACGTCGACAGAACGGGACCCCTCGTTCGTCATACGGAGAAACACGGAGTCACCTCACACCAGACCTTGCTAGTCTGCCTATCAATCGTTGCCGCACCGGATGATCCTGCGCGGCATGGAGCGACAGCCGAGCCCGGCACCCGCCCGCGAATGCCTTCGGGTTCATGGCCCTCCAGGGACGTGCGCGGCCAGCTGCGGCCTTCGTCTCGTGGACCCGGTCATCAGAGAACCCGGTAGTCCATCAACACCGAGACGAGAGAACGCGATGAGCGACCGAGAGACCGAACCGGCACCGGCCGGCGACGGTGCCTGTACGCCTCGCACACCGTTCTCGTTCGAGCTGTACCCGCCGCGAAACCCCAAGGCGTCTGCGGCGCTGCCCGCGACCATCGACCGTTTGGCGGAGGCGCGCCCCGACTTCATCTCAGTCACCTACGGGGCCAACGGATCATCGCGCACCTCTTCGCTCGACGTACTCCGCTACATCCTCCGCAACACCTCGGTCAGCCCGATGGCTCACCTCACCTGCGTTGGCTCGTCGCATGCCGAGGCCAACCATCTCATCCGCGAGTTCCTCGATGCAGGCATTCGCAGTTTCCTGGCGGTTCGAGGCGACCCGCCCATCGACGCGCCCCCCGGCGAGAGCGGTCTCGGCGACCTGCGAACATCGGGCGAGTTGGTTCAACTGATCCACCGGGTGCAGGCCGAGCGGGTTCCTTACGAGGAACGACCGGTTCCCGGCATCCCGTCGGCGCGTGAGGTGCGCACCGAGCGCGAGCATGTTCGAATCGCCGTCGCGGCATTTCCGAACGGACATCCGAACTCCCGGTCGGCGAGCCAGGACATCGACACCCTGCTCGCCAAGCAGGCGGCCGGTGCGAATCTCGCGATCACCCAGCTTTTCTTCCACCCCGAGGACTATTTGTCGTTCGCACAGCGGGCGAGAGAGGCCGGGGTCGAGTTTCCGATCCTTCCCGGGATCATGCCCGTCACGAGTCCGGCCCGACTGAAACGGATGCTCGAACTGAACGGCGAAGATATGCCGAGCGATCTCGCCATCCAACTCGAGATCGAGCCGACCGAGGAGGGCCAACGCGAGATCGGCATCGCCTGGGCCACCGGCGTCGTATCGACACTGATCGCCGGGGGGGCTCCCGGCATCCACCTCTACACCTTCAACAAGCACGAGGCCGTTCTGGCCGTCCTCGAACGCACCGGACTTCTGCACCGCGCCAACGCCACCTCCGAAAGGGAACCAGCATGACCGACACCATCACCCGTTCCGCGTTTCCGACGGGAACGATCCTCGGGTATCCGCGAATCGGACGCCGCCGTGAACTGAAGAAGGCGGTGGAGAGCTTCTGGGCGGGCACGATCACCGCCGATGAGCTGGAGACGACCGCTTCTGAGCTTCGTGCTGTCACGCGCGAGCGCCTGGCATCGCTCGGCCTGGGTCGCGTCGACGCCTCGATTCCCGAAAGCTTCAGCTTCTACGACCAGGTGCTCGATGCTGCCGTCACGGTCGGCGCGATCCCATCACGCTTCGCTTCTCTGGTGGATGCGGATGGCCGGGTCGACCTCGCCGGTTACTTCACGATCGCTCGTGGCGAGGGCGACAACGCCCCCCTCGAGATGACCAAATGGTTCGACTCGAACTACCACTACCTCGTGCCCGAGATCGGGCCGGAGACGGATTTCCGCCTCGCATCCGACCGGATCGTGCGCGAGTTCGTCGAAGCCCGCGACGCCGGCTTCGTCACGCGACCGGTCATCGTCGGCCCGGTGACTTTCCTCCTGCTCAGCAAGGCGAGCGACGAGGCCCCCGACGGCTTCCGGCCGCTCTCGCGCCTCGCCGATGTGCTTTCCGTCTACCGCGAACTGCTGGCGCGGTTGGCGGAAGCCGGTGCACCGTGGGTGCAGCTCGACGAGCCCGCACTGGTGAGCGAGAGCATCGAGGATGACCGCGGCGAGGTTCTCGCGGCGGTCGCCACCGCCTACGCCGACCTCGGTTCCCTTACGAACCGCCCCGGCATCTTCGTTGCGGCGCCGTATGGCAGCCTCGGCGACGCGCTGCCGGTTCTCGCCGCATCGCCGGTGGAGGCGATCGGTGTGGACCTGGTGCGCGGTTCGGTGCCGACCGGTCTCGACGCGGCCAGCGCATCCGCGCTCGCCACCAAGACCATCGTCGGCGGCGTGATCGACGGGCACAACATCTGGCGTGGCGATCTCGAGGCCGCGTTCGGCACCCTCACCTCGCTGCTGGCGCTGTCGCCCACTGTGAGCGTTTCGACGTCCACCTCGCTCCAGCACGTTCCGCACGACGTCGACGACGAGCCGGAGCTCGCCGACCAGCTGAAGAGCTGGCTTGCATTCGCCGACCAGAAGATCGGCCAAGTCGCCACTCTCGCGACCGGACTCCTCGACGGACACGAGGCGATTCAGGCCGACCTGACCGCCGCATCCGACGCTCTCGCCGACCGCCAGGCCGCACCCGGCGTGCGCGATGCCGCCGTTCGGGCGCGTGCTGCAGCACTGACCACGGCTGATTTCTCGCGCGGTGTCTACGCCGACCGGCTGACCGCGCAAGATGAGGCGCTCGGGCTCCCCTTCCTGCCCACGACCACGATCGGTTCGTTCCCGCAGACCGGCGACATCCGCCGCGCCCGCGCCCAGCTTGCGAAAGGCGTGATCACCGAGGCCGAATATCTCGGACTGATGCAGGCGGAGATCAAGCGTGTCGTCGATCTGCAGGAAGAGATCGGCATCGACGTCATCGTGCACGGCGAGCCGGAGCGCAACGACATGGTGCAGTACTTCGCCGAGAACCTCGACGGGTTCGCGGTCACGCAGAACGGCTGGGTGCAGTCGTACGGCAGTCGTTGTACGCGTCCGTCGATCCTGTGGGGCGATGTGTCGCGGCCCAAGCCGATCACGGTCGACTGGTCGACATATACGCAGAGCTTGACCGCCAAGCCGGTCAAGGGGATGCTAACGGGCCCCGTCACGATCCTCGCCTGGTCGTTCGTGCGCGACGACCAGCCGCTCGGCGATACCGCACGCCAAGTGGCCCTGGCTCTGCGCGACGAGATCGGTGACCTCGAGGCCGCCGGAATCCGTATCGTCCAGGTCGACGAGCCCGCCCTTCGCGAACTGCTGCCCCTGAAGCGTGCGGACCACGCGGACTACCTCGACTGGTCGGTCGGATCGTTCCGCCTCGCCACCTCCGGCGTGCGCGACGAGACGCAGATCCACACCCACCTCTGCTACTCGGAGTTCGGTGTCGTCATCGACGCCATCCGCAACCTGGACGCCGATGTCACCAGCATCGAGGCCGCCCGGTCGCGCATGGAGGTCGTCCACGACATCCAGACGAGCGGGTTCGACCACGGGATCGGCCCGGGCGTCTACGACATCCACTCCCCGCGGGTGCCAAGCGTCGCCGAGGTGACTGAGCTGCTCGAGACGGCGCTCGCCGCAATTCCCGGACGTCAGGTATGGGTCAACCCCGACTGCGGGCTGAAGACGCGCGGCTACGACGAGACCGTGGCCTCGTTGAAGAACATCCTCGAAGCGACGCGCGATGTGCGGTCGCGGGTGGGCGTTCCGGCCTAGGGCCGACCGACGCAGCGGTTCTGCGCCCGCGCACGGGTTCTGTCCTGTGCGCGGGCGACGAGCCGCTGCGTCGGGGACGATCGCTGCGCCGGGCAACGAGCCGCTGCGTCGGGGACGATCGCTGCGCCGGGCAACGAGCCACTGCGCCGGGAGCGAATCGCTGCGCCGGGAGCGAACCGGTGCGGCCGTGCCACCCGCTCCTCGGATCGCGGTGACAGGATGGCAGCATGGTCGAGATCTCCGACGACGAATTCGAGCGGATCGTCACCGAGGAGTATGACGCGATCCCCGATGACTGGTTCGGTCAGCTCGACAATGTCGCAATCCTCATCGACAACCAGCCACCCGGCCAGTACCCGCGGCTCTATGGGCTGTACACCGGCCACCCGCTCACCCGCAGAGGTGTATACGGCTACGGAGAGCTGCCCGACCGCATCACACTGTTCAAGAACAACATCCAGGAGCGCAGTGCCGACCTGGACGAGCTGCGCCGACGGGTGCGCGTAACGCTGGTCCACGAGATCGGACACTATTTCGGGCTCTCGGATGCGCGCCTGCACGAACTCGGCTGGGCGTAGCGGCGCGCCCGCGAAGATACTCCCGGTGCAGTACACCGTTTGCCCGCACGGGTGACGATATGCACCGCGTGGCGCGCCACCATCGTGGCATGAACGTTTCCTCTCCCGCCGCGTCCTCTCCCGCCGCGTCCTCTCGCGCCGTTTCCTCTCCCGCCGTGTCCTCGAGCGACCCGGCCATCAGCTTGACGGGCGTCTCGAAGAGCTATGGCGGTGTGGCAGCGGTGCGTCGGCTCGATCTCGACTTCGCCCGAGGGGAGTCCGTCGCCCTTCTCGGACCGAATGGGGCAGGTAAGAGCACCACCATCGGGATGATGGTCGGTCTTGTCTCCGCCGACTCCGGACGAGTGCGCGTTGCCGGCTCGTCACCGAGGGCGGCTGTCGCCCGCGGTGCGATCGCGGCCATGCTGCAGGACACCGGATTCATGTCGGGGGTGACCGTCTCAGAGCTGGTCGGCTTCGCCGCGAGCATCTACCCCGACCCGCTGTCGGTCGGCCACGCGATCGATCTGGCCGGACTCGTCGGGCTCGAGCGACGCAGGGTGGATCGCCTGTCGGGCGGTCAAGCCCAGCGCCTTCGGTTCGCGATCGCGGTCGTCGCCAACCCGGAGATCCTCATCCTCGATGAGCCGACCCGGGCGCTGGATGTGCAGGCGCGCGCAGAGTTCTGGGAGTCGATGCGCGCTTTCGCCGCCACCGGGCGCACCCTGGTTTTCGCCACGCACTATCTCGACGAAGTCGACGTGAACGCATCCCGCGTGGTGGTGATGGCGAACGGCGCGATCGTCGGCGACGGTCGGCCGGACGAGATCCGGGGCAGTACGGGAATCACAGTCGTGCGATTCACCGTCCCGCTTGGCGCCGCACAGTTGTCAGCGCCGGATCATGACGACTGGATTGCTCTGCCCGGGGTGGTCGAGATCGACCGGATCGGTGAACGGATCTCGCTCCGAACGTCGGATGCAGACGCCACTGTGCGTGCACTCGTCGCCGCGGATGTTCAGTGGCGAGCCTTGGAAGTCAGCCCACCGAGCCTCGACGAATCCTTCCTCGCACTCACTCAGGAGACATCATCATGACCACATCCCTTCTGCGCCTCGAAACCGTCCGCATGCTGCGCGATCCCAAATACCTGGCTCTGGCGGTCGCGGCCCCCATCGGCTTCTACCTCCTCTTCGCAACCCTCTTCGGCGGGTCTCCGGCAAGACCCGGTGAGCTGCCCGGCACGGTCGAGATCATGGTCGCAATGGCCGCCTACGGCGCGATCTGGGCGGTGCTCTCCACGACGGGCCCACGAATCGCCGAAGAGCGTCAGGTCGGATGGCTGGAGCAGCTCAGATCGATGCCAATTTCAGGCGCCGTCGTGCTCGGCTCAAAAGTGGTCGCGAGCGTACTCACGGCGCTGCCCGCCATCGTTCTGGTGTGCCTGACGGCCGCCATTGTCAAAGGTGTCGACCTGACGATCGGGCAGTGGGTCGCGCTCGTCGCGGCGCTGTGGCTCGGAAGCACTACGTTTGCGGCGCTCGGCATCGCGATCGGATTCCTCGTTGGCTCGGATGTCGCCTATCCCTTGAGCTACGGCCTGTATATGGCGATGTCGGCGCTCGGTGGACTGTGGGTGCCTCCGGCCATCCTTCCCGCAGGTCTGAAGGACATCGCTCTCTGGATGCCGACGTACCGCCTTGCCGACCTCGGCTGGGAGATCGCTGGCGGCTCTGTTCCCGACCTCGTGAGCATCGCCATCCTCGCAGCCTGGACCGCAGCTCTCGCCGGAGTGGCGTTCCTCGCCTACCGTCGCCCACGGTTCCGTCGTGCGCGCGCCTCCCGCTCCCTCGCCGCTCCCGGCACGATGCCGCAGTACGGCGCCCTCGATAAGCTGACACGGTGACGAGCACCTCAGGGGTACACCGTCGTCCTCGGGTCACCGCGTTTCAGATCGACCTACTGATCGCGGTGATCGTGCTCGTCGTCGTGGAGGCGGGACTCCTCGCGGAGCTCTGGTTCGCGCCGGCCGGCGATTTTCCACTCGCTGTCGCCTTTCCGGCCGGTGCCTTCTTGCTCGGGCTGGCGGCTTCGGCCGCTATCGTCGTGCGCCGTCGATACCCGTTGCTGGTCTCTGTCGTCGTCATCGTCGTCTTCGCCGCGTACCATTTCGTCGGCTACCCCGGAGCGTCGCCTGCTCTGGTGTTGTTCGTCAGTTCGTACTCTTTGGCCGCGTACGGCACTCCGACGCGACGGTCGATCGTCTTGGCCATCGGCTTCATCGTGGTCTTCACGGCCATCCCGGCGTTCCCGCCGCACCCCCTTCCCTGGTATTCGTTCGCGGTGTCAGGTCCAGCGCTGGGCATGGCATGGATGGTTGCCTTCGGTGCGACGGCAGCGCAGGTTCGGCGCAACAACGCTCTCAGTGTCGCCGCAGCAGCGACCGAAGCCGAAGCTCGGATGCGTGAACAGCTCACCGACGAACGGCTCGGCATGGCCAGAGAGCTGCACGACGTCCTCGCCCACACGATCTCGGTGATCTCTGTGCAGGCGGGTGTCGCGCTGGACGCCCTCGACGACCATCCGGATGCGGCGCGAACAGCGATGATCAAGGTGCGCGGCCTCTCGCGGCAGGCGATCCCTGAACTGCATCGCACGCTGGAGCTGCTGCGACGGGACTCTGCGACGACGGATGAGGTTGACCCGCAGCCGCGCCTCGACCGCCTCGGCGATCTCCTGGCCGATGTCGAAGCGTCGGGCTTGACCGTCGAAGCGCACGTGGCGATCGACGGTAGCGTGCTCAGCCCGTTCGTCGAGTTGACCGCGTACAGGATCGTTCAGGAGGCGCTCACGAACGTCGTGCGCCATGCGTCGGCGACCTCCGCGGTCGTGGTCGTTCGCGCCGATCAGGAGTCGAAAGCCCTCGTCGTGAGTGTTGCCGACAACGGTCGAGGTGCCGCGCCGGCCGAAAGAGGTGGCCGTCCCGCAGGCCTCGGACTGGTCGGAATGCGGGAACGCGCGAACTCCGTCGGCGGCACCCTCACCACCGGTACCTCGCCGTCAGGCGGATTTCTCGTGTCCGCCGTACTGCCGATCGAGGTGCCGGTGTGATCCGCGTGGTTCTCGCGGACGACCAAGCGCTCATCCGCGAAGGGTTCCGCGCCATTCTCGAGCGAAGCGAAGACATCGAAGTCGTCGGTGAGGCGGCGGATGGGATCGAAGCGGTCGAGTTGGCGCGTCGAACGCGGCCGGATGTCGTCGTCATGGACATCCGGATGCCGCGCCTCGACGGGATCGCGGCCACGGCCTCGCTTCTGTCCGATCCGTCGCTCCGAGCGACACGTGTGCTCGTGGTCACGACCTACGAGTTGGATTCGAACGTCTTCGAGGCCCTGCGCGCCGGGGCGAGCGGGTTCCTTCTGAAAGACCTGGAGCCGGACGATCTGCGTCGTGCGGTCCGAGTCGTCTCTTCGGGAGAAGCACTGCTCGCGCCCAGCGTTACCCGGCGCCTGATCGCGCAGTTCGTGGAGTTGCCGAAGCGGGATGCTCAGCTCGAAGCGCGGCTCGCTCTTCTCACCGACCGCGAGCGCGAGATCGTGTCGCTGGTCGGGGCCGGTCTGAGCAATGCCGAGATCGCCTCGGAACTGTACATCAGCCCGACCACGGCGAAGACGCATGTGTCGCGCGCAATGGTGAAACTCGATGTACGCGACAGGGCCCAACTTGTGGTCTTCGCCTACGACTCCGGGATCGTGACCGCGCCAGGACCCTGAGCTCAGACGGCGCGGAGGACCGCCACGACCTTGCCGAGCACCTCGGCGTAGTCGCCCACGATCGGCTCGAAATTGGAGTTGCGCGGCAGAAGCCAGGTGTGACCGTCGCGCTGCCGGAACACCTTGATCGTTGCTTCGCTGTCGAGCATGGCCGCGACGATGTCACCGTTCTCCGCCGTCTTCTGCTGCCGCACGACCACCCAGTCGCCGTCGCAGATCGCCGCATCGATCATCGATTCGCCGACGACCTTCAGCATGAACAGATCACCGTTGCCGACGAGTTGGCGGGGGAGCGGGAAGACCTCTTCGACCTGCTGGTCCGCCGTGATCGGAACACCGGCGGCGATCCGTCCGACGAGTGGCACCATCGCCGCATCTCCGACGGGTGTCTGGTTCTCGTAGTCGGCGGTCTCAGACGACGTCGACGGGAGATCGATCAGGATCTCCAGCGCGCGAGGTCGGTTGGGATCACGACGCAGATACCCGCTCAGCTCAAGCTGGTTCAGCTGGTGGGTGACACTCGACAGAGAGGACAGCCCCACCGCGTCGCCGATCTCGCGCATGCTCGGCGGATAGCCGCGCTGACTGACCGAACGGCTGATCACGTCGAGGATGGCGAGCTGCTTCTCGCTCAGGTTCTTGCGGCGACGTGTGCCTCCGCGTTCTCGTGCCGCACCGTTGTCGTTCGTCACTGCCCGTCCCTTCGCGACCGTCTCCGCATCCGCTCCGAGACCATTGTCGGTTCGAATGTCGGTGGTGCCTGGTTGAGTGAACTCCAGACAATCGAAACTGTATCCACGATGCAGGCCTGAAACAAACATGTGTTCGAGTGTGTTGCGATATTCGTGCATAAATCTGGGGCTGTGGAGTGCTTGAGGTTTCGAACATTCGAAGATATATTCGGAACAAAGCTTCGCATCCGGCCCTCCGGCCGAGTGCCGGATGCGAATACTCGAGGAGGCAGACCATGACTGCAGCGATTCAGATGCCGACGCGCTACACCGCCGTTTCACCATCAGCGAGCGTGCCGACGACGCGTCTCAGGCTCACCAGGCGTGGCCGCGTGGTCATCACCACGCTCGCGGCCGTGCCGCTGGTTATCGGCGCGTTCCTGTTCGCGCTGAACAGCGGGGGTGCGCTCGCAACGGGTTCGAGTGCTCACACGACGTTCGAGTACGTCACGGTGCAGTCTGGCCAATCGCTGTGGGGCATCGCCGAGAAGGTCGCGCCGAGCGCAGACCCACGCGACGTCATCGCCGACATCATTTCACTCAATCAGTTGCAGTCCGCTGTTGTTACGCCGGGCCAGCGCATCGCGATCCCGTCGCAGTACTCGGCAGCCCAGCACTAAGAAGGACGCGGGACGGCGCGCCGTCGTGCCGGCTAGCCCGTCGTGCCGGCTAGCCCGTCGTGCCCGGCTGGCCCATCGTGCCCGACTAGCCCGTCCTGCCCGACTAGCATTAAGCAGTGACTTCGCTCTCCGATCTCCCCCTTCGCGACGATCTGCGCGGCAGAACCCCGTACGGTGCGCCACAACAAGCGGTGCCTGTTGCATTGAACGTGAATGAGAACACGCATCCGATTCCCGATGAGGTCGCGGCCGACATCGTTGAGGCAGTGGCTCGGGCCGTACGTGGAGTCAACCGCTATCCCGATCGTGAGTTCGTCGAACTGCGTGAGAGCCTCGCTCGCTATCTCGGCCACGGGCTTTCCGCCGCTCAGATCTGGGCGGCCAACGGTTCGAACGAGGTGATCCAGCACATCCTCCAGGCGTTCGGTGGGCCCGGTCGCAGCCTTCTCGGGTTCGTGCCGACCTATTCGATGTACTCGTTGCTGGCGTCGGGCACCGGCACAGAATGGATCGCCGCGCGACGCGACGACGATTTCGAGCTCAGCCCTGAGACCGCGGCCGACGAGATTCGCCGGAACGACCCGGACATCGTCATCCTCTGTGCTCCCAACAACCCCACCGGCACGCCTCTCTCGCTCGACACGATCGCGGCGGCTTACGACGCCGCCCGTGGAATCGTCGTCGTCGACGAGGCCTACGCGGAATTCATGCCGGCGGGCAGCCCGTCGGCCCTGACGTTGCTTCCCGGACGCGATCGGCTCCTGATCTCGCGAACGATGAGCAAGGCCTTCGCCTTCGCTGGAGCCCGGGTCGGCTACCTGGCAGCAGACCCTGCCGTCACCGATGCTCTGCGGCTGGTGCGACTTCCGTACCACCTGTCGGCTTTGACCCAGGCGGCCGCGGTCGCGGCGCTCGCCCACTCGGATGAGATGCTCGCGATGGTCGGCGAGATCTCGGCGCAGCGCGATCGGCTCCTGATCGAGCTCGCGGCCCTCGGATATCGCCCACACCGCAGCGGCAGCAACTTCGTGCTCTTCGGAGGGGTTGACGACCCGCACGCCACATTCGAGGCGCTCCTCGCTCAGGGCGTCCTCATCCGGGATGTCGGAATCCCGGGACATCTGCGCGTGACCGCCGGCACGGAACGTGAGACCACGGCGTTCCTGACCGCTCTGGCATCCCTCGGCCGACCGGCGCGAGCGGCGCAGCCGACGACAGTAAACTCGCAGTCATGACCAATCGCACGGCCACACTGCAGCGGGAGACCAGCGAGTCGAGCATCCAACTCACCGTCGACCTCGATGGACGAGGAATTGCCGACATCGAATCGTCCGTGCCGTTCTTCGACCATCTTCTGACTGCGTTCGCGAAGCACTCGCTCACCGATCTGACGGTGCGTGCGAGCGGTGACGTCGAGATCGACGTGCATCACACGGTCGAAGACATCGGAATCGTGCTCGGTCAAGCCATTCGTGAGGCGCTCGGCGACAAGTCGGGCATCTCCCGTTTCGGCGATGCGATCGTGCCCCTCGACGAAGCACTCGTGCAGGCCGTCGTCGACATTTCCGGTCGGCCATACCTCGTGCACACCGGCGAGCCGGCGGGCTTCGAATACCACTTGATCGGCGGACACTTCACCGGTTCCATGGTGAGGCACGTCTTCGAGGCCATCACATTCAACGCCGGTCTCACGACCCACATCACCGTGCTCGGTGGCCGCGATCCGCACCACATCGCCGAAGCGGAATTCAAAGCGTTCGCTCGGGCATTCCGGCAGGCGAAAGCGCTCGACCCCCTCGTTTCGGGCATTCCATCCACCAAGGGTGCGCTGTGATGAACGGAACCGCACTGTGACAAGGCCGTCAGTGGTCGTCTTCGACTACGGCACCGGCAACGTGCACTCGGCCGCAAAAGCGCTCGAAGAAGCGGGAGCAAACGTAGAACTGACCGGCGATCGTGCTAAAGCGCAGGCTGCCGACGGTCTCGTGGTGCCCGGAGTCGGCGCGTTCAAAGCTGTCGCAGAAGCTCTGCGTGCCTCGCATGGCGACGAGATCGTCGACCGCAGGCTTGCCGGAGGCCGTCCGGTACTCGGCATCTGCGTCGGCATGCAGGTGCTGTTCGAACACGGCGTCGAACGCGGAAACGACACCCCGGGGCTAGGCGAATGGCCGGGCGAAGTCGAACAGCTCAAAGCCGACATTCTGCCCCACATGGGATGGAACACCGTCGACGCCCCCTCCGACTCCCTGCTCTTCGAGGGCATCCGCGACGAGCGTTTCTACTTCGTGCACTCCTACGCCGCGCAAGCATGGAGCCTCGACGTCATGCCGCCGTTCCCTGCGCCACGCGTCACCTGGGCCGAACATGGAACGCGATTCATCGCCGCCGTCGAAAACGGTCCGTTGAGCGCCACCCAGTTCCACCCCGAGAAGTCCGGTCCGGCCGGCATCCTTCTCCTGCGCAACTGGTTGGGCACGCTGGGCTGAGCGGTGCTTGTCCGCGTGGCTTCGCTGCGGCCCGACGTGACGGCCCTTCGCTTCGCTGGTGCCGGGAGTCGGCGCGGATGGCGCTGAGCTGTGCGTTGTGCTTGTCGGCGTCGCCGGTCCTCGCCCGGCGCCGCGTGGCTTCGCTGCGGCCCGGCGTGACGGCCCTTCGCTTCGCGGTGCCTGGGGTGCGCGGATGGCGCGATGTCCGTTGGCCCGCTTCGCGCTGCCGAGAGTCGGCGCCGCGCGGCTGCGCTAGGATTCTGTGCTTGTGTCGGATGCCGACGCGACACCTGATGCGAAAGACACGATGAGCGAATTCAACCGGGCACCGCGCCTTGTCCTCCTTCCCGCGGTCGACGTCGCCGACGGCAAGGCAGTCCGTCTCACCCAGGGCGAAGCGGGCTCCGAGACCAACTACGGCGATCCCGTCGACGCGGCCGCCGACTGGGCCGCCCAGGGCGCCGAATGGATCCACCTCGTCGACCTCGACGCCGCCTTCGGACGCGGCAACAACTACGCGTTGCTGAAGCGGGTCATCCGTCAGGTCAAGGGCGTCAACGTCGAACTGTCTGGCGGCATCCGCGACGACGCCTCGCTGGAGGCCGCACTCAACATCGGCGCCGCACGCATCAATCTCGGCACTGCCGCGCTCGAAAATCCCGAGTGGGCCGCCAACGTGATCGGCCAGTACGGCGAAGCCATCGCGGTCGGACTCGACGTGCGAGGCACGACCCTCGCCGCCCGTGGTTGGACTCAGGACGGCGGTGATCTGTGGCAAGTGATGGATCGACTGGAAGATGCCGGATGCGCACGCTACGTGGTCACTGACGTCACCAAGGATGGCACCCTTCAAGGTCCGAACATCGACCTGTTGCGTCAGGTGATGGAGCGCACCAAGCGACCAGTGGTCGCATCCGGCGGAATCTCCAACCTCGACGACATCGCGGCCCTGCGCGAACTCGTTCCGCACGGTCTGGAGGGGGCCATCGTGGGCAAAGCACTTTACGCTGGTGCGTTCACGTTGCCTGAGGCGCTGGATGTCGCCGGAGACTGAGGGCGAGCACCCGAATCGCACTGACTCGGCGGGTCAACCGTGGGCCGGTCGCCATTTCGACGCGAACGCATCGAGTGACGACGACGGCTCGGCACCCCCCGACCTGACCAGGGCGATCGAGGCGTTCCGCGCGGGGGACGCCTCCGCCGATGAAGTCGTCGACGCTGTACGCGGCGCGCGACTCCTCATTCCGCTGGTCGCCCGGCTGGGGGAGTCCGATACGACCGACGCCGGACATCTGGTCGACAAGTCGCAGGAGCTCTCCATCGTGACAGTCGAGGGTCCGGACGGCCGAAAGGTTCTTCCCGTCTTCTCGTCGGTGGCTGCCATGCAGCGCTGGAATCTGAAAGCCCGCCCGGTTCCGGCAGACGGGATCCGGGTGGCGTTGGCGGCAGCGAGTGAGCAGACCGACCTTGTCGTGCTCGACCCGACCTCGGAGACCGAATTCGTCATCCGCCGACCGGCCCTCTGGGCCATCGCCCAGTCGCAGCCCTGGCTTCCTGCGCACCTCGATCCGGACGTCTTCATCG
>FSYX01000164.1_pt1 | contig 18675 bp, 19 predicted proteins | sample 1638671 | NCBI WGS metagenome assembly FSYX01 (sample SAMEA3914813, study PRJEB12502) | metagenome | biome: forest; material: soil | place: Canada | collected 2011-07-07 | depth 0.3 m
CAGCGGGAGCGACTCCTCGAGCGTCTGAGCAGTCGTGTTGTCGACGGAATGCTGACGATCGCGGCATCCGAGCACCGCGCGCAATTGCGCAACAGGGAAGCTGCGCGCGTTCGACTGGCCGAAATCGTGGCCGACGCCCTCCTGCCGCCAGCACCACCGCGAAGACCGACGAGGCCGAGTCGCGGTGCCAAGCAACGGCGTCTGGAGGCGAAGAAGCGGCGCACCGACGTCAAGCGACTGCGGCGCCCTCCTCACGACTGACCACGGAAACATCAAGGGAGAGAACGAGATGAGACCACTTCGATACTCCATCAACGTCACGCTCGACGGCTGCTGCTATCACGAGGCAGGGCTTCCTCCCGACGAGGAGTCGATGCGTTACTGGACCGCTGAGCTGGAGCGAGCCGATGCCCTGCTCTTCGGCCGGGTGACCTACGAGATGATGGAGTCGGCGTGGCGGCAGCCTGCCACGGGAACGTGGCCCGAGTGGATGGATGAGTGGCAGATCCCGTTCGCCGAGGCCATCGATGGGGCGAAGAAGCACGTCGTGTCGAGCACGCTGAGCGGGGTCGACTGGAATGCCGAGCTGCTGCAAGGCGACTTGCGGCAAGCGGTCGAGCGGCTCAAGCAGGAGCCAGGCGATGGCCTGTTCGTGGGTGGGGTAACGCTCCCCCTCGCGTTGGCAGATCTGGGACTGATCGACGAATACGTGTTCGTCGTGCAGCCGGTCCTTGCCGGGCACGGGCCGACGTTGCTCGCCGGTCTGCGCGAGCGCATCCAGCTCCAGCTCGTGGATCGCCAGGAGTTCCGGTCGGGGGTGACCGCGCTGCGATTCCGGCCCCGCGAGTAACGGCCCGCCCGCGGGCTCGAGCTCCACGACGGCCGGCTGGGGACGGCGGTGAAGCGCCGCGGGCGTCACGCCGCCGGCTGAACGTCGGCCTCCACCCGCCCGCGCGCCCAGAATCCCACGAACGTGAAGTACACCCCGAGGAACCCCTCCCAGACGATCTCGGGCAACGTCGCCACCGCCGACACCGGCGACCCTTGGCTCCACAGCCCGAACAGCACGCCGATCCCCGAGAGCGCGACGAGCGACCCTCCGACCATCCCGACAACCGCCATCGGCCGCGGCACCATCCCGGAGCGCAGCAGCAGCCAGCCGAGCAGGACGCCGTTGCCCAGTCCAGCGACGAAGCCGGGGCCGAGCAGGAACGTCCAGTTCCGCAGCCCGACCAGGGTCTGCGCCGACACTGTGAGCGCGTTCGGATCGCCGAGAGCCTCCGCGTGCTGGCGCAGGGTCACGACCGTGAGCAGGCACAGCATCCCGACCGCAATGAACACGCATTCCATGACCCGCGCGACGACGTAACCGAGCGCGAGGCCCTCGGCCCGGCGACGGAGGACGGGGAAGAGCGCGAGCGCGGTGCCGAGGTTGGCAGCGATGAGCACTGCCTCGCAGAGGATGCCGGACAGCACCCGGCCATCGGCTCCGGCGCCGAGAACGTAGTGCGGATCGTCGAGCACGGGCGCGTAGAGCAGGACGCCGGCGATGGCCGACACGAAGGTGACGAGGAAGAGCACGCCCGCCGTGAGCGAGCGGCTGCGGTCGACGGCGGCGGAACCTGATGCGGCGGTCGTCGCGGTGGTGGTCGCGGTGGTGGTCGCGGTGGTGGTCATGGTGGCCTCGGATTCGGGTGGATGGTGACGTAAGATGATGGTGTACGGTGTACACCTCGAACGATAGGTGTACGGCGTACACCTTGTCAATACCCCATCGACCCCGAAAGGCCGCCGATGCCGGAATCCCCGCGCCCGCGCCTTACCCGCGACATCGTGCTCGCCGGCGCCCTCGCCCGCGCTGACACCGCGGGCCTGGAAGCGCTGTCGATGCGCGCCCTCGCCGCCGAACTCGGCGTCGTCCCGATGGCCCTCTACAAGCACGTGGCCAACAAGGACGAGCTGATCGACGGAATGATCGACCTGATCTGGGCGGAGGTCGAGCCGCCGGCCATTGGTGGCGGCCCGGAAGCCCCCGCCATCCCGTGGCACGACGCCATGCGCGCCCGCGCCGTCTCCCTCCGTGAGGCGCTCCGCCGCCATCCCTGGGCCGTCGGCCTGATGGAGTCGCGCATGCGACCCGGCCTGGCCAACCTCGCCGCGCACAACGCCATGATTGGCTGCCTGCGTGAGGCCGGCTTCTCGTTCCGCGCCACCGTACACGCCACCTCGGTGCTCGACGCCTACGTCTACGGCTTCGCCCTCCAGGAGAAGACCCTCCCGTTCGACACCCCGGAGGAGTCCGCGGAGGCCGCGGCTGCGAAGGAGCAGACTGTCCCGCCGGAGGTGGCCCTCCGGTTCCCGTACCTCCTTGAGGTCGTCGCAGAGCTGACCCAGGCGGGCTACGACTACGACGACGAGTTCGCCTTCGGCCTCGACCTCATCCTCGACGGCATCGAGCGCCTCCAGCCCTGACCCGAAAGCCACACACAGGGGCGGGTCGACTTCCGAAGCACCACCGATCACCGCCGGGCCGTCAGTCCCCACGCCGGGTCGGCGGTCGCGGAGGGGAACGGTGCCCCCTGCCGGCCACCAGGGTGCTGCGACCCGGTGTCTGCTGCGGTTTGTAGCGACTGCCCCGGTTCGACGCGCCGCGGACACTCCAAACCGCGGCAGACACTTCCGGCAGCGTGGTTGCAGCGCGGTCGCGGCGTGGTCGCAGTCGCGAATGGTCACCGAGCGTCGCCGCCGAACACAGAACGCCCTCCCGAAGGCGGGCGCAACGTGCAACTCATCTATCAACGATGTCGCGACTCATCACAAAGTGCCCCTGGAGGGACTCGAACCCCCAACCCTTTCCTTAGGACGGAACTGCTCTTCCATTGAGCTACAGAGGCTGACCACCCGAGTTTACCGGAGCGATCCGCGCGGCACCGTTCACCTCACGGGCACATCCACCCGCGGCTGAACGCAAAGCTAACGCCATGCGCCCGAGTTCGACATCGGCCGAGTGGGCAGCAACCGCCCTCACTTCCGCACGCGAAAGGTCGTTAAGGGCCCACTCGCGGTCGACAAGAACACACCACCAGAGCACCCCGACGGAACGGCCCCAAGCCCGACCCAGCACGCCCGACGACAGCCGCAGTCCGCTACGCGGCCGCAGGCGCCAGATACCCTTCCCACTTGGGCTGCGTGCTCTCGACGCCGCGAACGACCCAGGAAACGTCGTGCGGCATCCGCGGATCGGACCGCAGCTTCCAGCCCATCTCCGACGGGGTGCGGTCGCTTTTGAGGTTGTTGCAGCGCAGGCAGCAGGCGACGAGGTTCTCCCAGCTGTCGGCGCCGCCTCGTGAGCGCGGCATGATGTGGTCGATGGTCGTGGCGGTCTTGCCGCAGTAGCCGCAGTGGTGAGAGTCACGACGGAGGATGCCTCGACGACTCACGGGCACGAGGCGACCGCGCGGGATGCGCACGTAGCGCGTCAGGAGGATCACCGCCGGCCGTTCGTAGGCGCCGGAGGTACCCCAAACCGGGTGGTCTTCGTCGATCTCGACGACCGTGGCTTTCTGATTCATGACGAGCACGAGAGCCCGTTTGAAAGACACGACAGCGAGCGGCTCATAGCCGGCATTGAGAACCAGTGTGCGCATGTGTCAACCCTTTCTGAACCGGCTGGATGGCTTCCAGACGTTCGGCGTTACGACAGCGGTCGAAAAACGGGTGCAGACAAACAAAAAGGGCACTGTCACACGGACAGCGCCCATCGGAGCCACGGAATGGTGGCGGCATGTTTGACTACTGTGCCGAAGGTAGAAAAGGCCGCGCGCGTCCGCGGTGTGGACGCTGCGCGGCTGGACCATTGGCACTCCCGGGATCTCTCACGGTGTCAGGGCAACAGGCTAACCCAGAAACGGCGCACCACATATTCGTGGCGCGCCGTTTTTGTGCTGTGAAACGCAGTGTTCACAAATCGTTGCCGAAACGTTCGGCATTCTGGGAACCTGCGACAGGTCAGATGCCGAGTCGTACGACGTAGTAGTTGGAGGTCCAGATCGGGCGGATCGAGATCGACCGACCGGAGTCGGGGGCATCCATGATGTTGCCGTTGCCGGCATAGAAGCCGTCGTGGCCGGGCATGATGATGAGGTCGCCTGGCACGGCGTCGGCGATCGAAATACGCGTGCCACGCGCGGCCTGAGCCGACACGGAGTGCGCCAACGAGATGCCGAACTGGGCATAGACGAACATCACGTAGCCGGAGCAGTCGAAGCCGCCCGGAGTCGCCCCACCGAAGACGTAGGGGGTTCCGATGTACTGCTTGGCGACTGAGAACACCTGGGGAAGGCTGAACTTGGGGTACGGAGGGTTCGCGAGGAAGGTGGCGACCGTCGGACCCGAATAGGCCTTGGTGTAGCTGGCGAACTGCACTGCCGCCTTCTGGCGGGCAAGCTCGGCTTCGGTGGTTGCGGTGGCCGCATCACGAACAACGGCCGCCTGAGCGACCGTTGTGGGTACCTGGACCGTCTGCGAGTTGGCCTTCTTCATGCCGTCGATAGCCGAGGTCTGGAACTGCGCGCTTTCGGCGTTCTGCGGGTTGAAGGCATAAGCCGGAATGGCCATGGTGGCGACGAGGCCGGCGGCGAGAGTCATCACAGCGATGTTGATGACGCTGCCCTTGACCTTTTTGCTCGCCTTGGGCTTCGCCGGGACGGCAGGGGCGACAGCTGCGGCCCGCTGGCGTGCAGCTGGTGCGACATCCGCGCGTGCGGCCGGTGCCGTTGACGGAACCGCGGCAGCACGCAACGACCGGCGAGTTGCCAGATCGTTCGAAGGGGTTGAAGCGCTAGGGGTCGTCTGATGCGAGTCGAGATGATTCTCTTCAGAATCGGGCGTACCTAATGGGGCCAAGGTATAAACCTCCTGCGCTCCGACAGCACTAGGTAGCTGCCCCGTCTTGGTTGCTTATAGCTTCGGCTTCGCGGCACAGGAGACGGATGTTGGGGGGTGGAGCGTCCTGTACCGGGCCCAGCGGCCGGCTTCTGGCCTTTTGGACTCGTTCGAGAATACGGGACACTGCACGGTTTGTCACATCCTTTTGCCGACTTTTTAACAAATCGGTAACGGAAATCAGGCGTCCGCGAAGATGTGCGCGGCGAGTTCGTTGGGCAGTTCGAGGCCGGCTTCGAAGCCGTCGATCTGCACGAGAACATACGAACCAGCGGCAGAAAAAGTGCCGGTCGAGCCGGGAAAAACGCCGGCCTGCTTCAGCTGGAGCAAAAGCTCTGGATCGACCTGGGCGGGCTCGCCGAGACGACGGATACTGGCCGTTACCCCGGATTCTTGACCTTCAACCAGTTCTACAAGGTTGCGAAGGCCCTGGGTCGACCGAGGGGCTGCGACATCGCCCAATTCGTCGAGACCGGGAATCGGATTGCCGTAAGGAGACTCGGTGGGGTGGCCGAGCATGGTGAGCAGCTTGCGTTCCACCTGCTCGCTCATCACGTGCTCCCACCGGCATGCCTCTTCGTGCACGTACTCCCATTCGAGTTCGATCACATCGCTGAGGAGGCGTTCGGCCAGACGATGCTTGCGCATCACGTGCACGGCCTTGCGCCGCCCATCGCCGGTGAGCTCGAGGTGGCGGTCGCCGGAGACGACGACAAGGCCATCTCTCTCCATGCGCCCGACGGTCTGCGAGACAGTGGGCCCGGAGTGCCCGAGCCGCTCCGAAATGCGTGCCCTCAAAGGCACGATGTTGTCTTCTTCGAGTTCGAGAATGGTGCGAAGGTACATCTCGGTCGTATCAATCAGATCGGTCATCGCCACCTCCGCTTTCGCGCCCAGATTTCGGGCGTCTTGCAACCCTATAGAGCCTACTGGCTGCCCCTGACGGGCTCGCTCCACCTAAGAACAAGTGCCAATAGACTCTGTTTATGCCGGATGTGAAGATTCCTTCTGAACTGCTGCCCGCCGACGGTCGATTCGGCTGCGGACCCTCGAAGGTCCGCGCTGAGCAGGTCGCGTACCTCGCCGGGCCGGGAGCCGCGATTCTCGGCACATCCCACCGCCAGGCGCCGGTGAAAGACCTGGTCGGTCGCACGCGTGCCGGCCTCGCCGAGCTGTTCGGCGTGCCCGACGGCTACGAGGTCGTTCTGGGCAACGGCGGGTCGACGGCGTTCTGGGATGCCGCAGCCTTCTCGTTGATCGAGAAGCGCAGCCAGAATCTGGTGTTCGGCGAGTTCAGCAGCAAGTTCGCGGCCGCCGCGACCACGCCGTGGCTCGACGCCCCGCATGTGATCGACGCGCCCCCCGGGTCGCGCAGCGAGCCCCAGGCGGTCGCGGGCGTCGACGTGTACGCATGGCCCCACAACGAGACATCGACCGGCGTGATGGCGCCGGTGCGCCGCGTTCACGGGGATGACGGAGCGCTCACCGTCGTCGACGCCACGAGCGCCGCGGGAGGCATCTCGTTCGACGCATCCGAAGCCGACGTGTACTACTTCGCTCCGCAGAAGAACTTCGCCTCCGACGGCGGCCTGTGGATCGCCCTCTTCTCCCCCGCCGCCATCGAGCGGGTCGAGCGCATCGCAGCGAGCGACCGATACATTCCCGAGTTCCTCAGCATCAAGAACGCGGTCGACAACTCGCGGCTCAATCAGACCCTGAACACACCGGCACTGTCGACACTCCTGCTTCTCGAGAACCAGGTCGAATGGATGAACAGCAACGGTGGGCTCGACTGGGCCTCGGCTCGCACATCCGAGTCATCCGGCGCTCTCTACGATTGGGCCGAGCGCGTGAGCTACGCGACACCCTTCGTCGCCAACCCTGAGCACCGGTCGCAGGTCGTCGCGACCATCGACTTCGACGAGTCGGTCGACGCAGCCGTCTTGGCGAAAACGCTGCGTGCGAACGGCATCGCCGACACCGAGCCCTATCGCAAGCTCGGCCGCAACCAGCTGCGAGTGGGCACGTTCACCGCGATCGAACCGGCGGATGTGCGCGCCCTCATCGCGTCGATCGAATACGTGGTCGAGCGGCTGGGTTGACGCGGATGGGTACAGCGAGCACGGGAGAGGGCCATGCGGCTCTGGCTGCGTGACAGCGAGCGCCGGCCCGATCCGGTGCCCGTCGTAACGGACAACCGGAAGGCCGTGCTCGTCGGCCTCGCGCTCTGGCTGGTGGCGCTGATCGTGCTGCTGATCTTCGCCGCTCCGCTGTTCGCCTCAGGCGACGGCTGGTGGCTGTGGACCGCCGTGGTCGGGTTCGGCCTCGGCCTCGTCGGCCTCGTCTACCTGACCGTCAGACGCCGCTGACCCCTCGCCCTCGAGCGCAGCCGGGTACCCCTCGAGCGCAGGGTCGTCCTCCAACGCAGCCGACTCTTCGGCCTCGAGATCGAGCGTGACGTCGATGTCCGCGTCGTCGAGCTCGAGTTCGACATCGTCGATGTCGACACCGTCGATGTCGCCGCCGTGCAGCAGGTGGGCGCCGCTGTCGTCATCGTCGTCATCGTCGTCGTCGTCGTCGGATTCGTCGTCCGCGCCGAAGTCGTCGTCATCCGACTCGTCGTCGAATTCATCGTCGTCCTCGTCGCCCTCGTCGGCTGCATCGGCCTCGGCCAAGTGCAGCGCCTCCTGCGCAGCCTGATAATCGGCGAGTCGCTCCGACCACGGCACCCAGTCCGGCGCAAGCAGCGCGTGCTCGCCCGGCATGAGTTCCGTCTCGAGCAGGCTCGGCTCCGACTCGTCGTCGATGCGCGAGATCGTGACCGTCCAGTGCCAGCCGGGATACCCCGGCATGGTGCACTCGAACAGCAACGAGAGAACGTGCTCGCCCTCGACGATATGGCCGACCACCGCGCCGACCGTGGTCGACGGAGTGACTTCGAGCAACGCGGCCCGCGCAACGTCGACCGACGCCAGCAGAACCGAGTCGGGTACCGCGTTGGGTGTCTGCTCGTCGGCGTCAGGCATCCAAGTCGTCCGCCACGCGGCGCAGAACGGCCGCGATCTTCGCTCCGTGCGCCTTGTCCGGATACTTGCCCCGCTTGAGGTTCGTTCCGATGCCGTCGAGAAGCTTGACGAGATCTTCGACGATGATCGCCATGTCGTCGGCCGACTTGCGGCTCATCTTCACGAGGCTCGGCGGAGCATCCAGCACCCGCACCGACAGGGCCTGCGCCCCGCGCTTGCCGTCGGCGATGCCGAACTCGAGCCGTGTACCTGCTTTGACTACGGTGCCGGCGGGCAAAGCCGAGGCGTGCAGGAAGACTTCCTGGCCGTCATCGGAGCTGATGAAGCCGAAGCCTTTCTCGTCGTCGTAGAACTTGACCTTGCCGGTAGGCATGGGAACCTCTTTCACATGGGGAATCTTGTGACCAACCTCAATTATCCTTGATTTCGTGACCCAACAGACTCCGCCGGCTTCGAGCCGCCTCCAACGCACTCTCGCGTTCGTCATCGCCGGCCTATTCATCCTCTCGGTGCTGGCCATCGTGGCGATCATCGCGGGCACGGCGTTCGGCGCATTTGCAGCGCAAGGATCGGGCAGCGGAATCTGGCCGACCGTCTTCTTCATCCCCCTGATCGGCCTGCCGATCGCGTTCGTTCTGCTGATCATCGTGCTGATCGACAACTTCAGGCAGAGGAGCCGCGCGAATCGCGAGTCGCAGCGCTGACTCCCCCCGAGCAGACGTGTGCACAGGCAGGCACTGCCGATGACGAACACGCTCTCCCTCGCCGCGCGGTTGCGCGCCCTCGACGACGACACCCTGATCGCCGCCCTGCTTGCGCGGGGCACGCCACGCTACGGTGTCAACGACTTCTTCGACCTGGCCGACTCTCTGCTCGACCGCGATTCGATCCAGCGCCTGCTGTCGGGCTTCGATCGCCCCACTCTCGCCGTGCTCGCCACCCTGTCGGCATCGGAGCAGCCGGCGACCGCTGAGCAGGTCGCGGCATCCCTCGCGGCCCGTGGAGCCGTTCCGGCGCAGTCGACGGACGCCGTGCGCACTCGTCTCGAATCCGCGGCGGCTGCCTTCCTGGCCGTCCACGACAGTGCGCCGAGCGCGGCGTACGAGCTCTACGACTCGGTGCGATCCCAATTGGAGTCGTGGCCCCAGCTCGGACTTCCCTCGCCCGCTGCGCTGGTGAACGACCCGCCGCCGGCCGCCCTGGGGCCCGTTCCGGATACGGAGCAGCGTTTCACGGATCGCCTCGCATCCGAACACGCCTTCCTTGCGGTCGCCACGGTGAGCGAGCTGGTCGCCGAGTTGGCTCGCGAGGGCGCCAGGGAACTGCAGAAGGGCGGGCTCGCCCTCCCCGCCACGAAACGTATCTCGGCAGCGCTGTCGGTCGACGTGGCCGACGTTGCGACCGTTCTCTCGATAGCGGCCCGCGCACGCCTCGTCGCGCTCGAGGGCGCGCTGTGGCTGCCGACCGACCGTGGGGTCGACTGGCAGCAGACGCCCACATCGGAGCGGTGGCGCGCTCTCGCGGAGGCCTGGCGGGATGCTCTGCCGCACGATCTGCGCGGCGTTCTGGCCGAGCGCACGCACGCGGTGTGGGGCGAAAGTCTGCGCGACTTCGTCACGTGGGCGTACCCCGCGTCGGGAGCGGCGATGCAGCAACGCGTCACGGCGTACACGCGGGATGCGGAATGGCTCGGCATCACGGCCAGACAGGCGCCGAGCACGGCGGGCACCCTGCTGCTGGAGCAGGGGTCGGATGCGGCGACCGCGACGATCGGAACACTCTTCCCACCCGAGGTCGATCACGTCTACCTGCAGCACGATCTCTCGATCGTGTCACCCGGTCCGCTGACACCCGCGATCGACGGACGACTGCGCACGCTGGCCGACGTCGAAAGCCGGGCGCTCGCCTCCACCTACCGGGTTTCGACCGCATCGCTCGGCCGAGCAATCGCAGCGGGCGAAACGGCCGACACCATCCGGGCCTTCCTTTCCGGCATCTCGCTCACCGGGATGCCCCAGCCGCTCGACTACCTGATCTCGGATGCCGCGGATCGGTACGGGCGCATACGGGTCGGCGACCTCGATGCTGCTCGCGCCGTCGCGCCCGCCACGCATCAGAACGATCCGGAGGCCGGCGCTCGCACGGTCATCCATTCCGTCGACCGTGAGCTTCTCACCACGATCGAAGTCGACCAGGCGCTGCGGCCGATCGCCCTGGTGCGCACCGGCACGACGCGACTGGTCAGCCGATTTCCTCGTGACGTCGTCTTCTGGGCGTTGAGCGACGCCCGCTATCCGGTCGCGGCCGAAGACCCTGACGGCACCATCGTGGGCCTCCAACGGCATCACGTCGCCCACCCCGCGCCGACTCCGGAGGCGAACCCGGCGGCCACATTGGTCGCCCGCCTGCGCGCGGCCGAAATCGCGGATGAGACGGACACCGGCGAACAGTGGTTGGTGCGCCAACTCGACATCGCCATCCGCGCCAAACAGACCGTGACGGTGAGCGTGGCCATGCCGGATGGCCGACAGATCGACTACCTGCTCGAGCCGACCGGAGTCGGAGGCGGCCGCCTCCGCGGGCGCGATCGCAAGGCCGACATCGAACGGACGCTTCCGCTCTCGAGCATCACGGGCCTGCATTCGGCCGAGGTGCCGGACCCGGACTAATTCCACTGCGGGGCGTAGACTCAACGGTTATGTCCGACGGCCCCCTGATCGTTCAAAGCGACCGCACTGTTCTTCTCGAGGTCGCGCATCCGGCCGCCGAAGACGCTCGACACGACCTCGCCATCTTCGCCGAGCTCGAGCGCGCACCGGAACACATCCACACGTATCGGATCACGCGTCTCGGCCTGTGGAATGCTCGCGCGGCCGGACACACGGCGGACGACATGCTCGCCACCCTCGAGCGCTATTCGAAGTTCCCGATCCCTCAGACGGTCGCGGTCGACATGTCGGAGACGGTGGCGCGTTACGGCCGACTCATCATCGACCGTTCGACGGATGGCGCGCTCATCCTGCGTTCGACCGATCTGGCCGTGCTGACCGAGATCGCCGGAGCGAAGCGGGTCAGCCCGTTGCTGCTCGAGCGCGTCGACGACGACACGTTCGCCGTCGCGGCGTGGGCCAGAGGCCAGCTCAAACAGGAACTGGTGAAACTGGGCTGGCCGGCCGAAGACCTCGCCGGCTACACCCCCGGGACACCGCATCCGATCGGCCTCGTCGAAGACGGCTGGCACCTGCGCGACTACCAGAACAAGGCCGTCGAGAGCTTCTTCGAAGGCGGATCCGGGGTGGTCGTGCTGCCCTGCGGGGCCGGCAAGACCCTGGTCGGGGCGGGCGCGATGGCCACCTCGAAGACCACCACGCTCATCCTCGTGACCAACACGGTGTCGGCCCGCCAGTGGCGCGACGAACTCCTGAAACGCACCACCCTCACCGCGGAGGAGATCGGCGAATACTCGGGACAGGTCAAAGAGGTGCGGCCCGTGACGATCGCCACCTACCAGATCCTCACCGCGAAACGGAAAGGCGAGTACGCGCACCTGGCGCTCCTCGATGCGCTCGACTGGGGCCTCGTCGTCTACGACGAAGTCCACTTGCTGCCCGCTCCGGTCTTCAAGCTCACGGCCGAGCTGCAGGCGCGGCGACGCCTCGGACTGACGGCGACCCTGGTGCGCGAAGACGGGCGAGAAGGCGATGTCTTCAGCCTGATCGGTCCGAAAAGATTCGACGCCCCCTGGAAAGAGATCGAGGCGCAGGGGTTCATCTCACCCGCCGCGTGCTTCGAGGTTCGGATCGATCTGCCGCAGTCCGACCGGCTGTCGTACGCGGCCGCCGCCGACGAGGAACGCTACCGTCTCGCGGCGACGGCCCCGGCGAAACTCGATGTGGTGCGTCAGCTCGTCGAGCGGCACCGCGGCGAGCGCATCCTCGTGATCGGACAATATCTCGACCAGATCGACGAACTCGCGGATGCGTTGAACGCCCCGCGGCTGACCGGCGCCACCTCGATCGATGAACGCGAACGGCTCTACCAGGAGTTCCGCGAGGGGAAGACGCTCGTGCTCGTCGTCAGCAAGGTGGCGAACTTCTCGGTCGACCTGCCAGAAGCCACCGTCGCGATCCAGGTGTCCGGCTCGTTCGGGTCGCGCCAGGAGGAGGCGCAACGCCTCGGGCGGCTGCTTCGCCCGAAAGAATCCGGGCTGTCGGCCAACTTCTACACGCTCGTCGCGCGCGACACGGTCGACCAGGATTTCGCGCAGAACCGGCAGCGTTTCCTCGCAGAGCAGGGGTACAGCTACACGATCCTCGACGCGCACTCGCTAGCAGAGGCCGCCTGACGGCTAGGGCCTGTCGCTTAGACGCCTGCAGCCTGGGGGTCCGGCGCGGGACGCGTGTAGCGCAGCAGCAGGGCGTCATCCTCGACCAGTATGTGGGCGAGGGCCAGGCCGACCGGTGCGTCTGGGGCCGCGCCCGCAGAGATCCGAGGTCCGTCGCCGCCTTCGAGCACGGGACTCACGGTGAGGCAGAGTTCATCGACCAGACCGGCGGCGACCAGGTCGCCGAACAGATGTGGACCGCCTTCGCAGTGGACGCGGTCGAGGCCGCGTTCGATCAGAGCCGCGACCGCCACGGCCGGGTCCACCCGCTCACGGCCGCAGTCGACCACATCTGCCACCGCGCTCAGGGCGTGCCGAGCCTCCGCCGGCGCAGACTCGACTGTCAACACGACCGGCCGCATCGGGGCGTCCGCGAAGATTCCGCTCGCAGCATCCAGGTTCAATGACGCCGACACGATAGCGAACGCGGGATGCGCCGACAGTCCGTGTTCGAGGCGCCACGCCTGCGACGCCTCGTCGACCTGCATCGCGCCGTAGCCTTCGGCTCTGACCGTGCCGGCGCCGACGAGCACGACGTCGCAGAGACGTCGCAGGATCTCGAAGACCCGCTTGTCCGCCTCCCCCGAGAGCCCGCCCGACAGGCCGGCGTGGGTTGCCGAACCATCGATGCTCGACACGAAGTTCACCCGCAGCCACGGCCTGACCCCCGACTCGTACAGGTCGGCGATGCCCTCGTCGTCGAGACTCTCGCTCGCGGGGGGCGGCCACACACGCCTGAGTCCGATCGGCCCCGGTCCGTTGCGACCCAGTTCGTTGCGCTCCGCTCCGCCGGGATCCTGGGGGTCGTCAGTCATTCACGTCCCCCATGTTGTGGCGGAGGTCGGTGGGTGTCCACAGTCCGAGAATCGCTTCGGTCATGCGAGCGGCAGCGACCGAAGCGCCGACATTGTGCATCCGGATGATGCGGGCACCGTTCATGATCGAGATGACGGCCGCTGCGATCGAGCCTTCCAGCCGCGCCGAGCGGTCGGCGGCGAGCGTCTCACCGATGAAGTCCTTGTTCGAAACGGCGGCGAGAGTCGGCAGCCCGAGGTCGGCGATCACGGCCAGCCGCCGGGTCAGCTCAAGGGATTGCAGAGTGTTCTTGTTGAGGTCGTGGCCCGGGTCGATGACGATCCGCTCCTCTGGGACCCCGGCCCGCATCGCACGATCGACTCGGTCGGCGAGGAACCGGGCGACCTCTCCAGCCACATCGTCGTAGTGCGGGCGCGGAAAGAAGGTGCGAGGTTCGGCCAGACTGTGCGTGATCACCAGGGTCGCGTCGCTGTCGGCCACCACGCTCAGGAGGTGCGGATCGCTCAACCCTGTCGTGTCGTTGACCACGGTTGCACCGGCTCGGATGGCCGCCTGAGCGACCGCCGCGTGAAAGGTGTCGACCGAGATGACCACATCTGAGCCCGCGCGCAGCTCCGCGATCACGGGCAGCACCCGATCCGCTTCCTCCTCGGTCGGGATGGGGGCGCCCGGCGCGAAAGGCGCGCCACCGATGTCGACCCAGTCCGCGCCGTCGTCGACAGCGGCGAACGAAGCCGAAACGGCGGCATCGAGTGCGAAGGTGCGCCCCTTGTCGTAGAACGAATCGGGCGTGCGGTTCACGACCGCCATCACCGCGACCTGCCGGTCGAAATCGAACGTTCGCGCACCGATGCGGCGAACGGGGATGCGCAGCGGAGGGAGGTAGGGCTTGTGCGCGGCGTTCAGGCGATCGGTCGCCAGGTCGTCCGTCAGATCGTCAGAGAGTGTCACGGGAGACCGTCCGTAGCGTCATCGTGCCCTTTCCATCGCGGTCGCCCCAATCGGCGATCCTTCAGTGCCGACGGTATGTTTCGCGGCCGACTCCGTCAAGCGTGCGCACGGCCTTCGCATGACTCTCGCACGCTTCTCGCACACCGGTCACACACCGGTCACATCCTCGCCACAAGCCGCGTACCGTCTCCTCCCAGTCAAGTCTCAGACAACGCGCAGATACTTATCTCATGAACGCCGGACCACGCATTCTCATCGTCGACGACGAGCCCAACATCCGCGACCTCCTCACCACCAGCCTCCGATTCGCCGGCTTCGCCGTGCGTGCCGTCGGCAACGGGGCGCAGGCCATCTCCGCGGTCCTCGAAGAGGAGCCCGACCTCATCATCCTCGACGTCATGCTGCCCGATATGAACGGGTTCGGCGTGACCAAACGACTTCGCGGCGCCGGGTATACGGCGCCCATCCTCTTCCTCACGGCGAAAGACGACACCGAAGACAAGATCACCGGTCTCACCGTCGGCGGCGACGACTACGTCACCAAACCGTTCAGCCTCGACGAGATCGTGGCTCGCATCAAGGCCATCCTCCGCCGCACGATGCAGGCCGACGAAGATGCGGTCATCCGCGCCGGTGAACTCACGATGGACCAAGACACGCACGAAGTATTCGTGGGCGACACCGCCATCGAGCTGAGCCCCACCGAGTTCAAGCTGCTGCGCTACCTGATGCTCAACCCCAACCGGGTGCTCAGCAAGGCGCAGATCCTCGACCACGTGTGGGAGTACGACTTCAACGGCGACGCCGGCATCGTCGAGTCCTACATCTCCTACCTGCGACGCAAGGTCGATGCGCACTCCAGCGAGCCGCTCATCCAGACCAAGCGCGGCTTCGGCTACATGCTCAAAGCGGCCAAGGTCTAGTGCGCGGAATCGGGGGCCTCACACACTGTTGGCCCAGCTTCGCTGCATAAACTGGCGCCCTCATGCACGAATCACTCCTGGATCGATGGAACGCGGTCTCGCTGCGCACCAAGATCACGGGCGTGACCGTTCTGATGCTGACGCTCGGGCTGCTCGTGTCGGGCATCGGCACCATGGCAATGCTCAAGCCCGTGCTCCTCACGCAGCTCGACGCCCAGTTGAATGCGGCCTCGCAGCCGAACAACCTCAACTCATACCTCGCGTCGCGCACCAGCAACAGTGACAAGATCGCATCCGACGGCAGCACCTCCGACTACTTCGTCGCGCTCTACAACGCCGACGGCGACCTGATCGACTACAACTGGAAGAACGAGCCCGCCAGCCAGCGCCCCGATGTGCCCAGCCATGTCGACCTCACCAAGGGTCGCTCGATGAGCCAGCAGGGCTTCTACCTGAACAGCCAGGACAAGCACACGCTCTACCGGGCGAACGCGTCGCTCGTCACGTTCACAACTCCGGCCTCCACCTACGGCACTGCGATCGTCGCCGCATCCACCCATCAGATCGACACCATCATGGCCAGCTATCTGGCCATCTTCCTCGGGTTCGGTGTGATCGTGGTGATCGTCGGGGCAGGCCTGACACGAATGCTCGTCACCACGACGTTCAGTCCACTGCGCGAGGTCGAACAGACGGCGGCGGCGATCGCCGACGGTGACTTCGGCCAACGCCTCGGTGGCGCGACGCCCAACACCGAAGTCGGGCGCCTCAACCGTTCGCTGAACACGATGCTCAACCGCATCGACCGGGCGTTCAACGACCGCGCCCGAACCATCGAACAGATGCGCCGCTTCGTCGGCGACGCCAGCCACGAGTTGCGCACACCGCTCGTCTCGGTGCGCGGCTACGCCGAGCTGTACCGCATGGGTGCCCTGCAGACGCCCGAAGAGGTCGCACAGGCGATGGACCGCATCGAGAAAGAGGCGATCCGCATGGGTGGACTCGTCGAAGACCTGCTCGAGCTCGCCCGTCTCGACGAAACGAAACCCCTCGACCTGAAGCCCGTCGACCTGGTGCCGATCGCCAGAGACGCCGCCCTCGACGCGATGGCATCCTCGCCCGGGCGCATCGTCACCGTACTCACGCCGGAACCCGTGCTCGCGACCCGGGCGACCGAGCCCGACCTGGTCGACGGCGCTGTTACGCAGCCGATAGCTCGCATCCCGGCCGGAGCCAACACCGCGACAGGGCCGATCGCCTTCGCCGGCGCCACCCTCGCTCGCCTGCGCAGTCGTCGCCCGCGACGCGTCGGCGCGACCTCGGTGATGACCGAAGAGGCGCCATCCCTTCCCCCCGTGCCGCCGTCCGATCCCGCGATCGTCCTCGCAGAAGAGAACAAGATCCGCCAGGTCGTCACCAACCTCATGGGCAACGCGATGCGTTTCACCCAGAACGACAGCCCGATCGAGATCCTGGTGCAAGTGAATCACCAGACCGATCGCGCCATTCTGGAAGTCATCGACCACGGCGAAGGCATTCCGCCGCAGATCCGCGAAAAGATCTTCCAGCGCTTCTGGCGCGCTGACACATCACGCGCCCGAGAGACCGGCGGCAGCGGCCTCGGCCTCGCGATCGTCTCGTCGATCGTCGCCGCCCACAACGGCACCGTCGAGGTCGTGGAAACCGAAGGCGGTGGGGCGACCTTCCGTGTCGCGCTCCCCCTCGCCGACTCGTCGAGCGCGCCGCAGCCGCTCGTCCCGGCGAAGTAGCCGCTCGTCCCGTTCGCTGCGGGATGCCGACCCTGGTCTGCACCCTTCGTGCGCTGAGCATCCGCCGTCGAGTGACCCATCTCAGCGACTGCTGCGGTTTGTATCGTCTGCGCCGCGTCGGCGCACCGCACACGCTCCAAACCGCAGCAGTCATTCCGCCGGCTGAGCTCCCGCGCAGGATCGGAGTGCGCTGATGGGAAGCCGTGACCGACCGGCTAGCGCCTCAGCCGAGCCAGGCGCTGCCGACGATCTTCTTGACCAGTGCCACCGAGTCCGCGGCGTCGCTCTGCTGGTAGGTGGTGACCTCGACCCATCGGCCGTCGACCAGCACATCGATCGTCACACGGACGGAGTCTGCGGTTTCCTCGATCACGCCGACGGCCGTCCCCGGTAGCGCCGAGACATCAGCGGGCCGACCATTGGGGTGATCCACCGCACCGCGGTAGTGCTCGAACAGCGCCGGTGCGACGTCGTCGAGCACGCTCACCGTTGTCTGCCAAACATGTTCGTCGTTCGCATTGACGTAGTAGCACTCCGTGGTGCGCCCCGACGACTTCAGTGCGAACTGAAGGTTGAATTCGGATGAGCGCTGCGCGAAAGATGCCTTCGTCCCAAAAGCCGTCGCAACTGCATTTGCGAGCTCTGGCGCATCGCAGGCCCGGATGCTGTGCGGATGGACAACAGATGGCGCGGGAAGCGCGCGGTATCGCGTTACAACTTTTTGGACGAAGTCGTGAAAGCCGCGCTCGGTCAGCGCGTGAGCGCCGTACCCGCGTGCCTGGACCGTGAGCCACGATCCGTTGACCAGGACATTGGTGAAGCACCCCAGGCTCTGAGCATCACATTGCCCACCGAGTGACGTGCCGCCGTCATAGTACGCACCGGGGGATGGCTTGTTCGCGGCAGCGAGCGCCGCCCAGGTGTCAGCCAGCCCGGGAACCATTTCGAGGTACACCTGCGACTGGCCCTGATTCTCGATCAGAGTGCTGAGACCGCCCCAACCGCACACCGCACCGTTGGCGTTGAGGATGTCCCACGGAGCGTCGCTTGCACCCACTCCGGGCTGAAGATGCTCGATCGCAGACGGTGTTGCCGTACCGCCCACCAGTGCGGAGACTTCTCCCGGAGTGGCGAGCGCCTGGCAGGCGGGAGCCGGAAACCTGACGGGCATCGGAGTTGATTTCCCGGTGGGCCGGGGTGCCGTGGTGGTCGTTGACCCCGGACTGGCTTGGTCGGCCGTCGCCGGGGTGCACCCGGCAAGGAGGAGCGCAGTCACGGCGGCGACAACGAGGAGAGCAGGCCGCGCCCTCTTGACGTATGCCGTTCCGCGCATCTATCCACTCCCCTCAGTGTTCGCGCCAGTATATTCCCAATCGACCACCGCTGAGGCAGGCCGCCGCGGATCCACCTGTGCGCGCGAGCCGCCTCCGCGCACGAGGGTGACCACTGCGGGCGAGGGTGACTGTTCTAGCGGTCACGCTCGCCCGCAACAGCCACGCTCGTCAGAGCGGCACGACCCGCCCCGCACAACGAAAGAGGGCGCCTCCCGAAGGAGACGCCCTCTCGGCGTGTTACGACAGAACTCTAGAAGTCCATGCCACCGGTGGGGTCGCCCGCCGGTGCCTGGTTCTTCTCGGGCTTGTCGGCGACGACAGCCTCGGTGGTGAGGAACAGGCCGGCGATCGACGCTGCGTTGAGCAGCGCGGAACGGGTGACCTTCACCGGGTCGTTGATGCCGGCAGCGAGCATGTCGACGTACTCACCGGTCGCGGCGTTGAGGCCGAATCCGACGGGCAGGTTGCGCACCTTCTCGACGACGACGCCCGGCTCGAGACCGGCGTTGAGGGCGATCTGCTTGAGCG
>FSYX01000465.1_pt1 | contig 18465 bp, 27 predicted proteins | sample 1638671 | NCBI WGS metagenome assembly FSYX01 (sample SAMEA3914813, study PRJEB12502) | metagenome | biome: forest; material: soil | place: Canada | collected 2011-07-07 | depth 0.3 m
AACCTAGCCAGTGCATACGGGGCTCTCGGCACGGTGCTGATCTTCTCGGGGCAGCGCGCCCTGAGTCGTATCAACGGGGGAATCGAGGAGGCGCCCGATGAGGCAGAAGACATCGGGCTCGGCGACGTCGCGTGACCCGGGGCCATGCCCGGCGCCCCGTCGGCGGGCTTCGGTAGGCTGACCGCGTGGCTGCACAACCCGATGTCCTGGTCTGGATCGACTGCGAGATGACCGGGCTCGATCTCGAGCTCGACGAGATCGTCGAGGTGGCGGTCGTCGTCACCGACTACGACCTCAAGCCGCTCGACCCCGGGTTCAACATCGTGATCAGGCCCGATCAGTCCGCGCTCGATCACATGGGCGAGTTCGTCACCCAGATGCACACCGAGAGCGGCCTCATCAGCGAGATCCCGAACGGGGTCACCCTCGCCGAGGCCGAGTACGAGGTGCTCGAGTACATCCTCAAGTTCGTGCCCGAGGCGGGCACCGCGCCCCTGGCCGGCAACACGATCGGCACCGACCGCTCGTTCCTGGCGAAGTTCATGCCGCGCGTCGACGGCCACCTGCACTACCGCAGCGTCGATGTCTCGTCGATCAAGGAGCTGGCCCGCCGCTGGTTCCCGCGGGTGTACTTCCAGGCGCCCGTCAAGAACGGCGGGCACCGCGCTCTCGCCGACATCCTGGAGTCGATCCGCGAGCTCGATTACTACCGCAGCGTCGTGTTCGTCGCCGAGCCCGGCCCGACCAGCGAGCAGGCGCAGGCGGCGTCCGCCTCGACGGTGGAGTCATGGGCATCCCTCGTGCGGTAATATCGTCGGGTTGCCCGCTCTCCGAAAAGGGGGGCGGCGCGCACATGGTGGTTGTAGCTCAGTTGGTAGAGCGCTGGCTTGTGGTGCCGGATGTCGCGGGTTCGAGTCCCGTCATCCACCCCATGTTCGTCGCCTCGTCGCCCGTGCTGTCCAGCACGGACCTCGAGCGCGACACGACGACGGAATCCCGGATCTCGGCAGACCTGCCCTGGCAGACGGTCGTCTGGAACGATCCGGTCAACCTCATGTCGTATGTGACGCACGTGTTCCGCAGCTACTTCGGCTATTCGAAGCCCGAGGCCGAGCGGCTCATGCTGCAGGTGCACCACGACGGGCGAGCGATCGTGGCGACCGGGCCGCGCGAAGAGATGGAGCGCCACGCCGAGGCGATGCACGAGTACGGCCTCTGGGCGACCGTCGACAGGGCCTCGTGATGAGGATCGAACCCGAGATCACCGGCGTGCTGATCGAGCTGACGCCGATGGAGCGCCGGCTGCTCACCACCCTGCTCACCCAGTACGACGAACTCGTGCACGACCAGCTCGACGACAGCGATCTCGCCGATGATCCGGCGCTGGCCCGGTTGTTCCCCAATGCCTACCCGGATGACGACGAGGCAGCTGCCGAGTTCCGCCACTACACCCGCGAAGGCCTGGTGGAGCGCAAGGCCGCCAACTCCGGGCTCATCTCGGCGGCGCTGATCGAGTCGTCCGACGAGGGAAGGCTCACCGTGGCCCGGGACGACGCCGAGCACTGGCTTCCGGCACTCACCGACCTGCGTCTGGTGCTGGCGGAGCGCCTCGGCATCCACCAGGATGACGACCCGCTTCCCGAGAACGAGCTGGCCGACGTGTACCAGTGGCTGGGCGAGCTGCAATGGGCGCTCGTGGAAGCTCTGGACTGATGATGCTCGACCTGGACCGCGCCGCCTTCGAGAAACTGGTGATCGACGAGCTCGACCTGCTGCCCGACGAGATGGTGGAGGGCATCGAGAACGTGGTGTTCGTCACCGAGGACCGTCCGGAGGACGGCTCACTCAACCTCTTCGGCCTCTACCAGGGCGTCGCGCTCACGCACCGCGAGCGCTACGGATTCGGGGAACTGCCCGACCGCATCGTGATCTACCGCGAGCCGATGCTGCACGCATTCCGCACCATGGACGAGTTGCGCGACCAGGTACACGTCACCCTGGTGCACGAGATCGGCCACTACTACGGGCTCGACGACGAGGAGCTTCAGCGGCTGGGCTGGGCTTGATGTCAACCTGCATGCCGCTCTCGCGCGTCGTAGAGGTATGAACAGCCGCCTCGCCTCATTCGTCCTCGTCCCAGCCGGCCTCCTCTTGGCCCTGACCGCGTGCACCACAGGGGGCACCGGGTCGGGAGGATCCGGTGGCACCGGCGGAACCGGATCCGGTTCGTCCTCCTCGGTCCACGGGAACGACACGCGGTGCGTCACCGGCACCTGGGACCTCGACGTACAGGGCACCGGTGACCAGATGCTGAGCTACTTGTCGGCGAAGGGCGTCCCCATCTCGTCGGTCACCGGTACTGGCCCGATCACTCTCGAGATCGGCGGCCACGGCGCAATGACCTACACGACCGGCGCCACCTACGTCTTCAACGCGCAGGTCAGCAACCTGCCGATGGTCATCACGCAGGTGCAGTCCGGCAGCAGTCACGGCAACTGGGCGTGGGCGAGCGGCAGCACGCTCACCATGGACTTCAGCGGCTGGACCCACGCCATCACCTTCGACACCACGGTGACCGTCGGCGGCCAAGCCTCGAACATCCCGTTCAACATCCCCGACCAAGGTCCGGGCTCGACGCCGCTTGCGACGCACTGCACCGCGACCGCCCTCACCCTCAAAGCCGACGCCTCACCCTTCATCCTGTCGTTCCGCCGCGAGTAGTCGAACCGCGGGCGGCGCCCTCGCCGGCGGCGCCCTCGTCGATCCTCAGATCGGCGAGCTCGCGGGGGCGCTCGCGGGCGATGAAGGCGTCCTCTTGCGCGGCCCACGGCAGCCAGTAGCGGTCGAAGCGCCCGTGATCGCGCTCGGAGGAGCGACGGCGGCGCTCGGCAGCGTCCAACTCGATCCAGATGCCGAAGGTCGCCAGCGCCCGGTTGGCGCGGCTGAGCACGCCGCATCCCTCGATCACGACGGCGCGATCCGGGTCGAGCGCACGCCACTCCGCCTTCTCCCCCGCAGCCCAGTCCCAGCGCGTCCAACCGGGGGCGCGAGCGCGCAGCATGGTCTCGTGCACAGCGTCGGATCCGGCCTCGAGCCCCTCCCACCCGGGATACACGTCGTCGAGGCTGACGAGCTGCGCGTCCAGCCGGGGAGCGAGTGCCTCGGCCAGCACCGTCTTGCCTGCCCCGGAGCGGCCGTCGATGAGCACGACGGCGCGGCGGCCGGTGGCGGCATCCCGGATCGCCGCCACCAGTTCGTCGAGCTCGGGGTCGGTCTCGGCGTCGGTCTCAGAGCCGGTCTCAGTGCCCGAGTCAGTGCCCAAGAAGCACCCACTGTCCGGTCGCGACCGCAACCGCGACAGCCGTCGCGGCGATCAGGGATCCGACCACGATCAGCAGCACCTCGCGCGGGCCGAACCGCGACGGCCTGGCCCAGCTGCGTGGTCCGCTGCCTCCGAAACCCCGCGCCTCCATGGCCGTGGCGAGCGTGCTCCCCCGACGGATCGAGAGAACGAACAGCGCGAAGGCGAGGCCGGCGAACCGCCGCGCTCGTCCGCGATCCGCGACACCGCGCGCCCGACGGGCCAGCTCGAGGGCGCGCCAGTCGTCACGCATCAATCCGATCAGGCGCAGCGCGGCGAGGGCGCCGAGCACGAACCGGGCGGGGAGGTGCAGAAGTTGGGCCAGGCCGTCGGCGAGCTCGGTGGCATCCACGGTGGCGAACAGAACGACCGCCGGCAGAGCGATCGCCAGCACCCGCAAGGCCGTGACCCCTGCCTGGTGCACCGAGCCGTCCGTGACGTGCACCACCAGCCAATCGAGGTAGACGTGCCCCGACCCGCGCCCGTAGAGCGCCACGGTCAGCCCGGCGAGCGGAGCCGCGATCCAGAGCGGAGCGGTGCGGCGCCAGAACGCGCTCCAAGGCAAGCCGACGAACGGGAGCAGGGGGATCTCGAGCGCCAGGGCAGTGACCGCGGATGCGGCATCCACCGAGAGGGCCAAGGTCACCGCGATCAGCAGAGAGGCCGCCAGTTTGGCGACCGGGTTGATGGCAGCGATGCCACGGCGCCGCGAGAGGGGAACCGTCGACAAGGCGGTGGATGCCGCAGGAGCCTCGGCCCGGGTCATGCCGCGACCTCCACCATGGCCAGCTCGTGCGCGCCGACCGCCTCGACGAACCGAGGATCGTGGGTGGCAGCCACCACGGCCGTCCCCTCGGACCTCAGCTCCTCGAGCAGCCCAACCAGCGCGGCCCAGGTGAGCGCGTCCTGCCCGAAGGTCGGCTCGTCGAGCACGAGCACCCGGGGCCGGGTGGCGAGCACGGCGGCGACGGATAGCCGGCGCTTCTGACCGCCCGACAGGGTGAAGGGATTCGCGGCGGCGAGCGCCTCGAGGCTGAGACGGGTCAGCAGTTCATCCACGCGGGACGCGACCTCCACGCCGCCCAGCTTCAGCGTTCGCGGCCCGAGTTCGAGCTCGTCGCGGACCGTCGGCGTCAGGAACTGGTGCTCCGGCGCCTGGAACACGGAGCCGATCCGGGTGAGCAGCTCGCGGGAGCGCCAGCGGATCGGCTGGGGGTCGGCGCCCTCGGCCAAGACGGCCGAGGCGCGAACCTCTCCGGCAGCCGGCCCCAGCAGCCCGCCGAGCGTGAGCGCCAGCGTGGTCTTGCCCGACCCGTTCGGGCCGGTCAGGGCCAGCACCTCCCCCGCCGTCACGGTGACGTCGAGCGGCCGCGCCACGGTTGCGGCGAGCGGATGACCGGGCACGCGAGCGAGCGTCAGCGACTCCGCGGTCAGAAGCGCGGGGGACGCGATCGGGCCGGCGCGGAGCGCGATGCGCGGTTCTCGGCCGGGCACCCAGACTCCGGCCGCCGCCAGCGCTTCCCCCTGCGTGGCGAACACGGCCCGCGGTTCGCCATCGGCCACGATCCCGCCACCGGCGCCGAGCACGACGATCCGGTCGACGATGTCGAGCCAGGCCTCCACCCGGTGCTCGACGATCACGGCCGTCGCTCCGGTGCGGGCCAGCACGGCGGCGACCGCGTCGCGCACCTCGCGAACCCCATCCGGGTCGATATTCGCCGTCGGCTCATCGAGCAGGAGCAGCCCGGGACGCATCGCGAGCGCTCCGGCCAGGGCCAGCCGCTGCTTCTGGCCGCCCGACAGCGCCTCGGTCGGATGCTCGAGCGGCACGGCGAGCCCGACCAGGTCGAGCGCCTCCCGCACACGCGTCCACAGCTCATCGCGCGGCACGCCCAGGTTCTCGCAGCCGAATGCGACGTCATCGCCGACGCGCGCCATGATCACCTGAGAATCGGGATCCTGCAGCACCAGCCCGGCTGTGCCGCGCGCCGTGCGCGGGTCGCGGCCACCGATGGTGAGCGTGCCAACGCCGTCGCCCTCGTCGTCGCCGCCGAGCACCCCGGCCACGCGGCCAGCATGGTCGACTTGCCCGAACCCGAGGGACCGAGCAGCAGAACACGCTCCCCCGGTTCCACCGTGAGGTCGAGGTCATGCAGCGCCCAGGCCAGGCGACCGGCGTGCCGCCAGCCCCAGCCGCGCGCCCGAACCCCGACCGCAGCAGCGGCCGGGGTCGGCGATCCGGATCCGGTGCTCAGAGAATCACCTCAGACCGCGACGCGCTGCTGCCCCGAGGCGAAGCGGTTCAGCGCCCCCGTCGGAACCAGCGCTCGCACGATGAACCAGCCGACGACCCCCGCGAGAACGGCTCCCGAGATCGCGAAGCAGACCAGGTAGACGGTGACGTACCCCGCCGTCACACCGGGGGTGTACAGCACGATGTCCAGGATGCCTCCCCCGATGCCCGCCAGGCCGCCAGCCAGCATCGCGGTCCACAGCCGCCAGCTCATGTAGAGGAAGAGCGCGAAGATCAGCTCGGCGCCGAGCCCCTCGATCACGCCGTACAGGATCGTGATCGGGCCGCCCCAGGCATTTCCGACCAGCGCCTCGACGACCGCCGCGACCAATTCGGCGAACAACGCGGCGCCGGGCTTGCGGACGACGAGGGCCGCGAGCACACCGGCAAGCAGCCAGATGCCGTAGCCGAGGCTCTGCACCCCGGGCAGTGCCGCCGCGAAGGCCGCTGCCGGGAATTGCCAGGCCCAGTAGATGACTCCAGCGGCGACACCGATCACGGCGGCCACCACGATGTCGACGACGCGCCAGCGCCAGACGATCTTCGTGCGGATGCGGGCAGGGGATGGTGCAGTCATTGACGTGCCTCTCGTGAGTTGAGTGAGGGCACGGGATTCGAGATGGGCGGTGACGCCCTGGCCTCCCTGCGCCGGCATGATCCGGATCAGGTTCGACGGTCGAAGCTTGGATCAGCTTCCTCTCAGCCCGGCACACCGGACTCCCGTGTTCGGCATCCAGCTTAGTCGCTAGGCTGTGCGGAACCTCCACCAAGTCTCCAACCCGAAGGGAGCCACGTGGACCGCCGCCGCTTCCTCACCCGCGTGGCGCTCGGCGTGCTCGGCCTCGGTCTCGGGGCCGGAGCGGTAGTGGCCGGAGATGTCGTGGCCGGTGGACTGCGTCCCACGCCGCACCCGCGTGGCATAGGGGCGCCTCGACCTGAACCACGTCCCGTTCCGGTCGCGGCGACCCTGCCGCCCTATTTCGCGACTCCGCGCCTGACGAAGGTCGCGCTCCCCGGCGCAACGCTGTACGGACTGCCCGGGGAGGGCAACCTGATGGCGCTGACCGTCGACGACGGGGCGAGCAGCGAGGTGGTCGGCGCCTACACCGAGCTCGCGCGCCGCACCGGGATGCGGCTGACCTTCTTCGTGACGACGAAGTACCGGTCGTGGACCGAGAACGCGACGGCGATGCGACCGCTGGTCGAGAGCGGCCACCTGCAGCTCGGCAACCACACCGTGAACCACCCCGATCTGACCAAACTGTCGACCGGTGGCATCCAGTCCGAGCTGAGCGGGTGCGCCGACTTCATCCGGAGCACGTTCGGAGTGGATGCCGCCCCGTACTTCCGTCCGCCGTACGGCTACCTCGACGCGCACGTGCACGAGGCGGCTCGGGCGATCGGCTACACCCAGCCGGTGCTCTGGTACGGCTCCCTTTCGGACTCGGGCCTCATCAGCGAGGCGCAGGTCGTGCAGTTCGCGCAGACCTGGTTCCTTGCCCAGCACATCGTCATCGGGCACGCCAACTTCGACCCGGTGACGCATGTGTTCGATCAACTCGTGCAGCTGATCCGGGATCGCGCCCTGCAGCCGGTCACGCTCGACGACGTGTTCGCGCGATAGGTTTCGAGACGCCGCCGCGCGGCCACTCGACCGCCAAGAGGTCAGGCGGGCGACGCTTCTCCTGGCAGCAGCACGTCGGTAAGGCTGTCGTCGATGAACCCGATCGCCGCGAACTCCAGCTTGCCGAAGTCGACCGCCGCGTCGCGCGTCAGACTGTCGTCGATGACGTAGGCGATGTTGATCGCCAGGTTCTTCATCCCGCCCCGGAAGGTCTCGCCGACCAGACGCGTGCAGATCACGATGCCCTGCACGGCGATCAACTCGCCCTGGGCGTCGCGGGTGACGACGTCGGGGTGCACGCGGGTCAGATCGAAGCCGGCGGGCGGGCGGAACGGGATGGGCCGCTCCGCGTAGCAGAGCACGTAGTCGGCACGATCCGAGCCGGGCATCACCCGGATCACGCGGGCGCGCAACGGCAGCGCCGCCGAGAACTCATCGGGACCGGCATCCAGTCTCGTGATGACGAAGGAAGGCATGAGAACAGCGTGGCAGAGGCCGGGGCCGGCGATTGCTAACGGGCTGATCCGGCGCGGCGCGCCTGGTTCATCCGCACGCCCTTGAGCACCGGGTAGAGCGAGGCGAAGACCACCATCGGCGCGCGCAGGGCAGGGTCGGTGATCCCGTGCGCGTCGTAGGTGCGCTCCCAGCGCCGCACGTAGTGGAAGTAGTCGCGAGGGTTGTCGTCGAGACGCCGGGCCGACATGCCGGCGACCATCTTCGATCCGTACACGACGCGGTGGCCGCGGCGCGCCAGATGGATGCTGAGGTCGATGTCCTCGTGCATCTCGTCGAGCTCGTCCCGGCAGACGTTCTCGCGGATGTCGCGCCACGCCGAAGCCCGCAGCGCCATGTTGCTGCCGAACAGGAAGTGGTAGTCGCGGGCGAGGCGCAGGGTCGCGCGACGCAGCCGGTCGTCTGCGCGGTGCCCGAAGCGGCGCAGCGGCATGTCGTAGTAGATCATCGGCCCGGTCGCGCCGTCGACCGAGTCGTCCCGGAACAGCGCGCGCACCTCGGCCACCCAGGTCGGCTCGAGCACGGAGTCGGCGTCGATGCGGCCGATCACCTCGCCGAGCGCCTGATCCAACCCGACGTTGCGGGTCGGGATGAGGCCCTGCTCCTCGTTCTGCTCGAGGAGCAGCAGAGGGGCATCCGGGTACTCGATGCGCAACGAATCGAGCACCGCCCGCGTATCGTCGGTGGACCGGTTGTCGACGACGATGATCTCGTCGGCCGGCGAGGTCTGCTCGAGCGCGGCCACCACGCAGGCGCGGATCGTCCGCTCCTCGTTGTGGGCCGGGATGACGATCGACACCGTGGGAACGGAGACCATGCCTTCACACTAACCCCGGGCTTCGGCGCGAGGCGGACGCTGCTCAACGGGCGCCGCCAGCAACGCCACCACGTTCGCGCCACCCTTGGTGGGCTGCCTGCCGACCTCGACGAAGCCGAGCCGGGTGTGGAAGGCGAGCGAGCCAGGATTCGGCGGCTCCACGTTCACCTCGCACAGTACCTCGGTGGCGCCCACCCGGCGGGCCTCGGCGAACACGGCGGCGTAGAGCTGCGGCCCGAGGCCGCGGCCGCGCAGGTGCGCGGCCAGCACGATGCGGTCCACGTAGACGAAAGTGCGGCCCAGCTCGCTCGCCCGGGCCGTGAAGTAGCGGTAGTTCTCGCTCTGATAGGGCAGGGCGGGCGGCATCCCGAGCACGAAGCCGGCCGGCGCGCCGTCGTCGACGACCACGACGACCGAGCTCATGCCGATCAGCTCGGCGAGCTCCGCGGCCGGGGTGATCGGCACGGCGGGATAGGCCGCGTCGTTGACGGCGACGAGGCCGTCCAGGTCGTGGTCGCGGAAGGGGCGCAGGATCGGGTCGCTCACCCGGCCAGGCTAGCTCCCGGGCACGAAGGGAACGTTCGCGTACTGCCGGATCCACACGAGCGAATCGATCAGCGTGCCCGACCCGTCTTCGATGCCGAAGTGCAGGTGGGCCCCGGTGCTCGCGCCGGTGTCGCCGACCAGGCCGACGAGCTGGCCGCGGGTCACCGTCTGGCCGACGGCGAGGCGCAATGAGCCGAGCTCCATGTGACCGTAGAGGCTGCTGAAGGTGACGCCATCGATCGAGTGCCGGATGATCGCGTAGACGCCGAGGGTGCCCGATGGGTTGCCCACCTCGGTGACGACGCCGTCGGCGACGGCCGCGATGGGCGTTCCGCGGCCCGGGTCGAAGTCGGTGCCCTGGTGGAACGACGAACACCCGGCGCACGGCGGGACGCGGTAACCGAACCCGCTGGCGACCGGGCTCGACGGATCGACCGGCCACTGGACGGTGGTGTAGCTGGTGACTGCGAACGCGTTGCGGGTGACGTCGATCGACTGGCTGACCGATGCGGGCACCGCGATGCTCTGTGCGCCGAGCGCCTGCTGAATGGCCGCCTGGGCGGTCGCCGCCTGAGCGGGCAGTTCGTGGATGCCGACCGCCACGACGGCGAAGGCGGTCGCGGAGATCGCGAGAACGGTGCGATGAACGCGGAGAAATCCGATCAGGGGGTTGTCGGAGCGCGCAGACGACGAAGACTTCTGGAACAAGGGAACGGTGACTTTCGGGTCGGGCGCGGCACGGTGCACACGCGGGACGCCTAGGTTGCGCCCTCAAATGAAGCGGACCCACGTCGCCGTTCTGCACGGTGGATAACATCACACCGGAACCAGCGGGGTCGGAACCATGCTGAATCATGAACCTGGGCAGACCCTGGCAAGGGGCCGTCCCGGGTGTCACGGCTGACGACCCGGTAGCGTCGACAGCATGCAGCTCTGGCCAGGAACCGCCTATCCATTGGGCGCCACCTTCGACGGCAATGGCACCAACTTCGCACTCTTCAGCAACGTGGCCGATGGCGTCGAACTCTGCCTGTTCGACGACAAGCTGAACGAGACCAAGGTGCCGCTGACCGAGGTCGACGGCTACGTCTGGCACGGGTATCTGCCGGGCGTGCAGCCCGGGCAGCGCTACGGATACCGGGTGTCCGGGCCGTGGGATCCGAGCAAGGGCCTGCGCTGCAACCCGGCCAAGCTGCTGCTCGACCCCTATGCCAAGGCGACCTGCGACGACATCCACTGGGGTCAGTCGCTGTTCTCGTACGACTTCGACCACCCCGAGCAGCTCAACACCGACGACTCGGCGGCCGACACCCTGCACGCGGTCGTGGTGAATCCGTTCTTCGACTGGTCGGGCGACCGTCAGCTCAAGGTGCCGCTCGCCGACACGGTGATCTACGAGGCGCACGTCAAGGGCCTGACGAAGCTGCATCCGGATGTCCCAGAAGCCCAGCGCGGTACCTACAGCGCCCTCGCCCACCCCTCGGTGATCTCGCATCTGCAGAAGATCGGCGTCACCGCGATCGAGCTGATGCCGGTGCACCAGTTCATCGACGACGACGCGCTGCAGCAGAAGCACCTCAGCAACTACTGGGGTTACAACACCATCGGATTCTTCGCGCCGCACGCCGCCTACAGCGCGGCCGGCGCGCTCGGCCAGCAGGTGCAGGAGTTCAAGGGGATGGTGCGCTCCCTGCACGCGGCCGGCATCGAGGTGATCCTCGACGTCGTCTACAACCACACCGCTGAGGGCAACCAGCTCGGTCCGACCCTCTCGATGCGCGGCATCGACAACGCCTCCTACTACCGCCTGATGGATGACCAGCCCGAGTTCTACCTGGACTACACCGGCACCGGCAACTCGCTGAACGCGGGCAACCCGCACACGCTGCAGCTCATCATGGACTCGCTGCGCTACTGGGTCACCGAGATGCACGTCGACGGCTTCCGCTTCGACCTGGCGGCGACCCTGGCCCGCGAGTTCTACGAGGTCGACAAGCTGTCGGCCTTCTTCGACCTGGTGCAGCAGGACCCGATCGTCTCGCAGGTGAAACTGATCGCCGAGCCGTGGGACCTCGGCCCGGGCGGCTACCAGGTGGGCAACTTCCCTCCGGTGTGGACCGAGTGGAACGGCAAGTACCGCGACACGGTGCGCGACTTCTGGCGGGGCGAGCCGGCGACGCTGGGCGAGCTGGCATCCCGGCTGACCGGCTCCTCCGATCTGTACGAGAGCACCGGGCGCAGACCGGTCGCGTCGATCAACTTCGTCACGGCGCACGACGGCTTCACGTTGCGCGACCTGGTGTCGTACAACGGCAAGCACAACGACGCGAACGGCGAGGACGGCAAGGACGGCACCGACGACAACCGCTCCTGGAACTGCGGCGCGGAGGGCGATACCGACGACCCGGCGATCATCGCGCTGCGCGGGCGGCAGCAGCGCAACTTCCTCGCCACGCTGCTGCTCAGCCAGGGCGTGCCGATGATCCTGCACGGCGACGAGCTCGGGCGCACGCAGCAGGGCAACAACAACGGGTACGCCCAGGACTCCGAACTCACCTGGGTGCACTGGGATCAGGCCGACCGGGCGCTGGTCGAGTTCACCGCGGCGATCGCGCGGCTGCGGCGGGACCATCCCACGTTCCGGCGCAGCCGTTTCTTCGACGGTCACCCCGTGACCCGCGGCGAGGGCGAGCCGCTGCCCGACGTCGAGTGGCTGAAGCCCGACGGCACCGCGATGTCGCCGCAGGATTGGGACGCGGGATTCGGCCGCACCCTCGGCATGTACCTCAACGGCCAGGGCATCCACGGGGTCGACGCGCGCGGTTCGCAACTCAGCGATGTGAGCTTCCTGGTGTACTACTCGGCGCACGATCAGCCCGTGCCGCTGGTGCTCCCCGCGGCCGATCACGGCTCCGGGTGGGATGTCATCGTCGACACCGCGGGCAACCACGTCGACGGCGATCGGCTGGGCGCCGGCGCCGCGTGCAGCGTCGGCGCCCACACCTTCCTCGTGCTGCGCGAGCACACCGCCACGACGGCCGGCGACCCGACGGTGAGCGCGACGCTGGAGTGATCCAGGGGTTAGTCACATGAAACCCTGAGCGCAACCCCCTGGTGGCCTTGGTGCGGAAGTGCTGTCATGGATGGTGAAGGGACCTCTCATGAACAGAACCATCGAGAACACCATCACCGCCGAGGTGCTCGTCACCGAGGCGATCGCAGGCATCTACCGCGTCGAAGCGGCGGGTCGCACGATCGGCTACGTGCAGCTCACCGGAGAGCGCTTCGTCACGCTGCTTGGCCCCGTCTACAACACCTCGGTCGAGGTCGCGCAGACGCTGACCCTCGACGCGGCGGTGCACAGGCTGCAGGAGGCCTGAGTTCGGCGCGCCCGGCCGGCACCAGCCGGGCCGGGGCGCCGTTAGATTTGAGGGATGAAGGCCACATTCCTCTATGCCCCAGGTGACATCCGCGTCGAGGAGACGCCCGAGCCGGTGCTCCTGGCGCCGACGGATGCCATCGTTCGCGTCACGGCCGCCTGCGTCTGCGGCTCCGACCTCTGGCCGTACCGTGGCGTGCGCAAGGTTCCGCACACGGTCGCCATGGGCCACGAGCTGGTCGGGGTCGTCGAGGAGGTCGGAGCCGATGTCACCACGGTCAAGCCCGGCGACTTCGTCATCTCGCCCTTCACCTTCAGCGACAACACCTGCCAGTCGTGCCGCGCCGGCTTCCAGTCCGTCTGCGACCACGTGGCCTTCTTCGGCTCGCACGATGCGGCCGGGCTGCCCACAGTGGGCGCGCAGGGCGAGGTCGCGCGCATCCCGCTGGCCGACGGCTCCCTGGTCGTCGTGCCCGCCCCCTTCGACGACGCCCTCGTGCCCGGCCTGCTGTCGCTGGCGGACGTGATGTCCACCGGACACCACGCCGCCGTCTCGGCGGGCGTCGGGCCGGGCAGCGTGGTCGTCGTCGTGGGCGACGGCGCCGTCGGGCTCAGCGGAGTGCTCGCGGCATCCCGACTCGGAGCGGCGCGGGTCATCGCGATGAGCCGCCACCAGGACCGCGCCGACCTGGCCCGCACCTTCGGGGCCACCGATGTGGTCGCCGATCGCGGAGACGCCGGAATCGCCGCGATCAAGGAGCTGCTCGACGGCGAGCTGGCGGATTCCGCCCTCGAGTGCGTCGGCACCGAGGAGTCGATGGATCAGGCCATCGGCTCGGTGCGCGGCGGGGGCAAGGTGGGCTACGTCGGCGTGCCGACCGGAGGATCGCGGCTGCCGATCGAGGTGCTGTTCGGGCGCAACATCACGGTCGGCGGCGGAATGGCTCCCGCGCGGCACTACATCCCGGAGTTGCTTCCCGACGTGCTCAGCGGCGCGATCAACCCGGGACTGGTGTTCGATCTCGAACTGCCGCTCGACGACGCCGCGGAGGGTTACGCCGCGATGGACGAGCGTCGCGCGATCAAGTCGCTGCTACGGCCCTGAATCACCCGTTCCACGGCAGGAACGCGCTGACCAGCGGCGACCTCGCCACGTGGTCGACGACGGGCTCCACGAGCGCGCCCGCGAAGCCGCCGCGATCATCCGCGGCTCGAAGGGTGCTCTCGATCGATCCGGGCACGCGCCTCTCGGCACGCGAGGCGGAGCGGGCCAGGGTGGCCGGCTCGCTGGACAGCGGGCGCTCGCCCGTGCCCGAGCCGCGACTCAGTTCCTCGTAGATCGCGGCTCGCTGCGGCTCGCGCAGTTCGCCGAACGCCTCGGCGTGCGCCTGTTCGATCGACTCGATCGGGGCAGTGCCGAGCAGGTGGCGATAGCGCCGCAGCACCACGTCGTCATCGCTGTCGTGCTCCGCACCGAACAGCCGCGCCAGAACGCCCATCTCTCCACCTCCCTGCCTTCACGGTAGGCGGAGGATCTGAGTGGCCCCTGGGCTGCGCCTCAGCGTTTGCCTGAGCGTGTGCCCGCGCGTTTGCTTCGGGGTCAGCCGACCGGCTCGTTCGGGATGACCGCCCAGCAGATGGCGTAGATCAGCAGTTGCGACCCCGGCAGCACCAACGACAGGATCGCGATCACGCGCACGGCCGTGACGTTCCAGCCGAACCGGCGGGCGAGCCCGGCGCACACGCCGGCGACGATTCGGCCTTCCCGAGGCCGGACGAGCGTGGGAGCAGAAGCGGTGGTTGTCATGGCTTCAGCCTCGCTCGGGTCGCCGGCCGCCGCCAGGGGGTTAGCCCCCAGATGAGCGACGACGCCGGATGAGTCAGTTGCAGAGTACCGAGAGGATGTTGCCCGCCGGGTCGAGGAACCAGGCGATGTCGGGCCCCATGTTGGCGGCCTTGCCCCGCGCGATCCCCTTCTCGTCCTGGTTGGTACCCGGATACTTCTGGATCTCGACGCCGGCGGCCACGAGCTCGTCGACCGCCTTGTCGATGTCGGCGACCTCGAAGTTGAGCACCGTGAACTCGGCCGGAACGTGGTTCGGCTTGTCGTAGACGAAGACCGGGGCTCCGCCGGTCACATCGAGCTGGATGCCCATTCCGGGCTCGTTCACCGTGATGCCGAGGGTGTCCCGATAGAACGTGAGCGCGGTCGCCAGATCGTCGACCGAGAATCCGCTGAAACCGCCGGTGGTTGTGAGCATGAAGCCCTCCTTCGGGTGCGTTCCGCACAATTGTGTACATTGTTCACAATGTCACACGGGGGCGAGCCCGTCCAGGGACTGCATTCGTTTATCTGGCAGAGGAGCGGCCGTGCCGATGGTTCCGCGGGAGAACTACCGCCACGGTGATCTGCGCCAGGCACTGCTCGACGCCGGTCTCGACATGGCTCGCGAGGGCGGCCCTGACGCCGTGGTACTTCGCGAGGCGACCCGGCGAGCCGGGGTGTCCCCCAATGCCGCATACCGGCACTTCGCCGACCGCACCGAACTCGTCGAGGCGGTCAGCGACGCCGCTCAGTCCCTCGTCGCTGGCGCGATCGAGGCCGAATGGGATGCCGTGCCCTCGGGTCTGAACCCCGCCGACGCGGCGCACGCCCACCTGGCGGCGGTCGGGCGCGGGTACCTGGGCTTCGCGCGCGACCACCCCGGGCTGTTCCGCGCCGCCTTCACGGTGCCCGGCGACCTGGAGACCGCCCTGGATCCGGCGAAAGCCGGGCCTGGCGGCCGCACCTCGTTCCAGCTGCTGTCGACCGCCCTCGACGAACTCGTCGCGGTCGGCGCGCTCCCGCCGGAGCGCAGGCCCGGCGCGGAGTTCTCGGCCTGGTCGTCGGTGCACGGGCTGGCGATGCTCGTGCTCGAGGGCCCGTTGCGCAACCTCGACCGCGACGTTGCGCGAGCCGCCGGCGCGCGGCTGATCGAGATGGTCGATCGCGGGCTCTAGCCCCGGGCACAGAGACGGCCACCCGCGCAGGGCGCGCGAAGACCAGAAATGGCCTTCGCTGCTATGCGCCCTGCGCCATCTCGCTCACGTCGCGCCACTTCTCCCAGAGGGCGAGCCGCGAGGCGTAGTCGGGCACAACGATGCCGAAGCCGTGGTCGCCGAAGAAGATCCGAAGCGGCGGCTGCTCGGCATCCACCACCCTCAGGATCGCGGCGGCAGAGGCCGTCGGGTCCCCCGGTGTGCCGAGCCGCGCGCGACGGGCCTCCTGCGCCGCCTCGTGGAACGCCGCGTATGCGTCGAGAGGTTCGGCACGCTTCGCCGAGTCGCCCGCCCAGTCCGTCGAGAACCCACCGGGCTCGACCAGCGTCACGTGGATGCCGAACCCGGCAACCTCTGCGGCGAGCGCCTGACTGAACCCCTCGAGAGCCCACTTGGACGAGTTGTAGATCCCGATATTCGGGAACGCACTCACCCCGCCGATCGACGACACCTGGATGATGTGCCCCGAGTTCTGCGCGCGCAGGAATGGCAGCGCCGCCTGGGTGATCCACAGCGCACCGAATAGGTTCGTCTCGAACTGGTCGCGCACCTCCTTCTCGTTCAGTTCTTCGATCAGACCGAACTGACCGTACCCGGCGTTGTTCACGACGACGTCGAGGCGCCCGAACGCCTCGTGCGCCCGGGCGACCGCGGCGAAGTCGGCCGCGCGGTCGGTGACATCCAGGGGGATCGGCAGGATGGCGTCACCGTGGCGCGCGACCAGATCGTCGAGCGATGAGACATCGCGCGCCGTCGCGGCAACCCGGTCGCCGCGCTCCAGGGCTGCGATCGTCCACTCCCGACCGAATCCGCGGGACGTCCCCGTGATGAACCAGACCTTCTGCGACATGCTCGTCTCCTTTTGCACCGGACACCGCCCACGCTACGACTTCAGGTGCGCATGAAGTCCAGCCCTTGCCCCACGGCTTTATGGTGGAAGGGATGAAGCCGCTCACCGACGCCGAGATCCGCGAGTCGCTCGTGAACGCGAGCGCGGCCGAGGCGGTCCGGATGCCGCTCCCGGGCCTGCACGAGGTGGTCTGGTCGGAGCGCGAGTACCTCGGCTGGCGCGACCCCGCATCGCCGCGCGGTTACCTGGCCTACTGGCGCGACGGGCACCCGGTCGGCGTCGTGCTGCGCGCATCCGATGCCCGGCTGCGGGCCGGATCCGCGATCTGCTCGCTCTGCAACACCCCGCAGCCGGCCGGCCAGGTGACGATGTTCACCGCGCAGCGCGCCGGGCGTGCCGGCGAGCGCGGCGACTCGGTCGGCACGTACATCTGCGCCGACCTGGCCTGCTCGCTGCTGATCCGGATCGCGCCGCCGCAGTACGAGATGCAGCCGAGCCCAGCCGAGGTGGTGGCGACCCGCGCCTCGCGGCTGGCAGAACGGCTCGACGTGTTCGTCGGGCGGATCCTCGAAGACGCCTGAGCGTCGCAGATCAGGCGGCGATGCTGGCCAGCGCCTGCTGCGCAGTGGGGTAACGGCCGAGAACGCGGCCGCGGGCATCCCGAACGGTGTAGAGCTCGCGCTCGCGCGTGACCGTGGCCTGCACCGTTTCGGAGGACTCGGCGAGGATCGTCCAGGTTCCGAGCCGCACGTTGGCGGACGTGATCGGGGTCATCGCTCCTCCAGCACGGCGTCCTGGTGGCGGCGCACGTCATCCACCGCGGACGCCAGGGTGGCCCGCTGGCCGACCTCGACCGCGAACTGAGGGCAGTCCCCGACGTAGGCGACGTAGACCGGCCTGACGTATTCGACGTAGCCCAGCACGTCACCACGATCCGAGAGTTCGAGAAGGCCGTCCGGCCGGAGCCGGACGGCGACCCGCGTCGCTTGAGCGAGAACCGAGGCCAGGCTGGAGAGCCAGTCCGCGCTCTCGTCGAGTGCCGACCTGCCCTGCTTCGCTGCAGTTCTCGTCTCGCTCATCACGCCCCTCCGTAGCCGGAGCATAACCCCCGAACGGGGGACGGGGCTATGGCGTGTTCCTGGGAGCTGAGTGAGAGGGGGCGAATCCTCAGACCGCGCCGACCCGCCGCACCTCGTCCACGAGCCCGACGATGACGCGCCGCATGTACGCGGCCCAGGCGAACCGGACGATCAGACCGACGATCCAGCCACGGCCGGCACGGCCGAAGAAGGTGTAGCTCCAGGCGATCCGGGTCCCGCCCTCGGCCGCCTCGAACCGCCACTCGGCGCGGGCGTGATCCACCAGGGTGCCGAACACCTTGGTGAAGCCGGTGAGCTCGTAGGCGAAGTAGCCCAGGCGCTGGATGCCCGGTCGCTCCACGTCGGTGATGGTCTCGACGACCGTGCTGCCGTCCGAAAGGTGCAGCATGCGGGTCTGGCCGACGGCATCCCAGGCCCCGGTCTGGTCGGTGGTGGAGACAACGGCCGGGATCACGCGGAACCGCGGGTAGAACCCCGACGGGTCGATCGGTGTCAGAACGTCGAAGGTGCGGACGGGCTCGGCCGGTGCGATGCCCTGCACTGTTGCGCCGTGCCCGCGTGCTGCCATGACAGGGGTTTCGGCCCTCGGGTCAGTCGGTTCGGGACAGCAGGTGGAACGGGATGGCCAGCGAGATCACCACGGCCAGGATGCCGGAGAAGAACACCAGGCCGCCCCAGGCCTCTGGCACCGAGAAGGCGTAGCCGAACAGGAAGAAGGCGCCGAGGAAGAACGCGAACGCGACGAGGAAGACGAAGACCTTCATGGCTTCAGCCTATCGGCGGTCGGTCGGGCCTCCGCACTTGACATCCGGTTTGCGGACGCTAGTATCAAACCATTCGGTTATGAAAACTGGAAGGTTATGGATAGATGACGACCGACACGCTATCGCCGGTGTTCTCGGCCCTGGCCGACCCGACCCGGCGCGCCATCTTGCTCCGGCTG
>FSYX01000555.1_pt1 | contig 17705 bp, 16 predicted proteins | sample 1638671 | NCBI WGS metagenome assembly FSYX01 (sample SAMEA3914813, study PRJEB12502) | metagenome | biome: forest; material: soil | place: Canada | collected 2011-07-07 | depth 0.3 m
CGGCGCTCAGCCCTCGGCTACCTTGACGACGATCTTTCCTCGGGTGTGACCCTGCTCCACCGCGCGGTGAGCTTCGGCGATCTGGTCGAGTTCGAAGATGCGGTCGACTCGCACGCGAACCGCCCCCGATTCCAGGAGACGGGCGACCACCGCGAGGCTGTGCCCATCTGGTGCGACTTTGAAGCCGGTGCCACGAACGCCGGCGGCCGCGGCCTCCTCCTCGAAGGTCGGCCAGCTTCCTGTCGGCACATTGACGATCAAGCCCCCCGGGCGCAGCACTTTCAACGACCGAGTGCCCGTGGCGTCGTGCACGTTTCCGATCAAGTCGATGACGACATCCACATCGGACACCACGTCTTCGAACCGGGTCGACGTGTAGTCGACCACGTCGGATGCGCCGAGTTCGCGTAGCCAGCCCAGGTTGTCGTGCGAGCCGGTAGCGATCACATGTGCACCGAAATAGGAAGCGAACTGCACAGCGAAGTGCCCGACGCCACCACCGCCCGCGTGGATCAGCATCCGCTGGCCTTCGTGCGCTTTCGCAACCTCGACCACCAGACCCCAGGCTGTGAGGGCGGCGAGCGGAGCGCCGGCAGCTTCGATGTGCGACAGCGTGCTCGGCTTGCGCACCACACTGATGCTCGGCACCGTGACGTATTCGGCATATGACCCGCCGAACCGTGGGACCATCACCATCCCGAACACTTCGTCGCCGGGCTTGATCGGGTGCGCGTCGAACGGGGATTGCACGACCACTCCGCTGAAGTCCTGCCCGAGCACACTGGGAAACAGGGGGATGGCCTGAAACGCGCCGCCTCCCGCCCGCGTCTTCGTATCGATCGGGTTGATGCCCGCCGCGACGACTTTGATCAGGAATTCGGAACTGATGCGGTGCGGAACGGCTATGTCGGCAAGGCGCAGCACGCCGGGGTCGCCCGGCCCGTCGATGACCGCGGCCCGCATAGTCTCGTACATGTATCGTCCCCTCGTCGTCACTGATGACAGTCCGCGACACCGTTTCGGGCTGTGCCTTGTGTCGTATCCCAGTCAAACCCGCCAATGCGTCACCCGTGTTACGGGGGCGTCACCGGTTGTGAACAATCCGTTTCGGATACCCCCACTCGGTTTCAGGCTCCCGCGCTACGATGCATCTCAGAATGCCCGGCCGGATCAGCCGCCGGAGCGGTCGATGCGGCGAAAGGGCTGGAACGTGGGGCTTTCGTCGACCGTGGTGAGGGTGGCACGTGTCGTTCGCCAACCGTTCGTGTCCAGTCCGTTGGCGCGAGGCTGGCAGCGAGCCACCCCGCTGCTGGTCGGATTCGGTACGGTATCCGTGATCGCCGGACTGGTGATCATCTGGGCTGCTCGCCTGACGGTGCCATATCCGGTGTACGTGAGCGAACTGGGTGCAGTAGGACGCCCGACCGCCGGACCCTTCCAGATGGCCCTGCTGTGCATCGCTGCCGGCGGAGCGGCGATCGCGCTCGCCGCAGGTCACGTGCGACCCGACGTGCCCGTGCTCGGGCGATGGCTTCCGGCGGTAACGCTCGGTTTCGCGGCGGTCTGTTTCGTCGCAGCGTCGCAAGTCACGTGCACGGTGACCTGCCCCGTTCCGTTCGTGAATCCGCAATCGACCCCCCAAGATCTGGTGCACACCGTGTTCGCCGTTCTGGGGTTCGCCGCGGCGTGCTACGCGATGCTTCAGGTCGCGTTCGCCCGGCAGCGTCCTCGCGTCGCGCGCTTTTCCCTGTTGAGCTGCGTCGCGGTCGCCGGGATCACCGTGGTCGGCGGAGTGCTCGCGCTCGTCCACGTCGCGGTCGACGTCGGGGCATGGCTCGAGTTCGCCGGAACGACTGTCGCGATCGGCTGGCTGGCGACCTACGGTGTGACGCTCGGAGTCGACGCCGTTGGCGGTTCGGAGTTCAACGCGACGTCGTGACCAGCGTGAGCAGCTGGTCGGCGAGGCCGACGAGGATGGCGATCTCATTGTCGTCGCGATCGATCCATCGGCATTCCGGCTCGGCGCCGACCGGCACGAAGGCGTCGTGCTGCTCCCAGACGAAGAGCGTGCGCTCCGCGCCGAGCACATATTGCTGCCACCAGACTTGGCGGAGATAGTTGCGGGGGATGCTCCGCCAGCTCTTGTTGGTGGTCTTGATCTCGGCCAGCTCGATGGTTCCGCTCTCGCGGACGACGAGTCCGTCGGGTGTCGCGAGATGTTTGCGGCTTGCTTCGGCGTGGAAGAGAGCGTCGCTCGGTTCGATTCCGTAGTTCGCCCGAACCCATCTCGCGATCGCAGGTTCGCGAGCGCGTCCGTGGTCCGTGTAGGCGTTTCCGGAGAATCCGGTGCCGTGAAGTTTGTCGTGTGCCGCATTGCGCACCGATCGCTGGGTCGACAGCTTCGACACATCGGTGGCTGTGATGCCCTGACTCCGAGCGCGCAGCCAAGCGACGCGGTCACTCGAATGGGCGACGATACGCGCAGCGTAGGAGAGATGTGCCGGTCGTGCCGTCACGTCGGCCTCCCAGGGGAAGGTCAACATCAGGTCGGTCACGTTCCTATTGTGCCTCCGCACCAGTGCGCAGGTAGCCCACCTGGCGGCGCGCCTCGTCGATCGTCTCGAGAGTGGAGATCGCTTCGTCGAGCGGATGGAGCGGGGAGTCGGTGAGGCCGTCGGCGACGAAGCGTGCGAGGGCTGCGGCTTCGTACGACATGCCGTCGCGTCCAGGGCGACCGAAGTCGTCGGTCCAGTGCCCGACCATGGCCCCGTTCCCTCCGAAGACGCGAAGGCCGCTCGGGCCCCAGAACGGCGCACCCGTTTCGATTCGGCCGCGCGATCCGCTGATGGTGGCGAGCGATGGAGTACCCGCGAGCAGCCCAGTGCTGAGCAGGGCCTGCGCTCCGGTGTTCGCGGTGAGGACGAGCGCGACCTGCGCATCCACTCCGGTGGGCGCGAGGCTTCCGGTAGCCAGCACCTGCGCGGGGGCGCCGAGCGCGAACGATGCCCAGGAGACCACGTAGACACCGAGGTCGAGTAGCGCCCCACCCCCGAGGGCCGGGTCGAACATCCTGCTGCGTGGGTCGAAGGCCATGTCGCCTCCGAAGTCCGCTGTGACGACGCGAAGCTCGCCGAGTGCGCCGTCGGCGAGCAGTTGACGTGCGATGTCGGTCTGGGGCAGGTAGCGCGTCCACATCGCCTCCATGGCGAAGACCCCGGCCGCGCGTGCTGCGCCGGCGATGAGGCGGGCATCCGCGGCTGTCGCGGCCATCGGTTTCTCGATGAGAACGTGTTTGCCCGCCGCGATGGCCAGGAGTGCATGCTTGGTGTGTTCGCTGTGCGGCGATGCGACGTAGATCACATCCACTCCCGGATCCGACACGAGCTGTTCATACGAGCCGTACGCTCGCTCGAAGCCATGACGTGACGCGAATTCGACGGCGCGGTCGAGGGTGCGCGACCCGACGGCGACGACACGCTGCGTGGTGTGACGTCGAAGGGCGGACGCGAAGTCGGTGGCGATCTGGCCGGGCGCGAGGATGCCCCAACGCAGAGGCGGAGCATCCGCTGGATCAGGGTGGCGCGGAGCGGGGAGTGCGGCGATAACGGTGGTCACGCTTCCAGTCTGACGCATCCGGATTGGAGCGGTGTTCACAGCTAGGGCATATATGCACTATGGTTGGTCTTACGAGGTAATAACAAACGTGATTGCGACGCCGTGGTCACCATATTCTGCCGCACCACTATTCTTGCCGCACCGCTCAGGCGATGACCGGCATTTCGACTGGGGTGCGTGGGCGCCCCCCGTAACCCGCGGTCCACGCACCCCTTCCTCTGTCACGCCGCCGTCACGCCTCAGCGCGCGAACCATCCCGCATCGGGGTTGGAAACCTCCGGCGCTCGTCGTTCGCCGGCGATCGGCGCCGCCCAGCGCACGCCGTTGGCGAGAACGCGTCGAACCTGCGGGTGGAAGTAGACCGGATATTCCTGATCGCCAGGGCTGAAATAGAAGATCTTGCCTCGGCCTCGTGTGAACGTGACGCCGGAACGGAAGACCTCGCCACCCGTGAACGAGCTGATGAAGACCAGATCGTCCGGAGTGGGGATGTCGAAGAACTCCCCATACATCTCTTGACGGTCGATCACGATGGGCTGCTCCACGCCCTGCGCGATCGGATGCGTCGGAGCGACGGTCCACACCAGCTCGCGTTCTCCTTCGTTGCGCCACGCCAGCGAGCACGTGGTGCCGAGGAGTCGAGTGAAGATCTTCGAGAAGTGTCCGGAGTGGAGCACGATGAGGCCCATGCCGCCGAGCACGTGGCGCCGCACGCGCTCGACCACAGCATCGTCGACCTGGTCGTGGGCGATGTGCCCCCACCACAAAAGAACGTCGGTCGCGGCGAGCGTTTCTTCGCTCAGACCGTGCTCCGGATCGGCGAGGGTCGCGGTCCGGATGTCGGCCCCTTCGAGCAGGCCGGCCAGCCCGTCCGCGATCGCACCATGGATTCCGGTGGGATAGATCGCCGCGATCTCCGGCTGTGTCGTTTCGTGCACACCCTCATTCCAGACGGTGACACTGAGGTTCGTCATCGCTCGGCTCCTTCCACTGCATCCGGTTGTTCCAGCACGACTTCGGCCCCGAGAGCGGCCGATTCGTAGCACGCGTCGATCACGCGGGCTCTTTCGAGGGCGAGCGACCCGTCGAACGCGGCCCAATCGCCGACTTCCCGAACGTGCTCGAGGAAGGTGTCGACCACCGCCTGGTGACCACGGCCGGGGTCGGCTTTCACCACGACATCTTCGCTCGTCTCGTCCTCTCCGGTGAAGATCGTCAGTTCGCCGACGGGCGCATAGTCGACCACGCGCAGGTCTGCCCCGCCTTCGGTGCCGTAGATCGTGATCCCGAATTCGTCACCGGCCGGCCGGTATGCCGCCCAGCTCGTTTCGATCATCAGCGAACCGCCGTCTTCGAGCCTGAGCAGAACACTCGCGAGGTCTTCGACTTCGTACGCCGAGCCGACCTGTTGTTTGACCGCACCGGGGCCGCCGCCCGCGCCACCGCGGCCGCGGGTGCCGAGCTCGGCGTGTGTCACGGCCGAGACGGCGAGGACCTTCGGCTCGCCGAACAAGTGGAGCGCATAGTCGAGAACGTGCACGCCGAGGTCGATCAGTGGACCTCCGCCAGCCATTTCGCGGTTGGTGAACCAGCTTCCGAGCGCAGGGATGCCCGCGCGCCGCAGCCAGATCGCGCGACCGTGGTAGGGGCGGCCGATCGTTCCGGCGTCGATCGCAGCTTTGAGGGCCTCGATGTCGCCGCGTCGCCGGTGGTTGAAGGCGATTTCGAGCACGCGCCCGGCCGCACGCGCGGCGTCGACCATGGCTTGCGCCTCGGTGGCACTGCGCGCGATCGGCTTCTCGCACAGCACGTGCATGCCCGCCTCGAGCGCGCCGATGGTGATCGGTGCATGAAGAAAGGTGGGCACCGCGACGCTCACGATGTCGAGGTCGCCTTCTGCGACGAGGTCTTTCCAGTCCCGGTGCAGGCGTTTCACGCCGTATTTCTCGCCCAGTTCGACGCGCGCGTCGTCTTCCATTCCGGCGATCGCGACGAGTTCGACCCCGTCGAGGGCCGCGAACGCGTCCATGTGCTGCTGGCCGGCCCAACCGAGCCCGACGACGCCGGCGCGAAGGGTGGGCGATTTCTTGGTCTCTTCTGTCGTCAGGGTGCTCACGACGTGTCCTTCCATATCCGTTTGATTACTGGTGCCCGTAGGGCGTGACCGAGCGGCGGCGAGCAGCGGCTAGCGTCGGACGGGGGTGGATGGGCCGGCGGCGGGGTCGAGCACGTGTTGGATCACCATGATGGCGGCGCCCAGCACACCTCCCGTTTCGCCCGCTTTCGACTGGGTGATGGTCACGTATTGAGTCGCCAAGGGCGTTGAGCGCTGGTAGACCACTTCGCGAACACCGGCGAGCAGCTGCTCTCCGACGCGAGCGATGCTGCCGCCGATCACGACGACCGACGGGTTGAGCAGGTTGACGCAGGTGGCGACGACTTCGCCGAGGTCGCGCCCGGCCTGGCGGATCGCTTGGAGCACGACGGGGTTTCCCGACCGCGCCAGGGCAACCACGTCTTCGCTGGTCTCGGCTGGAATGCCGGCGGCGGCCAGCGTGCGGGCGATCGCCGGGCCGCTGGCCAGAGCCTCGAGGTCGGCATCCGTCGCCCCGTGGCTCGGCGTTTCGTTGGTGAACGGCACCCGTACATGCCCGAGGTCGCCGGCGGACCCTTGCGCGCCTCGCTGAAGTCGCCCGCCGTTGATGATGCCGGCGCCGATGCCGGTGGCGACTTTCACGAAGAGCAGGTCGGACTGGTCGGGCCAGGCCGTGGCATGTTCGCCGAGTGCCAGCACATTGACGTCGTTGTCGACGAGCACGGGCACAGCGAACGATCGGCGGACGTACGCCGGAATGTCGAAGCGATCCCACCCCGGCATGATCGGCGGGTTGATGGGCATTCCCGTCGAGTGTTCGACGGGTCCGGGAACGCCGATGCCGATTCCGACCAGGTCGGCTGCCGGCCGACCTGTTTCGGTGACCAGCCGGGTCGCGGTTGCGAGAGCCCATCCGAGCACCTTTTCGGGACCGTCGGAGATGCGCAGCCGGCGGGCTTCGCTGTTCAGGATGGTTCCGGCGAGGTTCGCGATGGCCACCACGCCATGCGTGGCTCCGAGGTCGATCGCGACGACCATGCGCGACTCGGGGTTGAACGCGATCCGCGCAGGCGGGCGCCCGCCTGTCGAGACCGCGTCGCTGGCAGGCGCGATGAGTCCGGTTGCCGTCAGCGAGTCGATGCGGGTCGCGACGGTCGACCGTGCCAGCCCCGTGAGTTCGGCCAGCTGGGCGCGGGTGCGTGGTTCGCCGTCGCGGAGGATCGTCAGGAGCGATGCGGCTTCAGGTGCGACGAGCGACCGCTCCCGCTCGGTGTCGGTCATGCACATCATTGAACCACACTGCCAGCGAACAATTCAAAGATGACAAATACCATTCGACTTTTGTTTGACAATCGACAGAAGTCCGACTTGAATGAGATGACGCGCAGTGCGCAATCGGCAACACTCGACGAGGAGAATCGTGACGCAGTCCAAACTTTCCGTGCAGCTCTACACCGTGCGGGAACTCCTCGCAGAAGATACCGTCGGCACCCTCAAGCGCCTCGCCGGCCTCGGCTTCACCCAGGTCGAGCCGTTCGCGTTCGTATCCTTCGGCGACGAACTGGCTCGCGGTCTCGCTGAGGCTGGGCTCACCGCTCCGACCACGCACCAGAGCTTCATCGGCGCCGAACTCGAGCCGGTCTTCGCCGCCGCGAAAGCCCTCGGCATCCAGACCGTCATCGACCCGTATGTGGCGCCTGACCGCTGGCAGAGCAAAGCGGATATCGACGAGATCGCGGCCCAGCTCAATGCCGCAGCCGAGGTTGCTGCCGGCTTCGGCGTGCGCGTGGGGTACCACAACCACGCTCACGAGATAGAGGGCACGATCGATGGGATCACCGCTCTCGAGTACTTCGCCGGCCAGCTGAGCGATGCCGTCGTGCTCGAAGTCGACACCTACTGGGTCGCGGTCGGAGGCCATGACCCGGTTGCCCTCCTCGAGCGCCTCGGCGACCGCGTCGTCGCCCTTCACATCAAGGACGGCCCGGCCACGGCAGAGACGAAGGACCAGGTCGCGGTCGGCCAGGGCTCCCTTCCCGTCGCTCGGATCATCGCTGCCGCGCCGAACGCATTGCGGGTCATCGAGCTCGACGATTCGCGTGGCGACCGGTTCCAGGCCATCGCCGACAGCTTCGCCTACCTCACTGCCGAGGGACTGGCATGAGCGCAGGGGATACGGCGAAGACCGGTCGCGTCGGCGTCGGAGTCATCGGCGCCGGAGTCATCAGCACGCAGTACCTCGAGAACCTGACCACCTTCCCCGACCTCGAGGTGCGGTTCATCGCCGACCTCGACGAGGATCGGGCGCGAAGTCAGGCTGCTGCGTTCGGCGTGCCCGGCGCCGGATCGGTCGAGGAGCTTCTTGCCGACGACTCGATCGAGATCGTGGTCAACCTCACGATTCCGAAGGTGCACGTCGAGGTCGCGCTCAGCGCGCTCGCCGCGGGAAAGCACGTGTGGAGCGAGAAGCCCTTCTCGCTCGATCGTGAAAGCGGGAGACAACTGCTCGACGCCGCCCATGCGGCCGGCCTGCGGGTCGCGACCGCACCGGACACGTTCCTCGGAGCGGGCATTCAAACCGCTCGGCGCCTTGTCGAGAGCGGCGCGATCGGTGCGCCGCTGACCGCGCTCACGCTCATGCAGAGCGCTGGACCCGAGTCGTGGCATCCGAATCCCGACTTCCTCTTTCAGGAGGGCGCAGGCCCGCTGTTCGACATCGGCCCGTACTACATCACGACGCTCGTGCAGCTCTTCGGGCCGATCGCCAGAGTGAGCGCCGCAGTGTCGAAGGCCCGCGAGACGCGCATCATCGGCTCCGGTCCGCGCGCCGGCGAAGAGTTCAGCGTCACCGTTCCGACGCACGTCAGTGCGCTCTACGAGTTTGAGAGCGGCCAGACGGCGCAGTGCGTGTTCAGCTTCGACTCGAAGCTGTCCCGCACCCAGTTCGAGGTCGCCGGCGCCGAAGGCACACTTGTCGTTCCGGACCCCAACGGATTCGACGGCGAGCTCGCGATCCACCGTGGTGGCGACGCGATCGAAACGATCCCCTCCCACGGATCCACCACAAGTCGCGGCACCGGTGTGCTCGAACTCGCGCGGGCCATCCGCGCGGAGCGGCCGGAGCGTGCTTCGGGTGAGCAGGCCTACCACGTGCTCGATGTGATGGTGTCGACGATCGAGGCCGGCGAAAGCGGGTCGCCCGTCACCATCGAGAGCACGGTGACCGTGGCGCCGAGCCTCCCCGAAGACTGGGATCCGCACGCCGTGACCCTGGGCGAGGAAGACTAGAAGCATGGGAGCCGAGCAGCTCGGGGTCGCTATCGTCGGCGGCGGGTTCATGGCGGAGGTGCACAGTCGTGCCGCCCGTTCGGCGCGCGTCCGCCTCGTGGGCATCTCGTCGTCGACCGTCCAGAAATCGGCGCGCGCCGCCGACGAACTCGGTCTCGAGACCGCCTATCCGTCGTTCGATGCGCTGCTCGCGGATGACGCTGTGGATGTGGTGCACATCACCACGCCGAACGCGCTGCATGCTGAGCAGACGCTCGCCGCGCTCGCAGCCGGAAAGCATGTGGTCTGCGAGAAACCGCTCGCCACCTCGGTCGCCGACGCTGAGCAGATGGTCGAAGCCGCCGCGGCGCGCACGGCGACGGTTCCGTTCGTCTACCGCTTCCATCCCATGGTGCGCGAGGCGCGGGCGCGGTTCCTGGACGGAACCGCCGGACGTGTGCTGAGCATCCACGGTTCGTACCTGCAGGATTGGCTGCTCGGTTCCGACGACGACAACTGGCGGGTGGATGCCGCCCAGGGTGGCCGCTCGCGCGCCTTCGCCGACATCGGGTCGCATCTCGTCGACCTGGTGGAGTTCGTCAGCGGAGAGCGCGTGACCAGAGTCGCTGCGACGACGAAGACCCTCTTCGCCGAACGAGCCGCGCATCGCGAGATCACGACGGAGGATGCGGTGGCCGTCGTCATCGAGACCACAGGCGGGGCGATCGGCACGCTCCTTGTTTCGCAGGTGGCGCCCGGGCGCAAGAACCGGCTGTCGCTCGAGATCGCAGGAAGTGCCGAAAGCATCGGTTTCGACCAGGAGCTGCCAGAGACGCTGTGGGTCGGGCGGCGGGCCGGCAGCCTGGTCATTCCGCGCGACGCCGACCAGTTGCACGACGACGCGGCCCGCCTGTGCGTCGTGCCGTCGGGGCATCCCCAGGGCTACCAGGATGCGTTCAATGCGTTCGTCGCCGACACCTACGCGGCCATCGGCGGCGCGTCGCCGGAAGGGTTGCCACGCTTCGTCGACGGGTTGCGCGCCGTGCGGATCACGGATGCGGTGCTCGACAGCGCCGAATCGGGAACATGGATCGAGATCGAGGAGGGACCGCAGAGATGAGCGCTCAGACTAGCCCCGGGACAGAATTGGCATCGACACATCCTGTCACGCTGTTCACCGGGCAGTGGGCCGACCTGACGCTTGAAGAGGTTGCCCGTCATGCGAGCGAATGGGGCTACGACGGCCTCGAGATCGCGTGTTCGGGCGAGCACCTCGACGTGTGGCGTGCCGCCGAAGACGACGACTACCTGCAGGGGCGCCTCGACATCCTCGACCGATACGGACTGAGGGTGTGGGCGATCTCGAACCACCTGAAGGGCCAGGCGGTGTGCGACGATCCGATCGATTTTCGGCATCAGGCCATCGTGGGGTCGAAGGTGTGGGGGGATGGCGAGCCGGAGGGCGTGCGACAGCGAGCGGCCGAAGAGCTGAAGCTGACAGCGAAGGTTGCTCGGCGGCTCGGCGTCGACACGGTCGTCGGCTTCACCGGCTCAAAGATCTGGCCGTACGTCGCGCAGTTCCCGCCGGTCCCCGCCTCCGTGATCGACGCGGGCTACCAGGACTTCTCTGACCGGTGGAACCCCATCCTCGATGTGTTCGACGGTGAGGGCGTGCGGTTCGCCCACGAGGTGCACCCCTCCGAGATCGCCTACGACTACTGGTCGAGCGTTCGGTCGCTCGAGGCCATCGACCACCGCGAGGCGTTCGGTTTCAACTGGGACCCGAGCCACATGATGTGGCAAGACATCGACCCCGTCGGTTTCATCGTCGACTTCGCCGATCGCATCTACCACGTCGACTGCAAAGATACCCGGCTGCGGCCCAAGAACGGTCGCGCCGGGGTGCTCGGCTCGCACCTGCCGTGGGGCGACCCGCGGCGCGGCTGGGACTTCGTGTCGACCGGGCACGGCGACGTGCCGTGGGAGGACTCGTTCCGGGCGCTCACCTCGATCGGCTACGGAGGTCCGATCTCGATCGAATGGGAGGACGCGGGGATGGACCGCCTGCACGGAGCGAAAGAGGCCATCGGCTACATCCGCTCGCTGCTGTGGAAGCTGCCGACCGCATCCTTCGACGCGGCCTTCTCCAACCAGGACTGAGGCGGGTCGCGCCGGGCCGCGCCGCGAGCGTGACCGTTCCGCCCGACTGCGCTCGTTCGAGCGTGCACGCTGGAGCAGAACGGTCACGCTGGCCGCAGTTGCCGGGGCTGCTGTGAGGAGCGGTGCGATCCTTCGTGCGATCAGTGGGCGAGGATGCGGCGTCGACGCGGTGTGTCGGCGGGCCGTGATTGGATGACACCATGGCCGAGCGCAAAGACGGCGCCGCGGCGCCCCCCACCGATACAACGATTCGGTCCGAAGACTGGTACGCCCGCGAACTCGACAAAGACGAGTTCACGCGCATTGCCTTCATCGACGTCGACATGACCGAGCTGACCAGCCAGTCGGCCGTGTTCACCGAGTGCACATTTCGCAACGTGCGCTTCAACGTGTCCAAACACACGGAGAGCGCATTCATCAACTGCACGTTCGTCCGCTGCAACTTCTTCGACGCATCCTTCACGCGCTGCAAGCTCACGGGCAGCATGTTCGACGGCTGCTCGTTCGACCTGATGGACGCCGCCGGAGGAAACTGGTCGTTCATCGGAGCGCCGGGCGCGAAGCTCAGCGGCACGACCTTTCACGGGGTCAAGCTTCGCGAGGCCGACTTCACTCACGCGCGGTGCGACGGTGCCACGTTCGACGGCTGCGACCTGTCTGGCGCGTGGATGCACGGGGTCGACTTCACCGGCGCCGATCTGCGGGGCAGCGACCTCACTTCGCTCGACCCGCTCGCTGTGCAGCTCAAGGGCGCGATCGTCGATGGCACGCAAGCGATCACGCTGGTCGAGGCGCTCGGTCTGTCGGTCAGGGATTGACCGTGACACATCGGTAACTTCCCCGTCGCGTACGAGAAGAGGGTACCTAGTGCCGATTCGGCGGACGAAACCCGCCGAACGTGATGGTTCCGGTCGAAGGTGACAGGAGGAACAGTCACGTTCGACCGGAACGACCACGCTCGGCGCTAACCGCCGCGCGTGGCGCTAACCGCCGCGCGCGGCGCGGGTGGTCGCGTCAGGCGACCTCTTTGACCTGACCATGCTTGATGTGCAGGCGCCGCTGGGCGCGCTTGGCGATCGCCGAGTCGTGCGTCACGACGATCAGGGTCAAACCGCGATCCCGCCACAGGCCCTCGAGCAGGTCCATGATCTCGTCGCGGGTCTCCTCGTCGAGGTTCCCCGTCGGTTCGTCGGCGAGCAGCACATCCGGGTTCTTCACCAGCGCGCGAGCGATGGCGACACGCTGCTGCTGGCCGCCCGACAACTCCGACGGCAGGTGGTTTCCCCGGTCGCCGAGCCCGACCGACGCCAGCGCTTCCGCCGCCCGCTGCTTGCGCTCCTCGCCGCTGACCTTCAACGGCGCGAGTGCGGTCTCGACGTTCTCTTGCGCCGTGAGGGTCGGGATCAGGTTGAAGCCCTGAAAGACGAACCCGATCTCGGTCGCCCGGATCTTGGTGAGCTTGCCGTCGCCGAGCTTCGACAGGCTCGACTTCTCGAGTTCGACAGAGCCCGAGGTGGGGCGATCCAGCGCCCCCAGCATCTGCAGGAGAGTGGACTTGCCGCCGCCCGTCGGACCCTGGATGGCCACCATCTGGCCATCCGGAATCTCCAGGGAGACATTGTTGAGCGCGGTCACATTCCTTCGTGACTGGGTGTACGTCTTGGTGACGTTCGTGAGGGTGTACACGGGTTCTCCTGGAAGTTGGTCGAGTGACGGTTGGTCGGATTGACGGCGGATCGTCTGGATGGCGATCAGTTGACCGAGCGGAGGGCTGCGGCCGGGCGAAGGCGGGAGGCCCGCCATCCACCGATCGCTCCGGCCAGAAGGCCGCCGAGGATGGCGAGGCCGACCGCGATCAGGATGATCCAGACGGTCACCGGTGCGTGAAGTGCGATATCGGTGGTGGCTGTGCTGGCCTGCCGTGCCGCAGCGCCGAATCCACCGAATCCGCCGCCCCCGCCCCCGCCCGTTCCGGTTCCGGCGCCGCCAGTCCCGCCGGGGCCACCGGTGAATGCCCGCCCGACTCGACCGGCGGCGTTAGCGAAGCCGTTACTGACGCCGCCGGTGAGTGTGGGCGCCATCACGTTGACGATGACGATGCCGATGAGGCCGATGGCCACGCCGACGATGCCGCCGATGAGACCCTGCACGACCGACTCGCCGGCGACCTGTCCGACGATTCGGCGGTTGCTCCAGCCGATCGCTTTCAGGGTGCCGAATTCGCGGGTACGGCGGGTGACGCCGGCGATGGTGAAGAGGATGGCGATCAGGAATGCCGCCGCCAGAACGATGATCGACAGCCACGTTCCGAGGTTGGAGAGCAGGGTGCTCGCGGTTCCGAGCGAACCGGAGACGCTGGATGCGAGGTCGGCCTGGGTGCTGACGGTCGCCGTCGGGAGCACCTTCGTCAGGTCGGTCTTGATCTGGTCGATGTCGTTCGACGACGCGGCCTTCACATAGACGGAGCTGATCTTGCCGGTCTCGGTCGACAGCTTCTGTGCCACGTCGAGGGGAATGTAGGCGTTCGACGCGGTGGTCGACTGCGAGCCGGTGGCCGAAACGATGCCGATGACCTGGAAGTCGGTTCCGCCGATCGTAATGGTGTCGCCGGATGCCTTGCTCGCGGTCTTTGCGTACGTTGCGTCTAGCACCGCGACATCCTTGCCGATATCGGCTTTCGTGAAGGTGCGTCCGCTGCTCAGAGTGACCGACGACAGTGGTCCGACAGCGTTGCCGGCAGGGTCGAGGCCGAGCACCGAGAATGAGTCGACCGTGAACGAGCTTCCGCCCGCACCATCCGCTCCGCCGGTCGGTGGGGGAGTGGCCGCCGTACCGTTCTGGCGATCCAGCTTCAGCTGCTGGAAGTTCGGCAGCACTCCGTCGAAGGTGGTGTTGGTGAGCGACAGCACACCGGCCGCCCCGGCGACATTGGTCACGCCCTGGGCCGTTTTGACCGCCGATGCGTCCATGGTCGTCGCACCTCTGGCCGACTCGAGGCGAGAAGTGTGCACGGTACGGCCGGTGTTTCCGCTGTCCTGTGTTCCGGCTCCGGCGCCGAAGTCGAACCGTGGGCCGCCGGTTGTCGTTCCGGCCGCTTGCGCAGTGGCAGGCTCAGTGATGGTGATGTCCGTGCCGACGCCGTAGACGGATTGCAGAACGGTGGCCTGCGCATCCTTCACGCCGGCCGAAACCGCATTGACGATGATCACGAGCGCGATCGCGAGCGCCATGCCCACAGCGATGATGATCGTCTGTTTGCGGCGATTCACGAGTTCGCGTCGCAGGTAGGTGCCGAACATTGTTCTCCTCGACGGCAGGCGCGACCCGTCCGCCCACGGCGGCGCTCGGCCTGATTGTGCAAAGTTAGGCACGCCTGGTTTGTCCTCCCTATGACCGACCTGTGGTTTCGCTGGACGTTGCCGACTTCGCGTGGGTCTGATGGTTCACAGGCTTCACAGAGGTTTCCCATAGCAAGGTTCGAGGAGGCTCAAGATAATGAAAGATGTGACAATCAACTCCCGTGCCAATGTCAGCCCAACGAACCAGCCGCGTTCCGTGCTCCGGCGCACCGACGGCAGTTCGATCCGCGTTCTTGTCGTCGACGATGAGAACACTCTGACCGACCTGCTCTCGATGGCACTCCACTATGAGGACTGGGATGTGAAAACGGCGTCGACAGGGCAGCAGGCGCTCACCATCGCGCGCGAATTCCGGCCGGACGTGGTCGTGCTCGACATCATGCTGCCCGACATCGACGGGCTGCAGGTGCTGTCGCGGATGCGGGCAGACGGCAACGAAGCGCCGGTGCTTTTCCTGACCGCGAAAGACTCACTCGACGACAGGATCGCCGGTCTCACCGCCGGTGGGGACGACTATGTCACCAAGCCGTTCAGCCTCGAAGAGCTCGTCGCCCGGCTGCGCGGGCTGTTGCGTCGCTCGCGGAGCGCGGTGGCCGACGCCAGCGACCCGGTTCTCGTTGTGGGCGACCTGGTGCTCGACGAAGACAGCTACGAGGTGCACCGGGATGGTTCGCCGATCTCGTTGACGGCGACAGAGTTCGAACTGCTCCGTTTTCTGATGCGCAATCCGCGCCGTGTGCTCAGCAAGACTCAGATCCTCGACCGGGTGTGGAGTTACGACTTCGGTGGCTCTTCAAGCGTCGTCGAGCTCTACATCTCCTATCTGCGCAAGAAGATCGACTCCGGTCGTTCGCCGATGATCCACACCGTCCGCGGCGCCGGCTACATGGTCAAGGCCGCGACGTGACCTCTGCTTCTCCCGCGGCACCGGCACCGTCGCCGGCCGCCGCATCCGAACGAACGATCTGGAGTCGGATGCCGCGCATCCGCCCCTTCCGCTCGTGGACCTTGCGCAGTCGGGTGGTGCTGGTCGTCGTCGCGATGCTCGCCGTGCTCGGCACCGTCATCGGAACCATCAGCGTCGTGGCTCTTCAGAGCTACCTGCTGGTGCGGCTCGACGGGCAGTTGACGAGTGCCGTGGAGCGAGGTCAGCACGCCGCTGACCTGATCTACGGGTCGACGCCGACCGGTCCCGACGTGACCCGAATCGTGAACACCGCCGGGCAGCCGGTCGGGACTTTCGGGGTCGTGCGCAGCGGCGAACTGCTGCTCTATCCGGTGATCCTGGCGAAGCGCCCGACCGGGACGGTGCCGAACGGCCCCGTCTCTCCGCAGATCGTTCCGATCGAACGGGCTCCGCTCATGTCGCTGCCGGCGGACAACCAACCGCGCACGGTGAACCTGGGCTCGACGCTCGGTGAGTACCGGGTCGAGGCCTCCCAGCTGATCAACGGCGACAGTGTCATCATCGGACTCCCGCTCGACGAACTGAACGCGACCGTGGCGCAGCTCACGCTGGTGATCGCGCTCGTGACCTTCGCCGGGCTGATCTTCGCTTTCCTCATCGCGACGTTCGTGGTGCGGCTGGCCATGCGTCCCCTCGCGCGAATCGCTGGGACCGCACAAGAGGTGGCCGAACTTCCGCTCGACCGCGGCGACGTCGCCCTGTCAGTCCGCGTGCCCGAGGCGGACACCGACACGCACACCGAGGTAGGCACGGTCGGTGCCGCCCTCAACCGCATGCTCGGCCACATCGGATCGGCGTTGTCAGCACGTCAGGCGAGCGAGAAGAAGGTGCGCCAATTCGTGGCGGATGCGAGCCACGAGCTGCGCACGCCGCTCGCATCCATTCGCGGGTATGCGGAACTGACGCGTCGGGGTCCGCACGAGCTGCCGGCGGATGTCACGCATTCACTGGGAAGGATCGAGTCCGAAGCGACCCGGATGACTTCGCTGGTCGAAGATCTGCTTCTGCTCGCGCGCCTGGACGAGGGCCGCGACCTCGAACGCGATCCGGTCGATCTGTCGATACTGCTCGTGGATGCGGTCAGCGACGCGCACGCCGCCGGCCCGGACCACCGGTGGTCGCTCGACCTGCCCGACGAGCCGATCGAGATCGTGGGCGACCGGCCGCGGCTTCATCAGGTGATCATGAATCTGCTCGCCAACGCTCGGGTGCACACTCCCGAGGGAACGCATGTCACCGCGGCACTGGCCGTGGATGAAGTGGGTGAGCATGCGGTGATCACGGTCACGGACGACGGTCCCGGCATTCCCGAAGAACTTCAGTCCACGCTGTTCGAACGCTTCGCCCGCGGTGACAGCTCGCGAGCGCGGACCACAGGCAGCACGGGTCTCGGCCTCGCGATCGTGCAGGCGGTGGTCGAGGCGCACAGCGGCGAGGTCGCTGTGGTCAGCGCTCCGGGGGAGACGACCTTCACGGTGACGCTGCCGCTCGGCGCGCCCGCTGCGAGCGTGGTCGACGCGCCCGTTGCCGCCGAAGAGCCTGTCGAGGCCGCACCCGAGGAGCCCGTCGCGCCGCACAAGCGGTGACTGCCGATTTGCCTGACGGCAGGCGGATCGCGTAGCCTGTACGAAGCCAAAGACCGCCGGTTATCGTGGTGCGCGCAATCGCATCCGATCGAAGCTCACTCAGGTGAGGGCCCGCGCAGGTGTATGAAGATGTTTTCGCAGTGTGTCAATCGCATGCCGCGTCTCCAGCTCCGTGCCACTGCGCCGGAGCTTTTTTCTTTGTGGGTCGGTGCTCCAACCGAGTGGTCGAGGTGCACATCGCTTCCGCGATGTGCGACGTAAACATTTAGGAGTAGGCCATGGCGAACAAGGAAGCCACGGTTGCCGAGCTCACGGAACTTTTCCAGAGCTCGACCGCCGTTCTGCTGACCGAGTACCGCGGGCTCACGGTTGCTCAGCTCAAAACGCTGCGCACATCCATCAGTGAGCACGCAACGTACGCCGTGGTGAAGAACACGCTGACCAAGATCGCGGCCAACAACGCCGGCATCTCGTCGTTCGACGAGGAGCTCGTTGGTCCATCCGCTATCGCTTTCGTATCCGGTGACCCTGTTGCCGTCGCGAAATCCCTGCGCGACTTCGCCAAGGCAAACCCTCTCCTGGTGGTCAAGGGCGGTTACTTCGACGGTAACCCGCTGACCGCAGCAGAGGTAGGCAAGCTCGCCGACCTCGAGTCC
>FSYX01000438.1_pt1 | contig 17454 bp, 11 predicted proteins | sample 1638671 | NCBI WGS metagenome assembly FSYX01 (sample SAMEA3914813, study PRJEB12502) | metagenome | biome: forest; material: soil | place: Canada | collected 2011-07-07 | depth 0.3 m
ATCGGCATCGGCCAGCTCGTCACCAACGATCCGGCGGACCCCGGTGCGACCGGTGCCGACCGGCTCGGCCTGGTGGCGGATGCCGCCCGCCGTGTAAGGCTGCCCGGACATCCGCGCTTCGAACTCCGCGGCACGGTCACCGGCGAACACGAGGTGGCTGTGCGAGTCGACGAACCCGGGAATGACGGCTGCGCCCCCGAGGTCGGTCACATCGAGGTCGGTCACATCGTCGGCGGCCACCTGTGCGGCCACGTCGGGAGGAAGGTCGGATGCCCGGCCCACCCACGCGACCCGCCCATCCTCGATGAGCACCGCCGCATCCGCGAGGATCCCGAGTCGCTCGATGTCGGGCGAACCGGCCGCCACGCCGTCGGACGCGTTCCCGGCGATACCGCCGGCGCTCGCGGCCGCGCCACCGGACGTGAGGCCATTGCCCGCGCGCCCAACCACGCCGTCGCCGGCGCGCCCGGCCGCCACGCCGTCGCCCGCGCGCCCAACCACGCCGTCGCCCGCGCGCCCAGCCCCCTCGTCGCCGGCCGCGACGTTGGTGACGAGCTGGCCGATGCCGGTGAGAAGTTCGCGGGTCACGCCGCTCAGTCTTCCATCATGGGCACGCGCAGGCCGCGCTCACGCGCCACCTCAGCCGCTCGTTCGTACCCTGCGTCGACGTGTCGCATGACGCCGGTGCCGGGGTCGTTGGTGAGCACGCGCTCGATCTTCTCAGCCGCGAGCGGAGTTCCGTCTGCGACGACGACCTGGCCGGCGTGGATGGAGCGGCCGATACCGACGCCGCCGCCGTGGTGGATCGACACCCAGGTGGCGCCGGATGCGGTGTTCAGCAGCGCGTTGAGCAGCGGCCAGTCCGCGATCGCGTCCGAGCCGTCGGCCATGGCTTCGGTCTCGCGATAGGGCGATGCGACGGATCCGGAGTCGAGGTGGTCGCGGCCGATCACCAGCGGCGCCGAAAGCTCGCCAGAGGCGACCATCTCGTTGAACTTGAGACCGGCGAGGTGCCGTTCCTTGTAGCCGAGCCAGCAGATGCGGGCCGGCAACCCTTCGAAGTGCACCTTCTCAGATGCTTGGGTGATCCAGCGGCGCAGGTGCTGGTCGTTCGGGAACAACTCGAGGATGGCGCGGTCGGTCGCGGCGATGTCGGCCGGGTCGCCCGAGAGCGCCGCCCACCGGAACGGGCCTTTGCCTTCGGCGAAGAGGGGACGGATGTAGGCCGGCACGAACCCGGGAAAGGCGAATGCCCGGTCGTACCCGCCGAGTTGGGCTTCAGCGCGGATCGAGTTTCCGTAGTCGAACACCTCGGCTCCGGAATCCTGGAATTCGACCATGGCTTTGACCTGTTTGGCCATCGATGCCCGCGCGCGCTCCGTGAACCCTTCCGGGTCGGCCGCGGCGGCCTCGTGCCACTCCTCGACGCTGATGCCCTCGGGGAGGTAGCTGAGCGGGTCGTGCGCGCTCGTCTGGTCGGTGACGATGTCGATGGGCACGCTGCGAGCGAGAAGCTCGGGGAACACAGTCGCTGCGTTGCCGACGAGCCCGACCGAGAGCGGCCGACGCTCCTGCTTGGCCGCAAGCACGCGAGCGATGGCGTCGTCGAGGTCGTCGGTCAGTTCGTCGAGGTAGCCGTGATCGACGCGGCGCTGCAGTCTGGTCACGTCGACGTCGACGATGAGTACGACACCTTCGTTCATGGTGACGGCGAGCGGCTGCGCTCCGCCCATGCCGCCTGCGCCGCCGGTGAGGGTGAGGGTGCCGGCGAGCGTTCCTCCGAACCGTTTCTCGCCGATCGCCGCGAACGTCTCGTAGGTGCCTTGCAGGATTCCCTGCGTGCCGATGTAGATCCACGAGCCGGCCGTCATCTGGCCGTACATCGTCAGTCCGAGAGCTTCGAGTCGCCGGAACTCCGGCCAGGTGGCCCAGTCGCCGACCAGATTCGAGTTGGCGATCAGCACGCGCGGAGCCCACTCGTGGGTGCGGAAGACGCCGACCGGCTTGCCGGACTGCACGAGCAGCGTTTCATCGGCTTCCAGCGTGGTGAGGGTGCGCACGATGGCGTCGTAGGCATCCCAGTTGCGTGCCGCTTTGCCGGTGCCGCCGTAGACGACGAGATCGTCGGGGCGCTCGGCGACCTCGGGGTCGAGGTTGTTCATCAGCATGCGGAGGGGGCCCTCCGTCTGCCAGCTTTTGGCGGTCAGTGTGGTGCCGCGCGGTGCGCGAACGGCGCGAGGTCCTGACATGGTGTGCTCCTTCGGACGGGCGTACGGACGAATGTGTGAAACGTGTGGATGAATGGTCAGTTGAGCGTGCCGGTCACGGCCTGAGCGGCGGTGAGGACGCGGTGGCTCTGCACGAGCTCGACGACCGCTTCGATCTCGGGCGACAGATAGCGGTCGGGTCCGGGCCCTGCGGCGACCTCACGGACGGTGGCGAGTACGGCACCGGTCGCTGCACCCGGCTTGAGCGGCGCCCGCAATTCAGCGCCGCGCGCGGCGGTCATGATTTCGATGGCGAGCACCCGGCCAAGACCATCGAGGCTGCGGCGCAGCTTGCGCGCGGCGGCCCATCCCATCGACACGTGGTCTTCCTGCATCGCGGACGACGGGATCGAATCGACGGATGCGGGGGCGGCGAGGCGCTTGAGCTCGGAGACGATTCCCGCCGCGGTGTACTGGGCGATCATGAGGCCGGAGTCGACACCGACCTCGTGCGCGAGAAACGGGGTGAGCCCCTGGTTGCGGGCCGGGTCGAGGAAACGGTCGGTGCGGCGTTCGGACATGCTCGCAACATCCGCGATCACGATGGCTAGGAAGTCGAGCACGTATGCGACGGGCGCGCCGTGGAAGTTGCCGTTCGACTCGACTCGGCCGTCGAGCGTCAGCACGGGGTTGTCGACGGCGGACGCGAGCTCGCGCTCGGCCACGAGCTCTGCGTGAGCGAGGGTGTCGCGCGCTGCACCGTGCACCTGGGGGGCGCAGCGCAACGAGTAGGCATCCTGCACGCGGGTGCACTCGGGACCCTTGTGGCTCGCGACGATGGGGGAGCCGGCCAGTACCGCACGCAGGTTCGCGGCAGACAGCGCTTGTCCCTGCTGGGGGCGCAGCCGCTGCAGGTCGTCGGCGAAGACGGCGTCGGTGCCCATCAGGCCTTCGACGCTCATGGCGGCGGCGATGTCGGCGGTGGTGAGCAGGGCGGCGAGGTCGTCGGCGGCGAGGGCGAGCATGCCGAGCATCCCGTCGGTGCCGTTGATGAGCGCGAGGCCCTCCTTCTCGGCCAGGCGCAGCGGCTGGATGCTTGCGGCAGCGAGTGCATCGCCCGCGTCGATGAGTTCGCCGTTCACGCGTACCTGACCCTCTCCCATGGCGGCGAGAGCGCAGTGTGCCAGCGGAGCGAGGTCTCCGGAGCAGCCGAGCGACCCGTATTCGCGCACGATCGGGGTGATTCCGGCGTTGAGGATCGCGGCGTAGGTCTCGACGGTCGCTCGGCGCGCACCGGTGCGGCCGGTCATCAGCGTCGAGAGTCGAAGCAGCATGAGGGCGCGGACGACTTCGCGCTCGACCTCGGGTCCCGAGCCGGCGGCGTGTGAGCGGACCAGGCTGGCCTGCAACTGGGCACGGCGATCGGAGGGGATGAAAGTGGTCGCGAGAGCGCCGAAGCCCGTCGAGATGCCATAGTGCGGTTCGGTGTCGTCGGCGAGGGCCTCGATGATGGCGCGGGATGCCTCGACCGCGTCGAGGGCGTGAGGGTCGAGTTCGACGGTCGCGTCATGACGGGCGACGGCGACGACATCGGCGATGGTGAGGGCTCCGGTGCCGACCGAGACGGTCGCGGCAGCGCGGGTGGTAGGCGTGATGGTGCTCATGCTTCGATCACACACCAGCAGCGGTGCGCCCACAATGGCGTTACACTTCTCATCGTCTCGTATTCCAGACGGAGGGTGGCAGGATGGCCGGCAGCTCGAAGGTTCCTGCGGCCGAGAACACGTTGCAGGTGCTCAGCTTCCTCGCCGCGCAGCGCGGGCCGGTGCCCGCTGCGACGATCGCCTCATCGCTCAGCCTGCCCCGCTCGACCGTGTATCACCTGCTCGCGGTGCTCGTCGACCACGGATTTGTGCTGCATCTGCCCGAAGCCCGGCGCTACGGTCTCGGGGTGCGTTCCTACGAACTCAGCTCGGCGTTCTCGCGCCAGGAGCCGCTCAGTCGCCTCGGCCGTCCCATCCTCGCCAGTCTGGTCGACCGGATCGGAGAGTCCGGCCACCTCGCTGTGTTGCACGGCCGCGACGTCGTCTACATCGTGGAGGAGCGCGCGCCGCGTCGGCCGCGCCTGGTGACGGATGTGGGCGTGCGGCTGCCCAGCCACCTCACCGCGAGTGGACGCGCCCTTCTCGCCACCCTTCCGGCCGGTCAGGTGCGCGCGCTCTACCCGGACGCGGCGGCATTCGTCGACCGGGTAGGGGGTGAACCGCACACATACAGTGCCTTGAAGCGCATCCTCGAGCGCGTGCGTGCAGACGGGTATGCGACAGAAGACGGCGAGGTCACCCCCGGGTTCGCGTCCGTCGCCGTCTCGGTGCGCGATCACGCCGGCTGGCCGGCCGCTGGGATCGCGATCACCTTTCCGCGCGAGAACATCCCGCACGGGGAGTGGGCAGGGCTGGCCGCGCAGGTCACGGATGCTGCGGCGGAGTTGTCGCGGCGCATCCGAGGGCTACCCGTCTGAGCCGTGTCCGTCATCCCAGACGCGTGCTTTCGGGCCGGTAGCTCGCCGCACGCGCTGAGCTCGACCGCACTACGTGGACGGCGTGCGACGAGTCGCGCCTAGTGCGGCGAACGCGTTCCGAACGTCTTCGCGTAGCAGACACTGAACTCGTCGCCCTCGTACGGGCCGAAGTTCGGGATGCGCACGAAGCCACGCTTCTCGTACATCGCGATGGCGGCGAGTTGGAGCGGGCCGGTCTCGAGCTGGAGGGCGTCGACACCGAGCGCGGCGGCGGCGTGCTCGACGCGATCCATGAGAGCGGATGCGAGCCCCAGGCCACGCGCATCCTCGTGGACGAACACCCGTTTGACCTCGGCCGTGCCATCCACGTGCTCGACCAGGGCCGCCATGCCCAGCGCCCTCCCCGACACATCGCGACCGACGAAGACGGTTACGCCGGGTTCCTCCAGCTCGCCGACGTCGAGCAGGTAGCAGCTCTCGGGCGGATAGAGCGAGAACGCGAACTCGTCCCCGAGGCGCAGAAGCTCCTCGATGTCAGGGTTGCGAGGCGGCTCGATGGCAATGCTGAGGGTCACCGATCCACGATAGCTGGGCGAGCGCAGACACACGATTCGTGGAATCACCGTGACTTCACAGGCGCAATCCGGTAACGTGGATAGGTCGGCTCTTGACACCGCGGATGTACGCGGATGGGTTTGTAAGTCAGGTGGGCCGGTTTCATCGCCAATCGGCGAATGAATGATCACTGTATGTGAACGGTCCCGGCCAACGACTTGCCCGGGTTTCTTATGACCACGACGAACTGTCGTGCGTTCAGCCATGCACACAAGACAACCCAGGAATACGTCTATGCCCAACTTCAAGAAACCTCAGAGCAAGAACTCCGTCCCCCGCGACGGTGCCCGAAAAGGCGCCCCCAAGTCGGGAAGCCGCAGCCCCGGACACCGCGGGTACCGCCCCGCAGAAGAGGGCGCGCCCAAGAAGCAGCGCTGGAACGCGGATGAGCGCGCTGCACGCGCCGCCGGCCGAACCGACGACACTCGCAGCGAGCGACCCAACTGGGAGCCGCGCGCAAAGCAGTCCGGCTGGAAGCCGCGCGGCGAGCGCAGCGAGCGACCTGCCTACGGTGATCGTCCGCAGCGCGGGGAGCGTCCGGCGTATGGAGACCGCACGGAGCGTCCCGCGTATGGCGACCGTCCGCAGCGCGGTGAGCGGCCTGCCTATGGCGATCGTCCGGCTCGCACCGAACGTCCCGCGTATGGTGATCGTCCGCAGCGGAGTGAGCGTCCCGCCTATGGCGACCGGACCGAACGTCCCGCCTATGGCGACCGCCCGCAGCGTCCGTCATACGGCGACCGCCCGCAGCGCGGTGAGCGTCCGGCGTACGGTGACCGCCCGCAGCGCGGTGAGCGTCCCGCTTACGGTGATCGCACGGAGCGCCCTGCCTACGGTGACCGCTCGCAGCGGTCTGAGCGTCCTGCCTATGGCGATCGCTCGCAGCGGTCTGAGCGTCCCGCCTATGGCGATCGCCCGGCCCGTACCGAGCGTCCCGCGTACGGTGACCGCCCGCATCGGTCTGAGCGTCCTGCTTATGGTGACCGCCCGCAGCGTACCGAGCGTCCCGCCTATGGTGACCGCCCGGCCCGCAACGAGCGTCCCGCATACAACGACCGCCCGCAGCGCAGCTTCGACAACGACCGCCCGCAGCGCAGCTTCGACAACGACCGCACGCGTCGGTCGTTCGACAGCGACCGCGCCCCGCGTCGCGACTTCGACAACGATCGTCCACGCCGCGAGAACAGTGACTCGAAGTTCTACCCCAGCCGCGAAGGCAAGGCGCACTTCACTCCGACCGACGACGTCGTTCTGGAGCGTCTCGAAGCCGACGCCATTCTTGCCACCGATGTCGAAGGCGTGACCTTCGCCGACCTCGGGCTCGGCGGCAACATCGTCAACGCGCTCGCCGAGCTCGGTGCCGCATCCCCGTTCCCGATCCAGGCCGCGACCATCCCCGATGTTCTGGCCGGCAAAGACGTGCTCGGACGCGGTCGCACCGGCTCCGGCAAGACCATCGCGTTCGGCGCTCCCCTGGTGGAGAAGCTGATGGAGAACGGCGGCGGAAAGAACCGTCAGATGGGTCGCAAGCCCCGCGCCCTCATCCTCGCCCCGACCCGTGAGCTGGCTTTGCAGATCGACCGCACCGTGCAGCCGATCGCCCGCAGCGTCGGACTCTTCACCACTCAGATCTACGGCGGCGTGCCGCAGGGTCGTCAGGTCGGCGCGCTCCAGCGAGGCGTCGACATCGTGATCGGCACCCCCGGCCGCATGGAAGACCTCATCGAGCAGGGCCGTCTCGACCTCAGCGAGGTCACCATCACGGTGCTCGACGAGGCCGACCACATGTGCGACCTTGGCTTTCTCGAGCCGGTGCAACGCATCCTGCGCGAAACCGCCGACGGCGGCCAGAAGCTGCTCTTCTCGGCCACGCTCGACAAGGGTGTCGCCCAGCTCGTGAACGAGTTCCTGCCGGAGCCTTCCGTGCACGAGGTCGCCGGTGAGGACCAGGCTTCCTCGACGATCGACCACCGCGTACTCGTCATCGAGCACCGCGACAAGGGCGCCATCATCGAGCAACTCGCCGACCGCGAAGGCAAGACGCTCGTCTTCGCCCGCACCCGCGCGTTCGCAGAACAGCTCGCCGACCAGCTGGACGACGCGGGCATTCCCGCTGTCAGCCTGCACGGCGACCTCAACCAGTCGCGCCGCACGCGCAACCTTGCCCAGCTCACCAGCGGTCGTGTGAATGTGCTGGTAGCAACGGATGTCGCAGCCCGCGGCATCCACGTTGACGACATCGACCTGGTCATCCAGGCCGACGCCCCCGATGAGTACAAGACCTACCTGCACCGCTCGGGCCGCACGGGCCGCGCCGGCAAGCAGGGCACGGTCGTCACGCTCATCCCGAAGCAGCGTCGCCGTCGCATGGACGAGCTGCTCGGCCGTGCCGAGATCGCGGCCGAATTCGTCGACGCTTTTCCCGGCGACCAGGTGATCAGCGACCTGGCGAAGCTCTAACAAGCTTCGTCGCGAGGCCCTTTCCCGTTCGGGGAAGGGCCTTTCGCGTGCCCCACCCCACATGCGCGGCGCGCTCGCGATCCATTTGCGCCTTGCGGACGTTTTCATGCCGGGAATGCGTACGCAAGCCGCAACTCGATTGCGGGAGCCGCAACTGGAGCCGATCGGGGGTGCCCGTCGCGCCCAGACGCTCGCGAGAAGTCACCAACTGCCGCGAATCCCTGCGGAATGAGGGCAGTTAGTGACTTCTCGCGGCGCCCCGCGCACGGCGGAGCGCTCGGCGGTGGTGTCCGCGTCAGCAGCACGCTGGGGCGCGGCGGCGGGCACGCTCAGGGCGCGGGCGGCACGCCCAGCCGTCGGCAGGCGCGCTCAGCGCTCGGCAGGCGCGCACGCTCAGGGTGCGGCAGGCACGCTCAGGGTCCGGCAGGCACGCTCAGGGTGCGGCGGGCGCGCTCAGGGTCCGGCAGGCACGCCCAGCCCTCGGCAGGCACGCTCAGCCCGCGGCAGCCGCGCTCAGCCGGCGGCAGGCACGCTCAGCGCGCGGCAGCCACGCCCAGCCCTCGGCAGGCACGCTCAGCGCGCAGCAGCCACACTCAGCCCGCGGCAGGCGCGTTCAGCCACTGGATGAGGCTGTCGATGACGGCAGACACTGCTTGCGGCATCTCGACGGCGTCGGGCTCGAGCAGCCACTGCACCTGCAGTCCGTCCATCACGCCGATCACCGCGGAGGCGGCCTGCCAGAGTCGCGCCTCTTCGATGTCGGGCGGGGCGATCTCTCGAAAGGCTTCGGCGACCATGCCGCGCAGGCCTGTGAAGCGGTCGCGGAAGTAGTCTTGCGCGGGATGTCCGTCGGTGACCGATTCGGCTGACAGCACCGCATAGGTCTGCACGATCCCGGCACGGGTCGCGTTGATTTCTGTGGTCTTGATCAGGTGGTTGAGCAGGTCTTTTCCGACCGGGGGGTGCTGGCCTTCGAGGTGCACGACGTCGACTTGGTCGCGGTGGTCGAGCACGGCGATCAGCAGTTGGTCTTTGGAGCCGAAGTGGTGCAGGACCCCAGCGTGCGTCATCCCGGCTTGTTCGGCGATTTCGATGAGTGACCCGTTGTTGAAGCCGCGCGCAGCGAACACGGCCATGGCCGCGTCGAGGATGCGCTCCCGCTTGGCGGCTGTGCGCGCCTGCGGTTTGACGACCTTGTCGGCCGCCGCAACGGGGTGTGACACCCCATGGAGCGTGTGGCCCATTTCTACCTCCGGCGGTGGTCGCGACGACGTTATCGAATCGTAATCCAGTTTACTTACAAACAAGTCAGTAAGTTTGGTCTACAGTGGCTGCAGCGGATCAACGATGAGCCGCAGGAACGCGGATCAAAGTCGAACCGCAATCTGGAGTATAGACATGCAGACGTCCCCCGGTACCGGTCTCGGCACCCCGCGGATCACGGAAACCGCCGACCTTGCGGCAGTTCCGCTCGAGCACAAGGTGCGCCTCCTCACCGGCGCGACCCCCTGGACGCTCCACGCGCTCCCGGAACTCGGCCTGCGCCCCCTCGTCGTTTCAGATGGTCCGATCGGCGTTCGTGGCGTCGACGAAGACGACAGTGCATCCGCTCAGCTGCCCAGCCCGTCCGCCGTAGCCGCGACCTGGGATCTCGACCTCGTCGCCCGTCTCGGCGCCCTGGTGGCCGAAGAGGCGAAGCGCAAGCGGTCGGATGTTGTGCTCGCTCCGGTCGTGAACCTGCAGCGCACGCCCGTGGGAGGCCGTCACTTCGAGTGCTACTCCGAAGACCCGTACTTGACCGGCCGCATCGCATCCGGATTCATCGCAGCCGTGCAGGAGCGCGGGGTCGGGATGAGTGTCAAGCACTTCGTCGGCAACGAATCCGAGACCGACCGCACCACCTACATCGCCCGCATCGACGAGCGCACAATGCGCGAGGTCTACCTCGCACCGTTCGAACTCGCCGTGCGTGAGGCGGGCGTCTGGTCGGTGATGGCCGCGTACAACCAGGTCGACGATGGACATCTCACAGCCTCGTCCACCGAACACGGACGCCTGCTGAACGAGCTGCTCAAAGGGGAGTGGGGTTTCGACGGCGTGGTCGTCAGCGACTGGCTCGCCACGTCGAGCACGGTGGAGTCCGCGCTCGGCGGCCTCGACCTGGTCATGCCCGGTCCCGGAGGCCCCTGGGAGGAGCACCTTCTCGAGGCCGTGCGCAGCGGCGCCGTGCCTGAGAGCGTGATCGATGACAAGGTGCGTCGAATCCTCCGTCTGGGCGAGCGTGTCGGCGCGATCGGCGACACCGCATCCGCACCCGCATCCGCATCCGCATCCGCGCTCGTCGATGTCGATCTGCCGGTCGCCGCCGAGACCCGGGCCCTTCTTCGTGAGGCGGTGGCACGGTCGATGGTGCTGCTCCGCAACGACGATCTGCTCCCGCTGAACCCGGCTGCCGTCGCCAAGGTCGCGTTGATCGGCCCGAACGCTGTTGAGCCTTTCGTGCAGGGCGGTGGCAGCGCCTTCGTGGACGCGCCCTACCTTTCGACCCCGGCGGACGCGATCCGAGCTGCTCTGCCGAACGCGACCGTGACGGTTCACCGTGGCGGGACAGGCCGCAGGCACGCACACCCGATCGAGCCCGTGCTCGTGTCGACCCCCGACGGCCTGCCCGGATACGAACTCACGCTTCTCGATGCCGACGGCGAGGCGATCGGTGCGGCACACGCTGTCGATCCGAGCGAGACCTGGAATCGTCATGTCACGGATCGGGCCAAGCGGGCGCACATCCGCGCCGTGATCCGGCTGAGCACCGAAGGCATCCACCGCGTCGAGGTGGGCCTCTCGGGAGCGCACCGGGTGTGGTTCGACGGTGAACTGGTGTCGCAGTCGACGACGATCGCGGGACACGATGTGATCCTCGACTCGTCGGCCAACCATCCGGATGGGCCGGGCCGGCGTTATGCGGTCGATGCGACGACCGGACCGGTCAGCGTGCGCATCGATGCCGAGATCCAGGTCGTGGATGCGGCGGGCTACGGCACTTTCGTGCGCTTCGCCCTGCGGCATGAAGCTCACGACATCGATGCGGAGCACGAGATCGCGGAAGCCGTCGAAGCGGCGCGCGTCGCGGACGTCGCGATCGTCGTCATCGGCACCAACGAAGAGACCGAGTCCGAGGGTTGGGATCGTCCCGACCTGCGGCTGCCCGGTCGGCAGAACGAACTCGTGCGGCGCGTGAGCGTAGCAAACCCGCGCACGGTGGTGATCGTGAACGCCGGCGGCCCGGTCATTCTGCCCTGGCTCGACGACGTGGCGGCGACGCTCTGGTGGTGGCTGCCCGGCCAGGAGGCCGGCAACGGCCTGGCGGATGCGCTGCTCGGCATCACCGAACCCAGCGGACGCCTCCCGTGGACGCTGCCCGCATCCGAGGCCGACGTTCCCGTCCCTCATGCGATTCCGGTCGAGGGTGTCATCGACTACACCGAAGGGGTCGACGTCGGGCATCGCGGGTGGGATCGCCTCGAACGAACGCCCGCTCGGCCGTTCGGGTTCGGCCTCGGGTATTCGACCTTCGAATTCGGTCAGGAGACCATCGTCGGATGGGTCGACGGCGACCTCGTCGTCACCGTTCCCGTGACCAACACCGGCACCCAGCAAAGCCGGGCGAACGTACAGCTTTACCTCGAAGACGTCACCTACCCTGTCGATCGGCCCGTCCGATGGCTGGCCGGATTCACCCTCGCTGACGTCGCACCCGGCCACAGCACAGTCGTACGGATCGTCGTACCGCGTCGTGCCTTCGAGGTTTGGAATGTCCAGGCGCACACCTGGGAGTTCTGCGCCGGACCGTACTCCGTACGGACCGGGGCATCAAGTCGTGATCTGTCCGACGGCGTCACTGTGGACATGTCCCCGCCGACGGATCACGCGGCACCACCGGACGCGTGAGCGACCGTCATGAGAGGTCGTCCAACACGCTCTCTCCCGTTCCATCAATGCAAGGAGGCATCAATGCAAGGAGGCACTGTAGTGAAACGCAGAATGATCGGCTTGGCCGCGGGTGCGCTCGCCGTCGGGCTCGCACTGGCGGGATGCGCGGGCAGCAACACGGGTGGAAGCAACCTCCACCCGCTGACCATCGGCATGCCCGACGGACCCCAGACGAACAACAGCAACCCGTTCGTGACGACATCGTCGGCCGCGATCCTCGGGTACACCTACCTCATCTATGAACCGATGGCGCAGTGGAACCCCACGCTTCCGGCCAAAGACCCGACGCCGTGGCTCGCCAAGGAGTGGAAGTGGAACACGGACTTCACCGAGGTCACCGTCACCCCGCGCGACGGCGTCAAATGGTCGGACGGGCAGGCGTTCAGCGGCAAAGACATCGCGTACACGTTCGACTTGCTGAAGAACACGCCCGCGTTCAACACGAATGCGCTTCCGATCGCATCGACTGACGCGAGCGGCAGCACCGTGAAGATCACGTTCAAGTCGTCGCAGTTCCTCAACCAGACCAAGGTGCTCCAGACCTACATCGTGCCCGAGCACATCTGGTCGAAGATCTCCGACCCGACCAAGGACACCAACCAGAAGCCCGTCGGCACCGGCCCGTACACGCTGAAGAGCTGGACCCAGCAGGTCATCACCTTCTCGCCGAACGACGCATACTGGGGCGGCAAGCCTCCGGTTCCGTCGATCCAGTGGACGTCGTACACCGACAACAACGCGCAGACGGCGGCACTGCTGAGCGGCCAGTCCCAGTGGAGCTACGTGTTCATCCCGGACATCCAGAACACCTACGTGAAGAAGAGCCCCACCAACAACGCGTACCTGCCCACCGGCCTCGGAATCGACGCGCTGTTCCTGAACACCGCGAAGGCGCCGTTCAACAACGTGGCGATGCGCAAGGCCGCCAACATGGTGATCGACCGCACAGCCGTTCACGTGCAGGGATATTCGGGCTTCAAGGGTCTCGTCGACACGGTGACGGGTCTGCCGTCGCCTGCCGGTGACGCGTTCACCGCCCCCGAGTACCAGGGCAAGAAGGCAACGGTCGATGTGGCCGGCGCGAAGAAGGTCCTCACGGATGCCGGCTACACCTACAACGGCACCACTCTGATGGACCCGTCGGGCAAGGCCGTCACGGTCACCTTCCAGGACCCGGCCGGATGGTCGGACTATCTGGCCTCGCTGCAGATCATGGCCGACAACCTGTCCAAGATCGGCGTCAAGGCGACAGTCGAGACCCCGACCGTCGACGCCTGGACCTCGGCCGTCGCCTCCGGTGACTTCGAGGCGACCCTGCACTGGACGAACACGGGCGCAACCCCGTGGGACATCTACTCCAACACCATGGACGGCGCACAGTACAAGCCGCTCGGCCAGGCCGCATCGTGGAACTTCGGACGCTTCCAGAGCCCCGAAGCCACGAAAGCGCTCGCCGACTATGCCACGACGACGGATGAGAACCAGCGCAAGCAGGACATGTACACCCTCGAGAAGATCATGGTCGAGCAGGTTCCGGTCATCCCGATGGCGGCCGGCCCGATCGGCGCCGAGTTCAGCACCAAGTACTGGACCGGATGGCCGACCGAGAAGGACCCGTATGCTGTGCCCCAGCCAACGCAGCAGAGCCTCTCGCAGGTTGTCATGCACCTGAAGCCGGTCAGCGGCAAGTAGGACGAAACGGATGGTGGGTCCGGCTGTCGTGCCGGACCCACCATCCCTTCGCCTACCCATTCACACGCAAGCAGGGAGTGCAATGAGCACGCACGATGAGGTGCGGGATGCGAGGACCGGCGATCCGCTGACCCCCGTTCTCGAGACGGTGAACCTCACCAAGCATTTTCCGGTCCGAGGACCGGGCAAGAAGTTCGTCCACGCTGTGGAAGGCGTGGACCTGCAGTTGTACAGGGGTCAAGTCGTCGCACTGGTCGGCGAATCCGGCTCGGGCAAGTCGACGGTCTCGCGTCTGATCGCGCAGCTCCTGACGCACACGGATGGCACGATCCTGCTCGAAGGCGAGCCGGTTCAGGCGCACACGGGACGCAAGTTCCGCCAATACTGCCGCAATGTGCAGATGATCCTGCAGGATCCGTTCGCCTCGCTGAACCCGATCCACAAGATCCGCTACGTGCTGACCCGATCCATCCGCATCCATCACCCGGAGGCGAAGAAGGACGAGCGCGAAGAGTTGCTGAAGAAGCTGCTCAGCCAGGTCGACCTGACCCCGCCGGAACGCTACCTCGGCAAGTTCCCTCACGAACTGTCGGGTGGTCAGCGCCAGCGCGTGGCCATCGCGCGCGCACTCGGCGCCAACCCGAAAGTGCTGCTCGCCGACGAGCCGGTGTCGATGCTCGACGTGTCCATCCGCATCGGGGTGCTCAACCTGTTGCGCGACCTCAAAGAGCGTCTGAATCTCGCGATCCTCTACATCACCCACGACATTGCATCCGCCCGATACTTCGCCGACAAGACCATGGTGATGTATGCCGGCCAGGTCGTGGAGCGCGGGCCGAGCGAAGAGGTGACCCAGCGGCCGGCGCACCCCTACACGCAGCTGCTCATCGCATCCGCCCCCGACCCCGACCTGCTGTCGAGCCGGTCGGAAGCCGAGGCGCAGGGTGAGCCGCCCAGCCTCATCAGCCCGCCCGCCGGATGCCGGTTCCACCCGCGCTGCCCGTTCGCGATGGAGCGATGCAAGACCGAGGCGCCGCCCATATTCCAGGTGACCGAAGACCACGAGGCATCATGCTGGCTGTACGCCGACGATGCCGCAGCCGAGCGCGAAACAGCCTTCGGGGTGCACGCATGAAGTTCTTCCTGCGCCGCGTCGCCTTCTACCTCTTCACCGCCTGGGCCGCCATCACGCTCAACTTCTTCATTCCGCGCATGCTCCCGGGCGACCCGGTGCAGTCGCTGATCAACAAGTTCCAAGGCCGGTTGAGCACGGACGCCATCGCGTCGCTGTACGTGCTCTTCGGACTCAACAAACACACGACGGTGTGGCAGGACTACATCACGTACTGGGAGAACCTGTTCAAAGGCGACCTGGGCATCTCGTTCACCTACTTTCCGACACCGGTGAGCGAAATCCTGACGCAATCGCTGCCGTGGACGCTCGCCCTCGTCGGAATCTCGACCGTGATCGGCTTCGTGCTCGGAACGCTGGTCGGCGTCGGTCTGGGCTGGAGACGCGGAACCTGGGCGGACAACCTCTTGCCCGTGTCGAGCTTCTTCTCGTCCATCCCCTACTTCTGGCTCGGCCTGATCGCGATCGCGATCTTCGCGGTAGACCTCGGCTGGTTTCCTGCGTCCGGCGGATACGACCCGGCGACTGTACCCGGTTGGACCTGGGACTTCATCGGCGGTGCCATCTATCACGGCATCCTCCCGGCGCTCACGATCATCGCCAGCTCCATCGCAGGCTGGATTCTCAGCATGCGCAACATGATGGTGACGGTTTCGAGCGAAGACTACGTGACGGTGTCGCAGGCGAAAGGCCTGCCCGAGCGCAAGGTCATGTTCGGCTACGCCGCCCGCAACGCTGTTCTGCCGAGCATCTCCGGCTTCGCGCTGTCGTTGGGCTTCATCGTGGGCGGCACCCTCGTCGCCGAGATGGTCTTCTCGTACCCCGGAGTCGGCTACGTGCTGTTCCAGGCGATCGGATCGAAGGACTACCCGCTGATGCAAGGCGTGTTCCTGGTCGTCACGATCTCTGTGCTCGTGGCCAACATGCTCGCCGACGTCGTCTACACATTCCTCGATCCACGCACGAGAGCGGAGGGCTGACCCCGTGTCCGTACAAACTGATTCGAGCGTCATCGCGGGCGTCACCGTCGACTCGTCGCCCGTGCTCACTCCGCGTCGCCGGCGCGCGACCCTGGGCATCTTCCGCAACACCAAGGCGGTCGTGGGGCTCTGCATCCTCGGCTTCTTTCTGATCATCGCGGTCATCGGCCCGTACATCGCGCCGTACGATCCCAACGCGACCAGCCCAGAAGCCCTGCAGCCACCGAGCTCGGCGCACTGGCTCGGCACGACCAACACCGGGCAGGACATCTTCTCCCAGCTGCTGGTCGGCACACAGGGCGTGATGGTCGTCGGACTCCTCGCGGGCATCCTGGCCACGATCATCTCGGTGGTCGTCGGTGTGACGGCCGGCTTCCTCGGCGGAACCAGTGACGAGATCCTGTCGCTGGTGTCCAACGTGTTCCTGGTCATCCCGGCGCTCCCGCTGATCATCATCATCGCCGGACTTCTGCCATCCGCAGGTGGGGTGACCATCGCACTGGTGATCGCGCTCACCGGATGGGCGTGGGGGTCGCGCATCCTCCGAGCGCAGACGCTGTCACTGCGCAAACGCGACTTCGTCGAGGCGGCGCGCGCCAACGGTGAACCCCTCTGGCGCATCATCTTCTTCGAGATCATGCCCAACCTGACCGCGATCATCGCGTCCGGATTCATCGGCACCGTGATCTTCGCCATCCTGTCGGAAGTCACGCTGGCCTTCATCGGTGTGACCAGCATTTCGACCTGGAACTGGGGCACGGTGCTGTTCTGGGCGCAGTCCAGCCAGGCGCTGGTGCTGGGTGCGTGGTGGTGGTTCGTGCCCGCGGGTCTCTGCATCGCGGCGGTCGGCACCTCCCTCACGCTGATCAACTTCGGAATCGACGAGTTCGTCAACCCGCGCCTGCGAAACACGGCCGCGAACGCCGGGGTGCTGCGCAGGAAGAAGATTCGAGCGCGCATCGGATTCACGCCGGTTTACCGGGGTGGAGAGGTTCACCGGGGCGGAGAGGCCGGCCGGGAGGCTCGCCGGCGTGGGGATGACGACCGGGGCCGGGATGGCCACCGCGGCCGGGATGACCACCACGGTGGAGAGGCGATCGAAACGAAAGAAGAAAGGGTGAGCGCATGACGATCACTCAGCCCGTCGGCCCAGAGGCGAAGTCTGCGGCAAAGCGTGCAGCGAAGCCGGCAGCGAAGAAGCCGGTGCTCGAAATCAGCAATCTCTCCGTCGATTACGGCTACGACGAGAACGCGGTGCACGCGCTCACCAACGTGAGTCTCACACTCAACGCGGGCGAGATCCTCGGTCTCGCCGGCGAAAGCGGATGCGGAAAGTCGACGCTCGCGTACGCCGCCACCCGACTGCTGCCGCCGCCCGGCGTCATCACCGGTGGGGATGCCGTCTTCACGAGTTCACGTGACGGCCATTCGTACAATCTGCTTCGGATGTCGGATCGCGGCCTGCGCAACCGGCGCTGGCAGGACACCGCCATCGTTTTCCAGGGGTCGATGAACTCGCTGAACCCGGTGCACAAGATCGGTCGTCAGCTGATGGACGGGATCGCTGCCCACGAGAAGATGGCGCCACACCTGATGCGGGCGCGTGCGGTCGAGTTGCTCAAGATGGTCGGCATCGCGTCCGACCGGCTCGACAGCTTTCCGCATCAGCTCTCGGGAGGAATGCGCCAGCGCATCATGATCGCGATGGCGCTCGCCCTCGAACCGGAAGTCGTCATCATGGATGAGCCGACGACAGCGCTCGACGTGGTGATGCAGCGCCAGATCGTCGAAGAGATCATCGACCTCAAAGACCAGCTGGGCTTCTCGGTGATCTTCATCACGCACGATGTCTCGCTA
>FSYX01000317.1_pt1 | contig 17428 bp, 14 predicted proteins | sample 1638671 | NCBI WGS metagenome assembly FSYX01 (sample SAMEA3914813, study PRJEB12502) | metagenome | biome: forest; material: soil | place: Canada | collected 2011-07-07 | depth 0.3 m
GGAAGACATCGTTGCGGCGCTCGTGGCCGGTGGAGTACGCATCCGAGGATTCGCCGTGACCAGTGCCAGCCTCGAGGAGCGATTCGTCGCCCTCACCGGCGAAGGGTTCGACGTTGCCGAGTGAGGCCGCGGTTGCGGCGCGCACCACTGCCCGGCAGGTCGGTGGGGGATGGTCACTGCTCTGGTCCGAGATCTCTGTGCTGTTCCGGCGGTGGCGCACCTGGGCGCTTCTCGGTGCTCTCGCTGCCGTGCCCATCCTGATCGCCGTCGCCGTGCGCATTCGGTCGGGCGGCAACGCGTCCGGGCGTGGGCCGCAGTTTCTCGACCAGATCACACACAACGGGATGTTCGTAGCCTTTACCGCGCTCGTGGTGTGTGTTCCGCTGTTCCTTCCCCTCACCATCGGGGTCGTCGCCGGCGACACCATAGCGGGAGAGGCTTCGCACGGCACTCTGCGATACCTTCTCGTCGCTCCGGCCGGCCGCGTTCGCCTACTTATCGTCAAATACGTGGGCGCGGCCGCGTTCTGCATCGCCGGCACCCTCGTTGTCATCGTGGCCGGCATCCTCATCGGGCTGGCGCTCTTCCCGGTCGGGCCGGTCACATTGCTCTCCGGCGACACGGTGAGCATCTCCGACTCGCTCGTTCGACTACTGCTGGTCGCCGGCTATGTCACTGTCTCCCTTCTCGGACTTTCGGCGATCGGCCTGTTCCTCTCGACCCTCACCGACGTGCCGGTCGGCGCGATGGCCGCGACCATCGTGCTGTCGATCACATCGCAGGTGCTCGACCAGCTTCCACAGCTCGATTGGCTTCACCCGTGGCTGTTCAGCCACTACTGGCTGGGCTTCGCCGACCTGTTGCGTCAGCCGATCTCGTGGGACTCTTTCGGGCAGAACGCGCTGCTTCAACTCGGATACGCGCTGGTCTTCGGCGCCCTCGCCTTCGGCCGGTTCACGACCAAAGACATCCTCTCGTAGCGTCCCGTCCGGGAAGGCGCGCGTCAGAGCAGCAGCTCGCCCTCAGCCGACACGATGCCCGAGCCGCTGATTCGCACGCGCATTCCCGCTACGGCGACCCGGATGCGGCTTGGACGGCCGAGCGCGTAGCCCTGCTCGATCACGATCTCGCTGCCATCCGCAACCGCACCGATCGACACCAGGAACGCGGCAAGCGGTCCGGCAGCCGTCCCTGTCGCCGGGTCTTCGGCGATGCCGACGGTCGGATTGAAGAACCGCGCGTATGCGGCGCTGGATGGCTCGACCGGGTCGGGACTCCAGACGTAGCAGCCCTCAGCACCGGCACCGCGCAGAACCCGCAGGAGCCTCCCGGAGTCAGGCTCGACTCGATCAACCGCAGCGCGATCTCGCACCGGCACGAGAAGGTGCTCTGCGCCCGTCGATCCGACGACGACAGGGACCTCCCAACGGAAGTCACGCTCATCGAGTCCGAGCCCCAACGCAAGCTCTGCACGCCCGTCGATCGGCGCGCCGAAATGCGGCACGGACTGATCCATCGTCACGACCGCGCGCCCGTCACCGCCCAGAGCGACCGATACCGGCGAAACCACCTCGCCGATCTCCTGCGCGAAGATCGACCGGTCCGCGGCGAGCCGACCGGATTCAGCCATCCACAACCAGGCGCCCAACGCATTGTGTCCCGCTCCGAACACCTCAGCGCCGATGGGAGTGAACGAGCGTAGCCGCCACGTCGCGTCCGCTCTCGACGGACGAAGCACGAACGTCGTTTCGGATTGGTTGAACTCGCGCGCCACCCCTCGCATCTGCTCGAGCGACAGGTTGTCCGTATCCGGAACCAACGCCAGCGGATTGCCGGTCAGCGCACGATCTGCGAACACATCGACGAAGACGAACGGCACGCGTGCCACAGTCGTGGTCACGCGTGCCTTCCGTTCGGTGTCACTCGTTGGCGTCGTGTTGGCGAAGCCATACGAGAATCTCGGTGGCCACGTCGCGCCAACCGTGATCTATAGCCAACGAATGTCCGCGACCATGGAATTTGGTCAGGTCGGTGACGGCGTTGGATTCGCGGTATTGCTTGAGGGTGGATTCGGTGACCACATCCGGAACGGTGTGGTCGGCCGTACCCGAGATGAGCAACAGCGGCCCGCGGTCCTCATTGGCGGTGTCGACTTTCGCCTGCGAGTGGACCTGGAAGTTCGCCGCAGCAGCCTCGAAGAGCGGACGCGCGGGCGAGGGGATCGTCCACTTGTCGAAGAGATCTTTCGACTCCTCGTCGGTCAGCTGGTTTCCGAACCCGTATTTGAACTCTTTCTCCGTCAGCGCGACCGCCTTCTTCAGGTTGGCGGGATTGCCCAGACCGGGCAGACCCGCCCTCAGTTGCGCGAGGGGCAGCGGTAGAACGCCCTTGATCTGTGCGGGATCGATCGCGACACCCGCATTGCCGTACCCCTGACCGATGAGCTTCTCGGTGATGAGCCCTCCGAACGAATGCCCGATGATCACCGGGGGAGTATCGAGCGCTTCGATGATCGCGGCGAAGTGGCCGGTCACGTCGTCGATGCTCTTGTCCGCCACCGCATCCGGATTCGCCCGAGCAGCCTCGACAGTGTCTGCTTCGCCTGGCCATCCCGGAGCGACCGGGTCGTATCCCTCGGCACGGAAGAACTCGATCCACGGATCCCAGCTGGAGGCGTGAAGCCACAGACCGTGAATGAAAACGACTGGTTGACCTGCCATTGCATTTGACCTTTCGCCGGGCGTCGGCGTGCGACGCAGACCGAGTGTTGCAAAATGTGCCCACGGGTGACCGATCGTGTCCACGTCCGGTCGTGCCCCGCAGGCCACAGGCTATTCCTCCGGCTCAGCGCGGGCAACGTTCTGTTACGGTGGGCGCATGTCGGACTGGCTCTGTCTCACATGTGCGGTCGAATATCCCGAAGGCGGTTCTCCGCCTCACGAGTGCGCGATCTGCCTGGACGAGCGACAGTATGTTCCGCTGACCGGCCAGGTGTGGACCACTCAGCAGGATCTGCGGGCGAGCGGCACCCGGATTGCCGTTGCTGAGGTGGAGCCCGACCTCTACGAACTCACCACCGTCCCGGATCTCGGGATAGGACAGCACAGCCTGCTCCTGAGGACCCCGACCGGAAATCTGCTCTGGGACCCGACAGGATTCGTCAATGAGATTGCGGCCGAACAGGTGCGCGCGCTCGGAGGCGCCGCCTTCGTGGTGGCGAGCCACCCGCACATGTTCGGCGCCCAGACCGGATGGGCCAGGCTGTTGGATGCCACAGTGCTGGTCGCTCAAGCCGACCGCGGCTGGGTGCAACGCGAGGATCCGCGCATCCAGACGTTCACCGGCGATGTCGAGCTGCTTCCCGGGGTCACACTGCGCACGATCGGCGGCCACTTCCCGGGTAGCGCGATCGTGCACTGGGATGCGGGCGCGGAAGGTCGCGGCGTTGTGCTCGCGGGCGACACGTTCTTCCCGGGCCCGTCCGGCCGGTGGGTCACATTCATGCGCAGCTACCCCAACGCGATCCCGATGTCGGCAGCGGTCGTCGAGCGGGTGGCCAGATCGGTGACCGTGAGACCGTTCGACCGTGCATACGGCAATTTCGGCAACCGCATCCTGACGGACGGACGCGCAGTGGTTCGCCGGTCAGCGGAGCGTTACGCCTCGTGGGTCAGCGGAGCGAACGACCACCTGACCTGACACGCCGTGCGTTAGCTCTCATTTCGTTCGAACCTCCGCAGGCGAATGCAACCGACATTCAGCCGACATTCAGCCGAGCAGACAAAGCTTGCGGGACCACCTTCACCTGCCGACGGCCGCCAGCGTGCGACGGAAGAGAGCGAGGGGCGATGGCGACGACGACCGTTACGCCTGCGCGTCGCATCCCAGGACGACAGCATCGATTCGACGGGATCCGGACCTATCTGGCCCGCCGTCCGATCGTTCCGCTGACCCTGCTCGCGGTGGTCTTCGCTGCCATGGCCTGGCTTCGCATTCCGAGCATCGCACGCGACACGCTGTGGGCCGAGGATGGACGAAACTTCCTGCAGGATGCCGTGAACCACGGACCGCTCGCCTCTCTCGCCTTCCCGTACGCCGGCTACCTGCACACCATCCCGCGAATAATCGCTTCGATCACCGTGACAATCGCTCCCGTGCAGTTCTGGGCGGAGGCGATGACCGCCGGTTCCTGCATCGTCGCCGGAATCCTTGCCGCCATCGTCTTCGTGTGCACGCGAGATGTCGTCCCCTGGCTGCCCGCCCGAGTGGTGATCGCCTCGTTGACGGTGTTGGCGCCTTTGGCCGCCCGCGAAGTGCTGGGCAACGCGGCGAACGTGCACTCGCTCGTCCTGTGGGCGGTGTTCTGGATGCTCCTATATCGGCCGCGCACCCGCGTCGGGTCGATCGCCCTCGGCGTCGTAGCAGTCTTGGGCGCCGCGACCGAGATCCAGTGCCTACTGCTCCTACCGCTCGTACTCGTGCACCGACGTGATCGGATGCGGTGGCCGATGTACGCAGGCCTCGCTCTCGGACTCGCTGCGCAACTCTTCACGACACTGGTCTGGCCGCGCGCCCACACAGGCAACCCCGCCGACTCGCCCCTTTCGATCGTCTATGGCTACCTGATCAACGCTGCAATGCCACTCGCGATGCCCGAGAACGCGATTGGCCCCGTCTTCATTGCGACGGGTGCGCTCGTCGGATTCGCCGTCGTCGCCATCGCGACCGCGTCGGCCGTGTACGTGTTCATTCGCGGCCGCGGACTGCACCGCATCGCAGCCATCGGACTTCTGTTCGGTTCGTTCGGTTTCTACGCGTTCGACATCGTGAACAACCCGCAGTCCTTCTACGACTACGCCAAATTCTCGACCGAGCAGATGCGAACGGTATGGCTCGTGCGCTACGGCGTCGTACCGTCGATGATGCTGGCCGCAGTCGTACTGCTTGCGATCGCCCTGGCCGTGTCGCGGGCGGCATCGCGGATCGCGTCACTCGCGGCTTCGCCGGTTGAGCCGCCGACCGCATTGCGCCCGCCCGTCAACCGCACCCGGATCGCTGCTTATCTGGCCTCAGCGCTCGTCGCCGCAATGCTGCTCGCTCAGTTCGTTCCACAGGAGACGAGGCGCTCATACGGTCCGCAGTGGTCTCCCCAAGTGGCCAGTGCAGCGCGTGCGTGCGAGGGGATGCCCGCCGATCATGTCGTCGCCATTGCCGAAACCATCACCTGGCACGTATTCCTCACCTGCAGCACCCTTGACTCCGCGGGAGGGTAGCCGATCGCGTTCACAACATGTGAACTGAACGGAAATCGTTTTGTGCCGGTGGTGGGACTCGAACCCACACGTCCTTTCGAACAAAGCATTTTGAGTGCTCCGCGTCTGCCATTCCGCCACACCGGCGCACAACAACGGGTTTCAGAATACCGTAGGCTTTTGCTCGTGAGTGACCAGGAATCTACCCCAACCGCACCCCGCCGCGTGGTCGTTGCGGAAGACGAATCGCTGATTCGTCTCGACATCGTCGAAATCCTTCGGGACAACGGCTTCGAAGTCGTGGGGGAGGCCGGTGATGGCGAGACCGCTGTCGCACTCGCCACGGAGCTCCGCCCCGATCTGGTCATCATGGATGTGAAGATGCCCCAGCTCGACGGTATCTCCGCTGCCGAGCGCCTGTCGAAGGGCCACATCGCGCCGGTGGTGCTGCTCACCGCGTTCAGCCAAAAGGAGCTGGTGGAGCGCGCCACTGAGGCCGGTGCGCTTGCGTATGTGGTCAAGCCGTTCACGCCGAACGACCTGCTGCCGGCGATCGAGATCGCCCTGGCGCGATATGCGCAGATCATCGCGCTCGAGGCCGAAGTCTCCGACATGGTCGAGCGTTTCGAGACGCGCAAGCTCGTCGACCGGGCGAAGGGCCTGCTCAACGAGAAGATGGGGCTGAGCGAGCCCGAGGCGTTCCGATGGATTCAGAAAGCGTCGATGGACCGTCGTCTGACGATGCACGATGTGGCCCAGGCGATCATCGAGCAGCTGGCGGCCAAGAAGTAGCTCACCGCTTAGTTTGTGAACGAGCGCATAGGTTGCAACCTATGCGCTCGGCCTTAACCTATGCAGCGGGCCTTAACCTATGCAGCGGGCCTTAACCTATGCAGCGGGCCTCAATCTATGGAGCGGCGCCCCAACCTATGCAGCGTGCGCGCGATCCGTGGCGGGGCTCGCTACAGGGCTTTGATGAGGTTCGTGATGCGGATGGTCGAGCAGCGCCGTCCCTGATCGTCAGTGACCGCGATCTCATGCGTCGTCAAGGTGCGGCCGAGGTGAATCGGCGTGCACACGCCGGTCACCCATCCGCTGGTCGCGGACCGCGTGTGCGTCGCGTTGATCTCGATGCCGACGGCGAGCTTTCCCTCGCCGGCCCACAGGTTTGCCGACATCGATCCGAGGGACTCGCCGAGGACGACATACGCGCCGCCGTGAAGAAGGTCAGCGGGCTGCGTGTTGCCTTCCACCGGCATGCGTGCAACCGCCCGCTCGATGGTGAATTCGAGCATCTCGATGCCCATCTTCTCGGCAAGGGCCCCGAGGCCCCGCTCGTTCACGTATGCGAGCGCATCCTGCGTCATGTCAGCCTTTCCACGGTCGTCTGCAGTGTCACAGGTGCCTTGTAGGCTGGCACTCGTGTCAGACTCCGAAAAGCCTACCCTTCTGATCATCGACGGCCATTCGCTGGCATTCCGGGCGTTCTATGCCCTTCCGGTCGACAGTTTCGTCAACCGTGAAGGCCAGCACACCAACGCCATCCACGGTTTCATCGCGATGCTCATCATGCTGCTCTCGCGTGAGAACCCGACCCACATCGCCGTCGCGTTCGACATCTCGCGCTACTCGTTCCGTACGCGTGAATATCCGGAATACAAGGGCACGCGCAACGAGACGCCGCCCGAGTTCGTCGGGCAGATTCCTCTCCTCGAAGAGGCCCTTCATGCCATGAACATCACCACGGTCTCGAAAGAGGATTTCGAGGCCGACGACGTGCTCGCAACCCTTGCCAAGCAGGGTGCGACCGACGGCTACCGTGTGCTTGTGGTCTCGGGCGACCGCGACACGATCCAGCTCGTCAACGACGACGTCACGCTTCTCTACCCGCAGGTCAGGGGAGTGTCCGAGCTCAAGCGTTACGACCGCGAAGCGGTGCTCGAGCGCTATGGCATCGAGCCGTACCAGTATCCCGAGATCGCGGCGCTCGTCGGCGAGTCGAGCGACAACCTGATCGGCATCGACAAGGTGGGCGAGAAGACCGCGGTCAAGTGGGTGCAGCAGTACGGCACGGTCGATGAGATCGTCGCTCACGCCGACGAGATCAAGGGCGTTGTCGGCGAGAAGCTCCGCGAGCAGAAAGAGAATGCGCTGCGCAATCGTCGGTTGAACCGGCTCATCGACGATGTCGAACTTCCTGTCGGCCCATCCGATCTCGAGCGTCGACCGATCAACGAGCAGGCCGTTCGCGACATCTTCGGTCGGCTGCAGTTCAAAACGCTTCTCGAGCGGCTCCTGAAGACCGCCCAGGCTGAGGGCCAGCTCGACGGCTCAGGTGCCGCGGACGCGAGCAGTTCAGCCATCCCCGCGGTACGAACGATGGTCGACGAGGAACTCGGGTTCTGGCTCTCGAAAGCATCCGCCGACAGTAGACCTGTCGGCGTTCAGATCGAGCTCGGACACATGGGCATCAGCGGATTCGGGCTCGCCACCACCGATGACACCGTCTACGTACCGTGGGCGGCGGGCCGGATGGACTACCAGGCGTTCGAAGAATGGCTCGCAAGTCCAGCCCCCAAGTATCTGTTCCACGCGAAGCCGCAATACAAGGCACTCAGCCGTGCTGGGCTGGTGGTCGACGGCCTTGCCTTCGACACGCGACTGGCCGGCTGGCTGTTGAAGCCGGGAGCCGGACCGCAGTCGCTTGCCGATCAGGTCTACGAAGTCTTGGGCGAGACGCTGCCGCAGTCCGATCCGAACCAGCTCGTTCCGCTGACCGAACCGGTCAGCCCGGCAACCGAAGCGTGGTACGTACTCCGGATCGCCGAAGCCCAGTCGCTGGCGATCGACGACGGCTCCCGCCGTGTGCTCGACGAGATCGAGTTGCCCCTGGTCGCAGTGCTCTCCGAAATGGAGCTCACCGGCGTCACCGTCAATGCCGAGGTGCTCGCACGCCTGCGCGGGGAGCTCACCGACAAGGCCAACGACTACGCCGCCCGCGCCTACGCCGAGATCGGCCACGAGGTGAATCTCGGCTCTCCGAAACAGCTTCAGCAGGTTCTGTTCGAAGAGCTGCAGATGCCGAAGACCCGTTCGACGAAGACCGGGTTCTCGACCGATGCGGCCTCGCTCGCCGATCTGCAGGAACAGAATCCGCATCCGTTCCTCGGTCTGCTGCTCCAGCATCGCGACGCCTCGAAGCTCCGACAGATCATCGAGACGCTCGAGCGTGGTGTCGAGTCGGATGGCCGCATCCACACCACCTACGACCAGACCGGAACGACAACCGGTCGCATCTCGTCGAACGACCCGAACCTGCAGAACATCCCGGTGCGCACCGAAGAGGGGCGCGAAATCCGTTCGGCGTTCGAACACGGCGAGGAGTTCGAAAGCCTGCTGACGGCCGACTACTCCCAGATCGAGATGCGCATCATGGCGCACCTCTCTCAAGATGCCGGGCTGATCGAAGCGTTCCAGTCCGGCGAAGACCTGCACCGATTCGTGGGCGCGCGCATCTTCGGGGTCACACCAGAAGAGGTCACGTCCACCATGCGATCGAAGGTCAAGGCCATGTCATACGGCCTCGCCTACGGGTTGAGTGCTTTCGGGCTCTCGAAACAGCTTCGCATCGAAACCTCCGAAGCCAAGCAACTGATGGCCGACTACTTCACCCGGTTCGGTGCCGTTCGTGACTACCTCCGCAACGTGGTCGAGCAGGCACGCGTCGACGGCTACACCGAGACGATCTTCGGTCGCCGCCGCCCCTTCTCCGACCTCACCAGCACTAACCGGGTGCTACGCGACAACGCCGAACGAGCCGCCCTCAACGCGCCGATCCAGGGCTCAGCGGCCGACATCCTCAAGATCGCGATGCTCAATATCGCCGCCGACCTCATCGACCAGACGCTGAACTCACGCATGCTGCTGCAGGTGCATGACGAACTGATCTTCGAAGTCGCTCCGGGGGAATGGGATGCGCTCGAAGCGATCGTACGACACCGAATGTCCACTGCGGCCGAGCTTCGCGTACCGCTTGATGTGCAGGTGGGCCGCGGAGCCAACTGGGACGATGCAGCGCATTGAGTGCCTCTGCTTATAGGGTCGAAGCATGACGAACGCAGAGACGACCGCGACGAAGCGAACCCCGACTCCGATCGACACGATCGCTGAAGAGTGGGTGGACACGCAACTCGAACTCGTTCCCGAATACCACGTGTATCTTGGTCGCCCCGGCCGAGAAGGCGAGTACGCAGACTATTCGCCCGCCGGCGCCGACCGTGCGGCCGAAGCCTCGAAACGTGCCCTCGCCGCCATCCGGACCGCAGCGCCGGTCGATGAGATCGACCGCGTCACCAAGATGGATCTCGCCCGCGAACTCGAGCTCGACATCGAGAAGCACGAAGCCGGGTTCGGCCAGCGAGACCTCAACGTCATCGCGTCGCCCGCTCAAGGGCTCCGCGAGATCTTCGACCTCGTGCCGACTGACACGGAGCAGGATTGGGCTAACGTCGCCAAACGCTTGAAAAACCTGCCCGCCGCCATGGACGGCTATATCGAGACGTTGCGCTCCGGTGTCGCCAACGGACACATTCCCGCGATCCGTCAGGTTCGCGAAGTCGCTGCTCAAGCCGCAAAACATGCCGCACCGAACGGTTTCTTCGCCGAGTTCGCGGCCGACGCGAAGCCCGCAGACGGCGAACTGCCCTCTTCCCTTGCGGGTGAGCTCGCCGAAGGCGCCCAGGCCTCCGCCGAGGCATACGCAAAGCTGCAGTCCTTCCTCACCGACGAGCTCGCGCCACGTGCGCCTCAGAAAGACGCCGTCGGTCGCGAACACTACGCGCTCGCGTCGCGTTACTTCCTTGGAGCGACCGTCGATCTGGATGAAACCTACGAGTGGGGGATCGAAGAGCTCGCCCGCATGGTCGCCGAGCAGGAGTCGATCGCCAGCGAAATCAGGCCGGGCGCCTCGGTGAAAGAAGCGATCGCGTTCCTCGACCAGGATGCGAGTCGCAAACTCCACGGCACAGATGCCCTCCAGAAGTGGATGCAGGCGACGAGCGACCGCGCGATTGAGGAGCTCGGGCGGTCGCACTTTGACATTCCGACCGAAATCCGGCGCCTCGAGTGCATGATCGCCCCCACTCAAGAGGGCGGAATCTACTACACCAGCCCCACCGACGACTTCTCGCGCGCTGGCCGCATGTGGTGGAGCGTTCCCGAGGGTGTCACAGAGTTCGACACCTGGCGCGAGCTGACAACCGTGTACCACGAGGGTGTTCCCGGTCACCACCTGCAGATCGCGCAGGCCGTCTACAACAAGGCGCAACTCAACACCTGGCGCCGCAACGCGGGCACCTCAGGACACGCCGAAGGCTGGGCCTTGTACGCCGAACGCCTGATGGAGCAGCTGGGCTACCTCGACGACCCTGCAGATCGCCTCGGCATGCTCGATGGCCAGCGCCTTCGTGCCGCACGCGTCGTTCTCGACATCGGGGTGCATCTCGAGAAGTCGCTGCCCGATGGCTCCGGTCCGTGGACCGGGGACTACGCGTTCGGCTTCCTCGCCGACAATGTGAACATGAACGAAGGCTTCGTGCGCTTCGAGGTGAATCGCTACCTGGGATGGCCGGGACAGGCCCCGTCGTACAAGATCGGTCAGCGCATCTGGGAGCAGCTCCGCGACGAGTACGCCCGCCGAGAAGGCGCAGACTTCGACATCAAGGCGTTCCATAAGAAGGCCCTCGACATCGGCGGCGTCGGCCTCGACACCCTGACGTCCGCTCTGCTCAACTGAGGTGGCAGCCCGAGGGCATTACGCGGTATCGCCATACCAGGCGGTGCTCGGCGATGAGCTCGCTGGTCTGCATCCCCGCCTTCGGGCCTACTTCAGCGCCATCCCCGCAGGTCACCACGGCTTCGGCTGGGGTGTCTTCGACTCGGTCGGGACGCCCCGCAGGTGGCTGTGGCCGGCTCTCGCAGTCTTCGCGCGAGCGCACGTCATCTTTCCCGTGTGGGAGCGCGCGGTCCCATTCACCGTCGTCAATCGCCCCACGGTCGACGCATCCGGACGCGAGGCCGTAATTGCCGTGCGCACTTTTCTCCTCCGCAGTGGAACTCGTCGGATGGTCGATGAGATCGCCGTCGCAAATCGGCGGCAGGGAGATGGACCTGGCGAGGGACATGACGAAGGTGCGGGCGCCGCACTGGTCGACCGGCTCGGTTCGCCAGCTCTGCTCGAGACCGCGCTCGAAGCGACGGTCGATTCGGGCGCGCTGAGTCTCCGATCGACGATGGTCACGTTCCGCGTCGGTCGCCGCCGCATCCCGCTACCCCGATCGATTGCCCCGCGCGTCGTGCTCACCGAGAGCTTCGACGACGACGCGGATGCACAGCGCGTCGAGATCGCGGTGGTCGCCCCACTGATCGGTACGATCTACGAGTACGCCGGAATGTTCCAGTACGAAATCCGGCCGGGGGAGCCTTCGGTGGTTGATGAGCCTTCGGGCAGAGAGAGCGGCGAGTGACCGAACGGGTGGTGATCGCCGGCGCATCCGGTTTCATCGGGCAGTATCTGGCGGAGGCGTTCCGCGCCGACGGTGCGGATGTCGCACTGATCGGGCGAACGGGGCCAGACGCTGCGTGGGGCGACACTGCTGCGATCACCAGACTGATCGACGGCGCCGATCTGCTCGTCAACCTGGCCGGCAAGAGCGTCAACTGCCGTTACGGTCCTGCGAATCGCGCCGAGATCCTGCGGTCCCGCGTCGAAACCACACGCGAGCTCGGGGATGCGGTGGCCGCGTGCGCGCATCCGCCGACCCTGTGGGTGAACGCATCCACGGCCACCATCTACCGTCATGCCGAGGACCGCCCGATGACAGAGTCCACGGGCGAACTCGGCTCAGGGTTCTCCGTCGGCATTGCGAAGGCGTGGGAACGCGAGTTCTTCGCCGTCGAAACGTCCGGAACGCGCAAGGTGGCCCTGCGTATGGCCATCGTGCTCGGCGATGGGAGCGCTTTGCTGCCCCTCATCCGGCTCGCCCGTTTCGGTCTCGGCGGGCCCCAACTCGACGGCCGCTGGTTCTCGACGCGCGCTCGGCGTGCCGCGGGAACGTTTCACGAGTTCCGCGCCCGCGGTGGTCGGCAGAAGTTCAGCTGGATCCATATCCGCGACGTGTTCGACATCGTCCGTTTCGTGCAACGCCGGGCCGACCTCGACGGCATCCTGAACGCCTCGGCGCCGAATCCGACCGACAACCGCACGTTCATGACGACGCTGCGGCACGTGCTCGGCGTTCGCATCGCCCTGCCGGCCTACCGGTGGATGCTCGAACTCGGCTCCCTCGCCATCCGCACCGAAACGGAGCTGGTGCTGAAAAGTCGCTGGGTTGTGCCCGAGCGTTTGATCGATGCGGGCTACGAGTTCGCCTATCCGGAACTCGAACCGGCCCTGCGTGAGATCGTCGCCGAGCGCGGCTTGCCGCAGAGCGTCTCATCCAGCTAAGCTGGACTGTCACGATTGTGACGTCCTATCCGCCTGCCGTTCGCGGAACAAATAATTGCACTCCCTCGCGAACGGCCTGAACTATGTCCATACTGGAGCACCCACTACATGACAATCGCAACGACCGACAAGGCGCCTAAGCAGGTCGCCGTCAACGACATCGGATCTGCTGAAGACTTTCTCGCCGCGGTCGAAAAGACTCTGAAGTTCTTCAACGATGGAGACCTCATCGAAGGTACCGTCGTCAAGATCGACCGTGACGAGGTTCTCCTCGACGTCGGCTACAAGACCGAGGGTGTCATCCCCTCCCGCGAACTTTCCATCAAGCACGATGTCGACCCGAGCGAGGTCGTCCAGGTCGGCGACAGCGTCGAGGCTCTCGTTCTCCAGAAAGAGGACAAAGAGGGTCGCCTCATCCTTTCGAAGAAGCGTGCGCAGTACGAGCGCGCGTGGGGCGATGTCGAGAAGATCAAGGATGCCGACGGCGTCGTCACCGGAACGGTCATCGAGGTCGTCAAGGGTGGCCTCATCGTCGACATCGGTCTTCGTGGCTTCCTTCCGGCTTCGCTCATCGAGCTCCGCCGCGTGCGCGATCTCACGCCGTACCTCGGCCAGGAGATCGAGGCCAAGATCCTCGAGCTCGACAAGAACCGCAACAACGTGGTCCTGTCGCGTCGCGCGCTGCTCGAGCAGACGCAGTCCGAGAGCCGTACCACTTTCCTGAACAACCTCCAGAAGGGGCAGGTCCGCAAGGGCGTCGTCTCGTCGATCGTCAACTTCGGTGCGTTCGTCGACCTGGGTGGCGTCGACGGTCTCGTCCACGTCTCCGAGCTGTCCTGGAAGCACATCGAGCACGCCTCCGAGGTCGTCGAGGTGGGCCAGGAGGTCACCGTCGAGATTCTCGAGGTCGACCTGGACCGCGAGCGCGTCTCGCTGTCGCTCAAGGCGACGCAGGAAGACCCGTGGCAGGTGTTCGCCCGCACCCACGCAATCGGTCAGGTCGCACCGGGCAAGGTCACCAAGCTGGTTCCGTTCGGTGCGTTCGTTCGCGTCGCAGACGGCATCGAGGGCCTCGTGCACATCTCGGAGCTGTCGGGCAAGCACGTCGAGCTCGCCGAGCAGGTCGTGTCGGTCGGCGACGAGGTGTTCGTCAAGGTCATCGACATCGACCTCGAGCGTCGCCGCATCTCCCTCTCGCTGAAGCAGGCGAACGAGGGCGTCGACCCCGAGGGCACCGAGTTCGACCCGGCGCTCTACGGCATGCTCACCGAGTACGACGACCAGGGCAACTACAAGTACCCCGAGGGCTTCGACCCGGAGACCAACGAGTGGCGCGAAGGCTTCGAGTCGCAGCGCGAGAAGTGGGAGCAGGAATACGCTGCCGCCCAGGCTCGCTGGGAAGCGCACAAGAAGCAGGTCGCCAAGGGTCTCGAAGAGGCCGCTGCCGAAGGCACCGCCGCAGCCGGTGGCTCCACGTTCTCGAGCGAGTCGGCTTCTGCCGGCACCCTCGCCGACGACGAGTCGCTTGCGGCGTTGCGCGAGAAGCTCTCGAGCAACTCCTAAGCAGTCAGCGTTTCAGGAACGGCCGGACCTTCGGGTCCGGCCGTTCCTGCGTTGACCAACGTTGGTGGCGGGTCCGTCGGAGCGGGCAGCCGCGGGCCTGCGGCCGTGGCGACCCGTGCGAGCTCGGGGCCTAGCATGGAGGAGTGCAGCTCATTGGCCTCACCGGCGGTATCGCCTCCGGAAAATCGACCGTCGCCCGCCGCCTTGCCGAGCACGGCGCCGTGCACGTGGATGCCGACCAGATCGCCCGCGAAGTCGTCGAGCCGGGCACTCCGGCCCTCGCCGAGATCGCGGATGCGTTCGGCGATGGAGTGCTGAATCCTGACGGATCGCTCAACCGGGCAGCACTCGGAGCCATCGTGTTCAGCGACGAGGGCGCGCGCCTCCGGCTCAACGGGATCACGCATCCTGCGGTGCTGCGCACATCCACAGCGCGCTTCGAGGACGCCGGTCGGACCGATCCGGATGCGGTGGTCGTCTACGACGTGCCCCTGCTGGTCGAGTCGGCAAACGCGTATCCGTTCGATCTGATCGTGGTCGCGCACGCCGCAGCAGAGACGCGCATCCGCCGTCTCGTCGAACTGCGGGGGATGGATGCGGACGAAGCGACTCGTCGCATCCGGTCGCAGGCTTCGGACGACGAGCGTCTGGCGGTGGCGGATGTCGTCATCGACACCGATGGGAGTCTGCAGAACACGCTCTCCCAAACCGATGAGCTCTGGGAAAGTCTCACGACATCCTGACGAGGCAGCGTCGCTGGTTGCGCCGAGAGCGCACACCCGAACCGATGTCGGTGGCGGTCTCTAGACTCGAACCATGGAACCCACTCGTGCCGTCCGCCCCTTCGAGGTCGTCAGCGAGTACAAGCCGAGCGGCGATCAACCGCACGCGATCGCAGAACTGACGGCCCGCATCAACGCGGGTGAAACGGACGTCGTCCTGCTCGGCGCCACGGGCACCGGCAAGTCTGCGACCACGGCCTGGCTGATCGAGGCGGTGCAGCGACCGACGCTCGTGCTGGCCCACAACAAGACCTTGGCCGCTCAACTCGCGACCGAGTTCCGTGAACTGATGCCGAACAATGCGGTCGAGTACTTCGTCTCGTATTACGACTATTACCAGCCAGAGGCGTACGTTCCCCAGACGGACACCTTCATCGAGAAGGACTCGTCCATCAACTCCGAGGTCGAGCGATTGCGGCACTCGACGACCAACTCGTTGCTGAGTCGTCGCGATGTCATCGTCGTCTCCACGGTGTCGTGCATCTACGGCCTCGGCGCGGCAGAAGAGTATCTCGGCGCGATGGCGGCGTTGCAGGTGGGGCAGAACATCGGACGCGATGCTCTCATTCGCAAGTTCGTCGGCATGCAGTACGAGCGCAATGATGTCGACTTCTCGCGTGGCAAGTTCCGAGTGCGCGGGGACACTATTGAGATCATTCCGGTCTATGAAGAGCACGCCGTGCGTATCGAGATGTTCGGCGACGAGATCGAAGGGCTGTACGCCCTGCATCCGCTCACCGGAGACATCATCACGCGCATGGACGCAGTATCCGTCTTTCCCGCGACGCACTACGCAGCGAGTCCGGCGACCATGCAGCGCGCCATAGGCACAATCCAGACCGAATTGCACGATCGTCTGGTCGAGCTTGAGCGCGAAGGCAAGCTGCTCGAGGCGCAGCGTCTCCGCATGCGCACGTCGTTCGACATCGAGATGATGGAGCAGATCGGGTTCTGTTCCGGCATCGAGAACTACTCGCGGCACATCGACGGTCGTCAACCCGGAGAGGCACCGAACTGCCTGCTCGATTACTTTCCCGACGACTTCCTCGTCGTCATCGACGAATCGCACGTGACGGTGCCTCAGATCGGTGCCATGTACGAGGGCGACTCGTCGCGCAAGCGCACCCTTGTAGAGCACGGGTTCCGGCTGCCGAGCGCCCTCGACAACCGCCCGCTCAAGTGGAACGAATTCAAGCAACGCGTCGGCCAGACCGTCTATCTTTCGGCAACCCCCGGTCGGTACGAAATGGGCATCGCCGACGGCGTCGTCGAACAGATCATCCGACCGACGGGCCTGATCGATCCCGAAATCGTGGTCAAGCCGACCAAGGGGCAGATCGACGACCTGCTCGAAGAGATCCGTTTGCGCACCGAGCGGAACGAACGTGTGCTGGTCACGACACTCACCAAAAAGATGGCCGAGGAGCTCACCGACTTCCTCGCCGAGGCGGGCGTGCGCGTGCGCTACCTGCACTCGGATGTCGATACGCTGCGTCGCGTCGAACTGCTGACCGAACTGCGTGCCGGGGTCTACGACGTGCTGGTCGGCATCAACCTTCTCCGCGAGGGACTCGACCTCCCCGAGGTCTCACTCGTCGCCATCCTCGATGCCGACAAAGAGGGGTTCCTCCGGTCCTCGACGTCACTCATCCAAACGATCGGGCGCGCGGCTCGCAACGTCTCCGGTCAGGTGCACATGTACGCGGATGTGCTGACCGACTCCATGAAGCAGGCTATCGACGAGACCAGCAGGCGCCGCGAGAAGCAGGTCGAGTACAACACGGCCAATGGCATCGACCCGACCCCGCTGCGCAAGCGCATCGCCGACATCACCGACGTGCTCGCGCGTGAAGGCGCAGACACCGCGGCCATGCTCGCAGGCCGCGATCAGCGCAAGAAGAGCCCGACCCCCAACCTGAGGCGTGAGGGAATCGCGGCCAACGGAGCCAATGAGCTCGAATCGCTGATCGCCGACCTCAACGAACAGATGCTCCAGGCAGCCGGCGAGCTGAATTTCGAGTTGGCGGCCCGCCTGCGTGATGAACTGTCTGACCTCAAGCGCGACCTGCGGCAGATGGAAAAGGCAGGACACCTGGGTTGACGTGAGCTCGCGGTCAGATGTCAGAGGCGTGACCTAGACTCGCCGCGTAGAGGACGCATCCCGATGCCATTGCATCTACAATCGAAGATATGTTCGAATTCGCGAGAGTCGCGAAAAGGACCAACGGTCTGTGTGCCGCCCACGGCGAACACGAACGACACGGATTGCCGAATAGCAGAGAATTGAACGAGTGACAGGAAAAGATCCAGTGAGCATTGCCCAGGTA